>OLIW01002071.1_pt1 | contig 15834 bp, 18 predicted proteins | sample 1601321 | NCBI WGS metagenome assembly OLIW01 (sample SAMEA2452114, study PRJEB22498) | human gut metagenome | reverse complement strand
AGGATGGCCAGTGCCACAGAGGCCCCCATTTTCCCCCGGCAGGACGAAGCAAAGGACAGCAGGGTACCAAGCCAAGTTCGCTCCTTCATATACAGGACTCCTCTCAAGAAAAAATCGTTGTAGTTTGTTCTCTCTAACTACAACGATTCTATCAGGATATCCTGTCTTTGTCCGCTCTGCGGCGACGGTTCCGTCCCGTTTGGACGAAACAATTTACCTGCCTTCCCGCCGGTATTCCAAAGGGGTTTTCCCCTTGGTATCCTTAAATGCGGCGGCAAACTTGCTGGCGCTGTCATAGCCTACCCGCCCGGCGATCTCTGTCACACTGGCCTGCGGCTCCTGCCGGAGGAGCAGCGCAGCCCGGTCCATACGAAGACTTCTCATATAGGTATTGACCGGCTGACCGTAGACCGATTTGAAGCACTCCTTCAATGCCGTGGCAGGGATAGAAAAGCGTTCCGAGAGTTCCGCGATGGTGTAGTGCCGTTCCAGATCCTCCGTCAGCAGACGATGGGCGGCCTTGACCTTCTCCACCCGGGACTTGTAAAAGTAGGGCTTCTCTGTTTTCCCGTCCAGTTCCAGAGCGTCCAGATACAACAGCAGCTCCAGCACCTTGATGCGGAAGTAAGGCAGTTTGATCTGTTCCGGTACGGCGTAGAGTTCCTGGAAGATGTGGTCTACAGAGGGCGCTCTATGGATCACCTTGGGATGGCGTCCGGAGCAAAATTTCTCCTGGAGCCGCCCAAGATCCACAGGGAACTCCCGCACCCACTCCGCCAGGGATCCGGCCGCCTGGGGCAGGATAAACCCGATGGTAATGCCGTGATAATGGGAAAGCGGAAAGGTGAAATGGCCCCGGTGCTCCAGCCGGCGGTCCAATTTCAGATCCCCGGCCTCCACATAGGAGTAGGCGTCCGGCCCCGCCGGATACTCCATCCGCCCCTGGCGGCAGTAGTCGATGCACAGCAGATCTTCCGTGGTGTAAAATTCCGATTCGCAGCTCTCCATGTGGAAATCATTGTACATTAGGGACACGCCTGGAAACAGGTCATACTGGGTCATGGTCCCCTCTCCTGTTTCGTCATGGATCTGAAAGACCCGGCATCCATCGTTCTCCACTACAGGGACAGGATAGCCGTTGTCCGCCATCATCCGCTCCAGCATGGGTTCTCCTCCTTTCAAAGCCGCAGCACCCGGTCACAGGCCCGCTGCATAAATTCCTGGTCATGGGTGACCACCAGCACGATCCGCCCCCGCCTGGCCAGGTCCCGGATCACCCCGGACACTTCCACCATACGGGCATAGTCAAGGCCGCTGGTGGGTTCATCAAAGATCAAGACCGGCTTCTCTGATAACAGCGCTGTTGCCACCGCAAGCCGCTGCTTCTGCCCGCCGGACAGGGACATAGGATGGCGCTCCCGAAAGGGCAGAAGATGGAGGCTGTCCAGTACCTTCTCAATGGTTTGATCCGGTGCATCTGGTGCGGACATCTGACACTCTCCCCACACGCTGTCGGAAAAGAGCTGGTGGTTCACATCCTGCATCACGCAGAACACCGTGCGCTGCCGCCCTTTCCGATTCAGCGGCTTGCCATCCAGTGTAATCTGTCCGGCCTTTTCCCGCAGTAACCCACACAGGCAGCGGGTGAAGGTGGTCTTGCCAACACCGTTGGGACCGGTGATGGCCACCACTTCCCCGGGACGGGTGGAAAAAGAAAGATTTTGAAACACGGCTGGCTCTTTGCGGTATGCGCAAGTCAACCCTTCTACGGACAAACCGGTTTTGCTGCCGGCCGGTTCCGCTGCCGGGAGACTACAGGCTGCCGGCGTCAGGGTCCGCAGGCCCAGTCCCTCACGCTCCCGGTCAGTCAGGGTGTAGAACTGTTCCCGCGTGAAGGTGCGCTCCAGCACCCCGTCCCGCAGATAGAGGGCCCGGTCGATGAGATCGGTGAGAAAGTACAGCCGGTGCTCTGCGATCACAACCGTGCAGCCCTGACGCTTCAGATTGGCGATCTGGTCATGAAGCCGGGAAATTGCATCCTGGTCCAGATTGGCCGTAGGTTCATCCAGCACAAAAATTTCAGGGCCCATAGCGTAGACAGAGCCGAAGGCCAGCAGCTGCTTCTGTCCGCCGGACAGAGAGAAGATACTCCGCCCCAGCAGTTCCTTAAGATGGAGCGCCTCCACCGTGTCCGCTACTTGGCTGCGAATCTCCTCAGGAGGCCGTCCTTCGTTTTCCAAACCAAAGGCCAGTTCACTGTCCGTATCCAGGTTGAAAAACTGGGATTTCGGGTTTTGGAACACAGACCCTACCTTTTGAGCAAGCTTGTACATAGGCGTTTTAGCAGGATCCGCGCCGTCTACTTCCACCCGCCCTTCCAGGCGGCAGCCGGGGGTAAAGGCCGGGATCAGGCCGTTGATCAGTTTCGTCACTGTGGTCTTCCCGCAGCCGGAGGCCCCGCACAGCAAAACGCACTCCCCCGGAGCCACTGCCATGCTGACCTGGGAGAGGGTCTCCTGACTTTCTCCATATCCGAAGGAAACATGGTCCATGGTAATCATCGTCCGTATCCCCCTTATTGTATCACAAATGAAAGTACCAGCAAGGCCAAAACTGCCAGCATTCCCAATACGTCTATGGGAGACAGCCGCAGAGACACGGCGCTGGTCTTGCGGGCCGGGTTTTCGATGCCCCTGGTCACCGCCGCCGCGGACAGTTCCTCCGATGTCTCTGTGGCGGAGACCATGAGGGGCATCACCGTGCACTCCATCCGGGCAAACCCCCGTATATTCCGCAGCTTCATGGCGTCTCGGATATATCCGAACTCCTCCCGGATGGCAGGAAAATACCGCAGCGTCACGGAGACGGCTACGATGAGCTTCTGGGGAATATGCATCTGCCGCAGACCTACGATCAGGTATCGCAGAGGCGTACAGGCCAACATCAGCGATCCTGTCATCAGGCAGGGAAACATCCGGCGGGTGTAGGTGGCAAAGATGGTAAAGCTGGTGGCGATGATCATGGGAGACACCGGCAGGATGACCTGCTGGAAAACAAGCAGTGCGCAGTACCCTGCCGCCCATTTAACGGCCATTGTAAAACGCCCATGCCCCATCATCAGAGCCAGCAGCAGACTGATGAGTATCAGTTCCACCCACAGAGAGTGGTCGCTGAAGGCAATGATGTTGGCGGCGATCAGTACCCAAAGCCCGGCTCTTGGATCGAAGATTGACTGCTTCTTCTCCATCTTACTTACACCAATCCGGCTTTCTCAAAATGCTTGCGGAACATCGCCTTTGCAAGGAAGCCGCCGATGATCGCCCCAACAATGGGCGCCAGAAACAGTACAATCAACATTCCATTGGAGGAAAGGGAAGCCAAAGTATTTATATAATCAGTCGGCATCCCCTGCTCCGTGATCTGCCGCAGGAAGTCCTCCCGTATCAGCCAAATGGGCAATGGAGACCCCACCATCCCCAGGGAGAACAGGACAAAGGACACCAGGTTGCCAGCCATGCTCCGGTAATGGGTGAGCCCCCTGGTAAGCTCCGCCAGGCCGCAGGCCAGGACGAAGGTGATCAAGATCACTAAGGTAAACTGCCCTGTAACATAGTAGATGAGGCCCGTGATGAGGCCCATCAGCAGGACGGAACCTACTTTCTGCACCTTGGCGCACACCATGAGATATGGGATGCCGGTAAACAGGGCAATGAAGCCGGGCATCAAAATCCACAGCAGCGGATGCAGCCCGCCCAGGAGCATGAAGGCAAAATTGATCACAAAATAAATGGCGGAAAAAATTCCCACGGTAATGACATCCTTGCCGCCCATTCCGCGGCGTTTCATTGGTTCAGACATATTACACTCTCCTTTTAGTTAGATAACGCTAACCATCGTAGTAAAAAACAGGAGGCCAGGCGTCCTCCTCACATCCATTTATTTTACGGATTTAACCCTCATTTGTCTGCCCTGTTTAGCCGGCTTTGCTCCATTTGGCCAGCACAATTCTCTCCATCTCCCGAATTTTCCACAAGCAAGCCTATTTATAAATTCAAACAGGCCAGCCTCCCCAATAAGCAGACTGGCCTACAACCTTCTATGTTTCTTTATGGTATTTCGCCCTTTGTTTTACAAAACTCTCATCGCTGATACCATGTTCCATACAACATGCATCTGCTTCCGCAATGTCAGGTTCTACACCGGCAGCAATCAGTCTTTCCGTAAAAAAGCAGTGCCGCTCATAGATTTCTTTTGCGGCTTTATTTTCTGCTGTACAGACGGCAGCTGGGAAGTCAGGCAGCTCATACTCCGAAGACTAACGCCAAGGGTGGAAAGGTTGTGGAGCATGGCGGATACTGCAGGCGGTAAAAATCCTAAAACCCCAAGGGCGATCAGCGCGCCGTTAAATCCAATGACAAAGCGGTAGTTGGAATGAATACGCTCCATAAGTGCCATAGAAATCCGGCGAAGCTCCACCAGTTCCCACAGGTTATCGGCGGCAATGGTAATATCCGCGATCTCCCTCGCAATGGCTGCGCCATCGCTGACCGCAATCCCGGCGTCAGCCTCAGAGAGGGCGGGAGAATCATTGATTCCATCGCCCACCATCAGGACCGTATGGCCTTCCCTCCGAAGCTGCGCCACATACGCTGCCTTATCCGCCGGAAGCACTTCTGCGCGGAAATCGTCCACGCCTGCCTGCGCGGCGATAGCGGCCGCAGTTCGCTGGCTGTCGCCGGTGAGCATGACGGTGCGTTGGATTCCCATGGTGCGCAGTGCGTTCAGGACGTCCTTCGTTTCCTCCCGCAGCGGATCCGAGATGCAAATGACGGCAGCCAATTTTCCTCCGGCAGCCAGATACAAGTGGGAATACTCCGGCGGTAGGGCCTCAAAGCGCTCCTGCTCGCCTTCCGGGATCCGGCACTGTTCATCCTCAAATACAAAGTGAGCGCTCCCGATCAGGACTTTCTCCCCATTGACGGTGCTGGCGATCCCGTGGGCAACCAGGTACTCTACTTTTGAGTGATATTCATCATGCTTCAGGCCTCGGCGCTTGGCTTCCGCCACCACGGCATTGGCCATGGAGTGTGGGAAGTGCTCCTCCAGGCAGGCGGCCAGCCGCAGCATTTCCTGTTCACCTTTACCGCCGAAGGTTACCACCTGCGCCACTTGCGGACAGGCGTGGGTCAGGGTCCCGGTCTTGTCAAAGACAATGGTATCTGCGGCAGCCACTGCCTCCAGGAACTTACCTCCCTTGACGGTGACATGGGCGCGTCCCGCCTCCCGCATGGCGGAGAGGACAGCCAGGGGCATGGCCAGCTTCAGTGCGCAGGAGAAATCCACCATCAGCACGGACAACGCTCTGGCCGCGTTCCGGGTGAGAACAAAGCTCAGGATACTCCCCGCAAAAGTATAGGGCACCAGCTTATCCGCAAGATTGGCAGCCTTGCTTTCGGCCTCCGATTTCATCTGTTCCGACTGTTCGATCATATGGACGATCTGGTCATAACGGCTCTGGCCGGAGGCCTGCTTTACCTCAAAAACACATTCGCCTTCTTCCACAACGGTTCCGGCATAAACCATGCCGCCGGGACGTTTGGGCACCGGAATGGATTCCCCTGTGAGTGACGCCTGATTGACAGTAACCTCGCCCTCCAGCACCATGCCGTCCATTGGAATGATTCCTCCGGCCCGTACCACCACGGCATCCCCCGGCTGGATCTGGGACACAGGCACCAGCGTTTCACCCTGTCCGGTGCGCATCCAGACCCGATCTACATGTAACGACATACACTGGGCAAGGTCTTCCACCGACTTTTTCCGCGTCCACTCCTCCAGCAGTTCTCCCACCTCCAGCAGGAACATCACCATGCCGGCAGTTCCGAAGTCTCCACGACAGGCAGAAATGGAGATGGACAGGGCATCCAGCAGTTCCACCTTCATGCGGCGGCGGAACAGGCAGCCCAGCCCCCTCCGTACAAAGGGGAGCATGTGCCAAAGAATGCGCGCCATACGCAGAGGTGCGGGCAGAAACAGCGCGCTGGCGGCTTTGCAAAGAACCTTTCCCACCAGCTTTTCCTCAAATTCCCGGTTCAGCGCCCGGCTGCTGTGGGCAGGCAGCGCAGTGGTCTGCTCCGCTTCCTTCCAGGAAAAGTGCCGGAATGCATCCAGCATAACCTGCCGGTCTCCGTCATAGTAAAGGATGACGCAGCAGGTGCGTTCATGGACAACGACCTGCCGGGCCCAAGGCTTTTCCCGCAGCCACGCTTCTAAAAGATCAGCCTGCGGAAGCGTCATCTGCTTCTGCCGCAGCTTCAGCCGGATGCGCCCCCGGCTTTCATGCAATATCGTTGCGTTCATAGCTTTCCTCCTTCACGAAAAAAGGAGCCGTCTATGCGGCCCCTTTCATGCATCTCAGGCTTCTTCGCTCTCCAGATTGGCGGCGGCAGCTTCTTCCGCTTCCTTTGCCGCACGTTCTTCATTCAGTTCCTTTGCAGAGGCCAGGATGTCGGAGGCATTTTCCTGTACAGTCGTTACGGACTGCATAACCGAGTCTTTCATGCGCAGTCCGGCGGCCGCTACATGGACATAGGCTTTTTTCGCATCCTTGCTGGACAGCAGCTTAATGCCAACGGAGCCGAACAACGCGCCGCCCACAAAACAGGCCAGTTTTGAATAAATCTTCATGATGATTCTTCCTTTCCCTTATTTCCTTTTGTAACCAGTAAGCATGACCATGATCATGCAGATCACAGCGCCCCACGCCCAAAAACGATGCTGCTTCATCGAAGTCACTCCCTTTATGACAGGCTTTTAAGATATTTATTTATTATAACAAAGTTTTAAATCTTAGTAACTGTCAAAATGGCCGAAAACTTGCGGTTTCCGACATTTTTCTACATTGGCCGGGAGTGATTCCATAATATTCTTTGAACGCTGCGTTGAACCGGCTGATGCTCTCATAACCCACAATCTGCGCAATTTTCTGGATCGGCAGCTGCGTTGTGAAGATCAATTCCCGCGCACGCCGGATGCGCTGACGGATCAGCCATGTATGGACAGGTATCCCGTAGGCACGGCGAAAGTTTTCCTTTAAGAACGTGGGGGAAACAAGGAATTCCCGACAAAGCAGCTGAATGGTAATTTTCTCGGACAGGTGCTCCTGCATATACTCCCTTATTTTCAGCATTCTATAAGAAATACCTGCAGATTCACATTTGGATTCATCCGAAGCAGGCATCTCGGAGCAGAGAAGGTACAGCAGCTCCACAGACTTGAAAACGCAGTAACGTTCCTGCGCATTGTCCGGCAGGCGCTTCATGATTTCAAAAAAAGCCTGTACCCATGACGTGCCCGCCAGCGCAATATATCCGTTTTCTGCCGTCATCCGATCCCGCACATTCTTTGTATTGAGGTTCATTCCCAGTGCGGAGCAGATGGTCTGAAGGCTCTCTTTGGAGGCAGCAGCGTCCACCGTTACAAAGATGCCACCCAAATCTTTGCTGCATTGGCAGCTATGGAGCTTGGAGCTGTCGGAAAGAAGGAAAATTCCCGGCGCCTCCAAAGCGCACGGTACGTGCCGGAACGGCTGAATGACCAGCCTCCCCTTCAGACAGAAAAGCGCTTCAAAATGGAGCGGCTCCCCGCAGACAGGAATCGGCGTAAGCGCATCGCTCCCTTCCGGCTGCAGAGCAAAGCGGCAGGTTTCGACTCCCGATATATAATCGTTCCAGCATATAGAATCAGATTTTTGATGGATTAAATATTCTTTCAACATACGCCGATTACACCCAACATTGAGATACAAGCAGAAAAGCAGGAGACAGCCGTTGCCTCCTGCCTTTACAGCTCTATTTCCTTTAGACCAGGGCCGCGCCCAGCTTGCGGCACTCCGCAAGGGCGTCGTCATCCGGTGCCTCATTGCAAATTACGCTATCGCAGACAAGATTGGCTCCGTCATCGCCGCAGCGTTCCTCCCAGCTGCGCATCCATTCCCCGTCGCCCCAGCCATAGGAGCCGAACAAGGCGATGCTCTTTCCGCGCAAGTCCCCCTCGCAGGCGGCGAACATCGGTTCAAATTCGCTCTCCTCCAGCTGTTCCGCCCCCATAGAAGGGCAGCCAAAGGCGATAGCGTCGTAACTGCCGACCTGGTCTGCTGAAAATTCGGCGGCAGTAAGCAGGGACACCTCTGCGCCCTTTCCTTTTGCGCCTTCCGCCACAGCAGAGGCCATAGCTTCGGTATTGCCGGTGCCGCTCCAATAAACAACTGCAATTTTACTCATAAGACAAAACTTCCTTTCTGATTTTTATGGCAGAAACATCAACCAGCTACCGTTAGCTGCTCGATGGATTTCCCTTCTTTCCACTGCTGAAAATAAGTTTCGCTGCACAGATTGTATTTTTCAAAGATGCTTCTTGCCTCCTGCTCATTTCCATACACCTTCCAACAGCCCAGGCACTTGTGATTGCCGGCCTTGTTGTGGATAAATCCCAGAACATCCTCCGGAGGATAGCTCAAAAACAATCCGATCTCATGAGGAAATTCCTCCGCAGTCCGGAGGCGGCAGATCAGGTGCAGCACACAGGCGTTGAGATTTTCCGGTGTGTAGCCATATTGCAGCAGCAGTTCCCTGACACGCTGATCGGCCAGATCGCTCTCCAGCGCATGGGGACGATAGGTATAGATCAGAGCGCGACCCCCGCAAACCCTGAGCGGCAGGATGCGGATCCCTCTGGGAACCAGTTTTCGGTTTAAGCCGGATAACGCCTTCGTCAGTTCCTTCCGGCAGGGACAGTCACAGGAAAACAGGTTGCCTGTCTTGATTCCCGCAAGGGTGGGAGAACAATGACGAATCACTAAATCCTCGGACATAAGAGCACCCCTTTATCGTCTTTAGTTAGCTTTAACTAACTATTGATAAAAAAACTTCCGCTTGCTTCTTTGGGTTCATGTTCATCACGAAAATCGATTACACGATAAGCCTTATATTAAACAGCAGATTTTCACCAATTATGTTGAGATAAATTTTTATGGCAATTTTTTATGTGCATTTAATACTTGTTCCATATGCGCCCGAACTGCTGAAAAAGATTTTTCGCTGATTACATGTTCGATTCGGCACGCATCTTCCGTTGCCGTTTTTTCATCCACACCCAATTTCATCAGCATCTGTGATAGTATCGTATGCCGGGTATACATCGTTTGGGCAATGGCGAGTCCACTTTCCGTCAGGGTAATTGCACCGCTGTCATCTACGCTTACATGTCTGTCTCTTTTTAAAATAGACAACGCCCTGCTAACGCTGGGCTTGGAAAAGCCCAACTGCTCACCCACATCAATTGCCCGCACATAAGTGCTTTTCTGTGAGAGAATGTAAATGGTTTCCAGATACATCTGTCCTGACTCATGTATTGGCATACAAACCTCCGTGGTAAATCCAAGATAAATAATATAGGTTTTTAAAGAATATCGCGCAACAGGACTTAGCCGAACAAGCCTTTCTTTTTATATAGCTCCTTTTGAATCTTGCCAACCTCATATCCGGTATCGCGGATGGCATTTGCAAGCGCCGCCGTGTCAAGCTCCGTTTCGGAAAGTATCACGGTTTGCTTTTTACTGCGGGATGAATTCACCTTTTTTACAGGGAAGGCTTTGCGCACAGCGTCATTGATATGCGCCTCACACATCCCACACATCATTCCGTTGACTTCGACCGTATATTTCCACATGATGCTTCCCTCTCGAATTGATAATGTGATAAATTTGGCATTGGTTAGCCTTTGCTAACTAATTATAGCTCTTTATATCCCACCTGTCAAGTAGTCTGCTCTTCAACAGCTTTAAAACCTTTTTTACAAGGAAAGAGATTACGGCACAAAACCATCCCGTCCATAGAGTTTCGTTCCTCTTATTGAAAAGTAGAGAGATAATCCAATCAAAGCCAAACTTTCGATATTCAGCCTTGACCATATCGGATATGATAGGAAAGGGAACTATCAGAAAAACAGGAAGCAATCTCGCTTCCTTTGCGGATCACTTCCTGTTTCTATTCAAATAAAATGAGGGAAACGCTCCATTATCAAATTTGATGACGGAGCAGTGTCCTCCTAAAATCTTTCTAAGCAATTACATTGCTTATGTCCTTTTGCTATCCGAGTTCTGGGCGATGCAGTTACAAACTACTTCGGCTGCCTCAAAGGATGTCATACCATGACCGCAAGCTTTCTCATACATGGCTTTCGCAAGCTTTTTCGGATTATCACTTCCGCACTCCCTGCAGCTCTCAGCCAATTTTTGTGCCGTATCGTCTGAGCCACGATGTAAAAGCCATATTTCGCAGCGTCTGGCAAATCCTGCTATCTCTTTATCAGGATAGGTCTCCACCGTAGCCTCGAAGTCCAACAGGCACTCCACCAGAATATGCTTCAGTCCAATCTTTTCCAATTCCGCCTGGATTTTTTCAGGCGCAATCTGACTGCTTGAAATAGACGAAGCTGATATGGAATAATTAAATATTTGATTCCGCATTTTCATCATCCTCTTTCTTTGAAAGTTTTCGCAAGATTCTTTGCCCAGTACCACAAACTCCCCACTGGTTGGTGATAAGATTAATATATGGTTTGCGTCGAATGACCCTTGCCTCTTTTTTAAAGTTGTCTTTGTTAGGTTGTCCATTGGAATCAAAATCGATTTCCCGCATTTGAACCGTCTTCTCCGTAACAGCAACAACCTGATAAGCCGCCAGATAACGTCCTGAGCCATGCGGATCCCAGACCAGTATATCACCTTTTTTATACGGGTGCAGGTCCGCTGCCCTTTCCAACGTTTCTTCCTTTTCGGAAATGATGCTTTCAATGTCCGCATAGTAAAAGGAATGGATCATATCTGTTGTCTCGGATCTGGCATAGACTGTGGTAGGATTCACCTTCAATATCTTATATTTCCCATATCCACGCATTTCAACAAGATATCCGGGCTTTATGTTCTCTCGACTAAACCGATACCCGCCGATTTCTTCCATACAATTCTGGAAAAAGCCTAGCTTATCAACTTGTATCTCCATCATTTCCAGTGTATCCTCCTGCCACTTCTGCACCTGCTCTTCCGAATACCTCCCTTTGTAGGTATTATTCCCATCATCCGGTTTTTTCAGACTGTTGAGGATTTTATCGTACGCATCAAGGTTTTTCTGCAGTTTCCGTATGGACGCCGTGCATTCTTTAATACGGTTATTCAAATAGGATGGACTGCTGAGTTCGGCGTTTCCCGCAGTCTCCATAGCGATTGCCGCCCGTTCTTTGAAATAGTCGCTTTTTCTGTATTCCTGCATTCCTCTTTCAAACCGGTCGGCAATCTGCCGCCGGCGTCTCGCAAACGCCTCGGACCCGGCATGTCCCGGGATGATGGGCTGCGTGACAAATGCGATATCTTTGCTGAAATGCTCAAATTCCTTGGTCAGGGTTTTAGCTCGCTTCTGGGCATTTTCCGCATATCCTTCATAGCGCTCCGCTCTGGCCTCTGCCCGTTCTTTTTTCCGCTCCAGCTGTTCCTCATAGGTAAGGCGCTCTCCCACTCTTTCTTCCTCAGTAAAACCAAGTTCCTGGGCAACCCGTTTCGCCCAGTAAAGGTTAGGAAATTTAGCGCGGCTCACCCATGCCTTCTTTGCTCTTGACCAGAGGTATCCGCTGCGCAGGCTTCCCCTCTGGTCATCCGACAGCGCATCGTATTCCGATTTCTCGAAATACAGCTCAATCTTTCCAGTCGCCCTGTTCAGCACATAAGTCTTATTTTCCATTCTGTTCCATCCTTTCTCTTATGGGAGTTTTACTCCATTTAACCGAAACACGATTTTGCTGCCATCCCCATTGTAGTCCCCGCTGACTGTCAGCCGGCTCGAATCCGCCTTGACATAGGCTCCGGAAAGTGTAATTCCGTTTAAAGAACTGCCTTCCGGGTAATAGAGCATTACCGACGCTCCAATGGAGTAACCCTGTAGGGAATTGGACAGAACCCCTGATTTCGTTACTCTCCCGTTGAATATGGTAGTCTGTACAGGGATCGTCACCGTTTCACTCCCAATCTGAAAGCTTACGGTAGACTCATTTATGTCCGTCAGGGATACTGACGCCCCATCAAACACATTCCCTGGCTGTTCCTCGGGCGGCTCCGATTCTTCCGGTTCTTCCGGCGGCGTTTCCGTATTTCCCCCTTCCGGTTCCGGAGGCTCCTCAGACGGTGTTTCCGGCTGCTGTGGCTCAGAAGAAGGTTCCTCTTCTGTATGGTCCGGTACTGTTGGGGTCGTATTCCCTGTCCCGGACGGAAGTTCCGGAGAAAGATCGCCTGGTAGTTCAGGAACTGCCGGAGTGTTGGGAACGCTGCCGAAAGACAGCCCGCTTTCCGGCTGATCCGTCTCTGAAAGAGCATCCGGTTCCGTTTCCTCTGGGGATTCCGAAGGGGAAGTAGTCTGTGTGCTGCTGTTCTCCTGGCTGTCGCCTATCGGATATGTGTTTCCGCTTCCCATGAACCTTGTGGTAAGCATGAGGATGAGGATAACCGCCAGAGTAACTGCTGTGACCACCACAATGACCTTCTGTTTTCGTGACATCTTGCCCGTGTCATTTTGCTTTGTTTCCATGATCAACTGCTCCTTTATCTATAAAATTTTGGTGCTGACAATCTATACAAGGAGCCGGTAAATTTCAAGAAAATCCAAGTCTGTTTTTCTTGCAAAAACGAAGCCTCTTCTCTACATTGTTCCTGCACAAATTCATAAATAAAGGAGGACTTTCAATGAGCAAGGAAATTCCAAAGTATGAGTTCGGCGACGATTACCTGGTTTACTGTGCGATGTACATTCTGGATATTAAACCAGGTACTTTCGCACACCTGTTTTTGAATGAAAAGGTGCGTGGGATCCGAACGGAGGCAGAAAAGAAACGGGCAATGACATATGCGGAAAGCTGCGACTGGATTAAAAAACTGGTAGCTGCGTACGAACAGGAGGATTAAACGATGAATTATAAGCTCTATCAGATTGACCTGGAAAAAGACACCGAAAGATATGCGTTTATGGGACAGGAATTTTTAGATGAACTCGGGCTGCGCTTTCCGCCGCCGCGAGAGCTTTATTCCCTTACCTATGAGGGCAGCTGTACTGACATTAATCCGGAGGAACTATTTTATCTGCTCAATGTAGACCATCCCGATGACTACCGGACCCGGAGCCTTTCGGTCGGCGACGTGATCGTCTACACCTGGGATGGGAACGAGCTTCCCCTCTTCTGTGATTCCTTTGGATTTCTTCCCATCCTTTTTTCCGACACGGAGACCTGGCCTATTGCAACAAGCTTCCATGCGGCGGAAGTCAAAAGCCACATCTGGCTTCGAGGCGGGACTGATTTGGTTTCGATCCGCATAGACAGCCTCCTGGCTGGCGTGAAACAATACCTGAACCAGAAGGATGAATTTATCACCCTCTCTCCCGCCCAGTTTTACGCGGCGCTCTCGTGTTTTTATCTGGCGTCCGACGGATACAGAAACAATGGGAAGCCCAAATCCCTGGAGGAATGGACCAGATCCGGTATGCCGGATTTGGATTGGTATGCTCTGCCTGGCGATATCGTAGATGAAGAGATCTACGCCAATTTTCTCGGCATCCTTCCGCCGGCCTGTATGGAGGACGGATATTTACAAGTAGGAGAAGCCATGGAACACCTGTCGGACAAAAACGGTTCTTTCAGAGCCACTTATCTCACTTTCGCCGAATCCGATGGAGTGTGACGGTATCTGGGGCATTGTTTCTATCGGGAGACGGAAAATCAATGGCAGCCCGTAAGCTTTCTACAGCGACTGAATAAATTGCTCGGCTAAAAAAGAAAAATCTCCGCAGACTTCCTTTCGGAAATCTGTGGAGATCTTTTTTTGCTGTCCAGTTTCAAAAACCGCTCCGTTTTTCAGTGCGTATTGGTTTCGGACCCTGTTTGTTCGCTCAGAGGTTCGTCGGAGCAGTCCTCAAACCCCTCGCATATCAGCAGCCTGGAAACATCTTTCGGCGTCCGGGCGTCGCTTTCCCTTATCGCCCTCACTACGGCGAGGAACTTCTGGGAATAGGCTGCCTGCAGGCCATCGTCATACGCATGAACATACAGTACCGGTTTTCCGCCAAGCTCTTCCCATCCAATTATAGCCTCCGAGATACAGCCGTCATTCCGCACATAGATACCGAAGACAATCTCATCTATGATATCGGCTCTCGGTATATCCCGATAATCCATTCTGGAAAAACAGGTAAAGCCATAATAGGCGTTTTCCGGCAGCTCCAGCGAAAAGTCTGGTTTCTCCCCGGGTTCTTTCAACAGGGTTTTTGCCGACGCGATGAGATCGTCAATTTCATACCGGTTGGCTGTACGCAGGTGTTCCGCCAGATGATACAGGCGCTGCAGGATATCTTCCGTTTCGTAAAGCTCTTTCCGTTTATCCACGGGTAAACTCTCAAAAACTGAAGGCTCCTGAAGCACGTCCAGTATCTGCAGCGTAAGGCCAAGCTCTCCGGAGATTTTTGCAAGCGGTTCCTCGCTATGAAGCAGCCGTTTCCGCAGCATATTCCGGCATTCCCTCTCCAGCTTTTTTGTGAGCATGTCATAGGTGAAGGTTTCCGTCTTTTTGCCGTCGGACACCAGCATGTACCGGGAACTGGTCATATGCTCTCCCATGAACGCCATATAGATCCGCCCTGCAATGTACTGCATCCGGTTATAGGCTTGCGCGGTTTCCTCCAGGGTCTTTCCGGTCAGGAAAGGTACCTGCTCCCGCCTGCCGTTGTACTTATTTTGAATAAGCAGATCCGCCTGCAGATAAATCCCTTCATTGCCGCCCCATTGTGCGTAGCACCGGATATCCAGCATCTTGGGAAATTCCTCGTACCGGCTCTCGAAGCCAAACGATAGCTTCAGGTAGTCCTCCGGGCACAGATTTTCTTCTTTTAAGAACATCTCTACATCCCGAAAGACATCCGCTGTCTTCCGCTGCCCTACATATCGTACCATGCCCTTTTTCTCCGGGTGGGGTTCCCAAATTTCCGTTTCAATTCTGCTCATCCTGACCGTCTCCTTCCAATTTTTCTTTTACAGGTTTCTCTTCCTTTTCCGCTGCGCATTCCAGCGCCTCATCCACTGCCGCTTCGTATGCAAAGACGTAGAAATTGTAGTCGTTCCACCTTACGATGAGACGGATATAAAATCTGAAATCCGAAGTTTCTACTTTCCCCGCATAATCTGTTGAATCGCTATAACGGTAAAGTATCTGTTTCTGCGGATTCTCCCTGCAATAGGCCGCCATGTCCTGGAAGCTCCGTAAAACCGGCGTGTGGGGATCCTCGCGGAATGCATTGATGACCTGATCGAGGGTTTCCCGGAATTGCTCTGTCTTTTTGCTGTCATCCTCCGGGAACCACGTCGTATAAAACTCATTGCCGCTTTTCCCAAAATCTCCCCGCACATAGCCAATCAGATGTTCCCGGCAGGGATCGTTCCCGTCCAGACGGAAGAGAAGTTTCAATTCTTTTGGGGTTATGTTGTTAAGCTGATGGTTCATTTTTCCTCTCCTTTACGCAATGTCGAACAGGGTCATTTGATACGGCTCCAGTTCCAGAACGTCTACCCGCTTCCTGCACGCCTTAATGGCGTCCGCGTACACGTCAGCCCTTCGGTACAGACGCAGGGTGACCAAATCGTCGCTGTCCAGCGCGCTTTTTAATCTCGTGACATAGCCCATGGCGGCGAGGTACCCTGTTTTCTCCTTCTGCTTGGGACTGAGCTGCTTCCCCACCCGTAACA
>OLIW01002065.1_pt1 | contig 15869 bp, 15 predicted proteins | sample 1601321 | NCBI WGS metagenome assembly OLIW01 (sample SAMEA2452114, study PRJEB22498) | human gut metagenome | reverse complement strand
GACAAACAATAATTAAATCGCATAAAGGAAAAAGTTTTTCAACATCTTTTACATAATTATTTTTACCATCATATTTTGTGTTATCACCAATTAAGCATGCACTAATTAAAACTTTTTCCATATTTTGTTACCTCAATTTAATTATATATTATATAATTTATGTATGCGAGAACAAGTAATTATTAATGTAAATGGATATAAAGTTAAAGTTGATTTAATTTATTCAAGTAGTAATTCTAGAACATATCATTATTGTTTTGGAATTATTAATGTGAGAGTTAAACAAAATTATCCTTTAAGTAAATTAACAAAAGACTTAGAAAAAATCTTTCCTGTTTCAACTTTAGAAAAATTTAATGCTGAACCTTTTATTGATGGTAATTACGCTTATATTTTTGGGGAAGTTGAAAGAGTATATCCAACAAAAGAAAATACTTTAGATGGAATGTATGTTTTTTATAAAGGTAAAAAAGTTTTAGCAAAAAAAGTTTTACTTGATGTAATTACTTCTCGAGTTAGGTATTATGAAAATATAATGAATTTATCGAGTCATGAAATAAAAATAAAAAAGTTATCTGCAGCATTAGGTAATAATCATTATAATAAAAAAATCTTAACTTTTAATGAAAATTTGATTCATTTTTCTCTTGATTTGATTGATCAAGTAGTAGTGCATGAATTATGTCATGATTTTTATCAAAATCATAGTAAACAATTTTATGATAAATTAAGTTTATATTGTCCAGATTATAAATTAAGAAAAGAAAAATTAATATATGGTATTAGGAAATGAAAGAGATCACAAGTACAAAAAATCCTTTAATTAAAGAACTATTAGAATTAAAAAAATCTTCAATAAAAAAGCAAAAACAAATGTTTTTAGTTGATGGAGAAGATTTTATCTTTTTAGCGCATGAAAAAAAATTATTAAAAATGATTTTAACTTTATCTTATCAAGAAAAATATGATGATATTGAACAAATTATTGTTACTAAACCAATATTAGATAAGTTATCTAGCAATGTTAATTCTTCTAGTATGATTGGAGTATGTTCATTTTTTATTCAAAAAGAAATTATTGGTAATAAATTAATTTATCTTGATGGTGTGCAAGATCCAGGTAATGTAGGAACTATTATTCGAACCGCTTTAGCGTTTAATTATGATGGAGTAATTTTATCAAATGATACAGCTTCAATTTATAATGATAAAGTAATAAGTTCTACAAAAGGCGCACTTTTTAAAATACCATTATATCTTGACGTGAATATTAATGAATTGAAAGATAAATATTGTCTTGTTGCTACTTCTTTACATAATGCTCTTAATTATAAAGAGTTTAAAAATAGAGATAAATTTATTTTAATTTTAGGTAATGAAGGGCAAGGAGTAAAAAAAGAAATAATTGAGATAGCTTCTTATAATGTTAAAATTCCTATGGATAATATTGATTCACTTAATGTAGCAATTGCCGGTGGAATACTAATGAATGAATATAGGTGATTTTTATGAAAAAATATTTGTTATTGATTGGTTTATTATTAATGTCTTGTACTAGCAATATACAAGAAAATGGCACGATTAGATATGAATTAAATAATGATAATAAAACTGCTTCAGTCATTTTATCAAGTTCATTTAATTTAAAAAAATTAGAAATACCTTCTTCAATTAGTCAAGATAATATTACTTACACAGTTAATTCTATTTCTATTAATAGTTTTAAAGGTAATGGAAATATTGAAGAAGTAATTATTCCTGATTCAATTACTTCAATTGGTTATGATGCTTTTAGAGAATGTAACAATTTAAAAAAAGTTAGAATGAGTAATAATGTTATTTCTTTATCTGATCATTTATTTGCAGATTGTATTAATTTATCTTCATTTGAAGGTGGAGAAAAAGTTGAAAATATTTATAAAGGAACTTTTCAAAATACTCATTTAGAAAGTATTACTTTTAATAATTTAAAGTTAGTATCTGTTGATAGCTTTTTTAATAATAAGTATTTAAAAGATGTGACTTTACTTGGTGAATATACTTCTTTAAGTGGCTCTAGTTTTGAAAGATGTCCTGCTTTAGAAAATGTAAATCTTTCTTCTAGTGTAAATAAAATTGATAATTATGCTTTTAAAGATTGTTCATTATTGACTAATTTTGATTTTACCAATATTACTTCTATTGGTAAATATGCTTTTGAAAATAGTAATATTGCAGAAGTTAAAACTAGTTCTTTATCTTTATCAGAAGGAAGCTTTGCTTCATGTAAAAATTTAAAAAGTATCGATTTTACTACAAAAGAAATTCCTTATAAATGCTTTTATGATAGTGTAAGTTTATCTTCATTTTCATTAAAAGATTATCAAAAAATAGGTTCATATGCATTTTATCAAACTGGATTAAAAAGTATTAATTTTATAAATACTTTAGAAGTTATTTCTTCATCAAGTTTTAAAAATTCTTCTTTAGAAAGCTTTACTTTCACTAATGATAGTAAACTAAAAAATATTTCTTCAAGAGCTTTTTATAATAGTAAATTAAGTGGTGAGATATCATTACCAACTAATTTAAAAACAATATATAATGAAGCATTTTTACATACAAATATTTCTAAAGTAAATTTATCTTCATCAACTGAATACGATAATAATGTATTTGAAAGTAATGTTGAAATTATATCATATAAATAAAAAAATAAAATAAAATATAATATGAATAGCAAAATCGTTTGAAATATTGAATTTTTTTTGATAAAATCAAATTGATAACTTATAAGTTATCAGAAAGAACCTTTAATGTTCGAAATAGAAAAATATATAAAGGAAAATGGAGAATGTCCAGTAGATAGTTTTGTTAATGATTTGCTTAATGATGGTCAAAAGATGCTAGTGACTAAAATGTTACACTATATTAATATTTTAGAACAAATAGGATTTGATATTTTAAAAATAAACAATTATGCTAAACAATTAACTGATTCAATATATGAACTTAGACCTAAAAGCAATCGTATCTTATTTTTTTATTATTCTGATGATGGAAAATTTATTTTATTACATTGTTTCAAAAAAAAGACACAAAAAACACCAAAAAATGAAATTATAAAAGCACAAAATGAAATAAAAGATTATATAACAAGGAGAAAAAATAATGCAAAATAAATTTGATTTATTTGACAATATACAACTTAATGAAAAAGAAAAAGAATTTTTTAATGTTAATAAACAATTTTCTAATGTTATTGTAGAAATAATAAAAAAAAGATTAGAATTAAATATGACTCAAAGAGAATTGGCTGAAAAAACTGGTATAAAGCAACCGATGATTGCTAGAATTGAAAAATTTGATAGTGTACCAAGACTTGATACGCTAATTAAAATTTTGGATGCGTTAGATTTAAATATTTGTTTTGAAAATATTTATAAATTACAAAAAAAATCATATTGTACTATAAAATATGATTATAAAAAAATTGATTATTGTTTTAACGATGACAAGTTAACGCATGTAAGTGAATCAATAAAAATGATTGGATAGTGATAAAATGAAATATAAATTAATTTCTATAACAACAAATAAATTTAATTTTAAAAATAAATTATTAGATGGTAAAGAATATACTTTAAAACCAATATTTAATAGAAATATATCAAAAATTGATAATAAATATTCATTAACTCTTTCGGTGTCAATTCACGATTATGAGAATAGTATTTCTCCCTATGATATAGATTTATCTATTGAAGCGATATTTGAATTGATTGATGGTACTGAAGCAGAAAAATTGGATTTCATGAAAATAAATGCAATTTCTATTGTTTTTCCTTATCTAAGAAGTTGTTTATCAGTTACAATGTCTTCATTAATGTTACAACCAATTATACTTCCTGTTGTGAATATACTTGAACTATTTAAAAATTAACTTTTAATTGATATTTTTAATAATTATTTTATAAAAAACTTGTTAAATTATTGTTATTATTGCATAATAACTTTAACGGCTAGGAAAAAGATAGACGCCTTTTTAGTTTATTTAAGAGAGTTATTGTTTGGTGGAAAATAACATAAATAAAAAGAAACGGATCACTTTGGAGCTGATATAGTGAAAGAAGTAATTATATTCGTAAACTTGCGTTAAAAGGGAATTGAGTGCCTAGAAATAGGAACTAAGGTGGTACCGCGTTAATTTAACGTCCTTAGAAATAAGGACGTTTTTATATAGGAGAAGAAAATGGAAGTTAATAAAACATTATTAATGGGCAAAACTAATTTTGAAATGAGAGGAAATCTTGCCCAAAAAGAACCTAAAATGCTTGATGAATGGTTAAAAGATGATTTATATCATCAAATCATGAAGAAAAATGAAAAGCAACCTTGTTTTATGTTGCATGATGGCCCTCCTTATGCAAATGGTGATATGCATTGTGGTCATATGCTTAATCGTTTATTAAAAGATATTATAATTCGTTTTAAATCAATGGATGGATTTTATGCTCCTTTTTATCCAGGATGGGATACACATGGTTTACCAATTGAAAATGCTGTAACTAAAAAAGGTGTTAATAGAAAAACAACTCCACCAGCTGAATTTAGAAAGAAATGTGAAGAATTTGCTTTAAGTCAAGTTGAAAGACAAAAAGCACAAATTAAAAGACTTGGAATTCTTGCTGATTTTGAACATCGATATGTTACTTTAGATAAAGAATTTGAAAAGTCGCAAATTGAAGTTTTTGCTACAATGGCTTTAAATGGCTTAATTTTTAAAGGATTAAAACCTGTTTATTGGTCACCATCTTCTGAATCTGCTTTAGCGGAAGCAGAAATTGAATATTATGATGTAAAAGCAAAAACTATCTTTGTTAAATTCCCTGTTGTTGATGGAAAAGGTTTATTAAATAAAGGTGATTATTTTGTTATTTGGACAACGACACCTTGGACAATTCCTGCTAATCTTGCTATTGCTTTAAATCCAGATATGGAATATGGTTTATTTAAAACTAATGAAGGTAATTTAGTCTTTTTAACGGAATTAGAAGAAAAGATGAAGGATTTACTTCATTTAAATGAATGTGAATTAATTAAAACATTTAAAGGACGTGAAACTGAATATATTACTGTAAAACATCCTTTATATGATCGTACTTCTTTACTTATTCAAGGTGCATATGTTACAAGTGATGCAGGTTCAGGATGTGTTCATATTGCTCCAGGTCATGGTGAAGATGACTTTAATGTTTGTAAAAAATATAAATTACCACCTTATTGTCCTGTTGATGAACATGGTAAAATGGATGAAACAACTGGTCCTAGACTTGCCGGTTTATTTTATGAAGATGCTAATGAAGAAGTATTAAAAATGCTTGATGAAGCACATGCTTTAATGAATGTAACTGAAATTACTCACTCTTATCCTCATGATTGGAGAACTAAAAAGCCAGTTATCTTTAGAGCTACTCCTCAATGGTTCTGTTCAATTGATAAGATTAGAGAACCATTATTAAATGAAATTGAAAAAGTTAATTGGACTCCTTCTTGGGGTAAATTAAGAATGCATAATATGATCAAAGATCGTGGAGATTGGTGTATTTCACGTCAAAGAGCTTGGGGAGTACCTTTACCAATTATTTATGATAAAGATAATAATGCAATTATGGATAAAGAAGTATTTTCTCATATTGCAAATCTTGTAGGTGAATATGGTTCTTCTATTTGGACTATTAAAGAAGCAGAAGAATTATTACCTGCTTCATATCTTGAAAAAAATAAAGATAAAGGACCATTCCGTAAAGAAAAAGATATTATGGATGTTTGGTTTGATTCTGGATCATCATTTAATGGTGTTTTAAGACAAAGAGGACTTAAATATCCATGTGATTTATATCTTGAAGGTAGTGATCAATATCGTGGCTGGTTTAATTCTTCATTAATTATTGCTACTGCAGTTACTGGATCTGCTCCATATAAAAATGTTCTTTCTCATGGATTTGTTCTTGATGGAAATGGAAATAAAATGTCTAAATCTCTTGGTAATGGAGTTGATCCTAATAAGATTATTTCTGTTTATGGTGCGGATGTTTTAAGATTATGGGTAGCAACAGTTGATTATCAAGCTGATGTAAGAATTTCTGATAATATTATTAAACAAGTTGCTGATACTTATAGAAAAATTAGAAATACTTTTAAATTCTTGCTTGGTAATTTATCTGATAGTGGAGATAAAAAGTTTAATCCAGAAACAGATAAAGTTACTTCATTTAATAGATTATCAACATACATGTTAAGTGAACTTGAAAATGTTAAAAATCATGTTTTAGATGATTATAATCATTATGATTTTGCTTCTGCAATGCAAGAAGTACTTAATTTCTTAGTTCAAGATGTTTCTGCTTTATATGGTTCAATTGCTAAAGATAGTTTGTATTGTGATGGTGAAAATGATCATCGTAGAAAAGAATATCAAACAGTTATTTATGAAATTGTTAATACTTTAACTATTTTACTTGCTCCTGTACTTGCCTTTACAATGGATGAAGTATATCAAAATATTCCTTATCATAAACATAGTCATGTTTTACTTGAAGATATGGTTAAAGAAAGTCATACTTATGCAAGTGAAATTCTAGATGAATATAGAAAGTTTACAACTTTTAGAAATGAAGTAATGAAAAAACTTGAAGAAGCCAGAAATAATCAAGTTATTGGTTCGGCACTTGAAAGTGAAATTACTTTAAAAGTTGAAGATAAATCACTGTTAAATAAATTTAGTCTTGATGAATTAAAAGAAATTTTCATTGTTTCAAAAGTAAATGTTGAAGATGGTAATGAAATTATTGTTAAACGTCATCCAGGTGAAAAATGTGAAAGATGTTGGTCATATCATAATCATTTAGTGGATGTTAATGGTAGCAAAGTTTGTTCTAGATGTGAAAAGGTTTTAAAAGATGGAAAATTCTTCTAAAAAATTAATTAAACAAATAATTATTGCATGTGTAGTAATGGTAGGATTACTAGTTATAGATATAGTTACTAAACTAGTAGTCCATAACTACTTTAATGGTGTTGAAGGTAGTTATATTACTGTTATTGATAATTTCTTTTGGATTTATTTAACTTACAATAGAGGTGCATTAGCTTCTTTTTTAGCCAATGTTTCTTTTGGGAGAATATTATTATCGATTTTATCAATTGTTGGTAGTGCAGTTTCTATTTATTATTTAGTAAAACATTTTAAAACATTAAATATTTGGTATCGTATTGCTTTATATTTATTTATTCCAGGTTGTACAGGCAATTTAATTGATAGAGTGAATATTTATCATACAGATGGAGTTATTGACTTTTTAAAATTTAAATTGTTTGGTTTTTATAATTTTCCAGTTTTTAATTTTGCAGATATGTGTTTAACTGTTTCAATATTTTTATTTTTAGTAAAAGCTATTTTCTTTGATAAAGAAAATAAAAATGATGAATTAGAAAAAGAATTAGCCAAAAAGGATGATTGAAATGATTTATCAAGTAAATGATGAATTTGGCACAAGAATTGATGCTTATTTAGCAAAAAAAGATTCTTCTAAAAGTCGAGGATATTTTCAAACAGCAATTGAACAAGAAAAAGTTTTAGTTAATGGAAAAAAGATAAAAGCTTCTTATAAAGTTAATGAGAATGATGTAATTGAAGTTTTTTCTTTAGAAGAGGTACCTTTAAATTTATTACCAGAAAATATTCCTTTAGATATTATCTACGAAGATAAAGATTTACTTGTTATTAATAAGCCACGTGGTATGGTAGTGCATCCTTCTAATGGTCATTATGATGGAGGAACATTAGTGAATGCTTTACTTTATCATTGTAAGGATTTATCTTCAATTAATGGTGTGGTTAGACCAGGGATTGTCCATCGAATCGATAAAGATACATCTGGATTATTAGTTGTTGCTAAAAATGATAGAAGTCATATTTTACTTCAAGATCAATTAAAAGATAAAACTATGTATCGAGAATATAAAGCTTTAGTAGAAGGAGTAATTCCTCATGAAGATATTGATATTATTGCTCCAATTGGAAAAGATAAAAATGATCGATTAAAGCAAGCTGTTGATGTTCATCATGGTAAAGATGCAAGAACGCATGTGCATGTTGAAGAAAGATTTAAAAATAATACATTAGTTTCTTGTAAATTAGAAACAGGTCGTACTCATCAAATTAGAGTTCATCTTCAATATATTGGCTTTCCTTGTGTGGGTGATAAAATTTATGGTAAAAGAAAACAAGAGTTCACTCAACTTGGACAAATGTTATCAGCAGTGAAATTATCTTTTATTCATCCAACTAGTAAAGAAAGAATGACATTTACTTGTGATATTGATGATGAATTTAAAAGAGTTTTAGAGCTTGTTAGAAATAAGTAATTGATAATTAGAAAAGTTTGTTTTACAAACTTTTTTTATTTCTTCTAGAGAATATTTATCAACAAATAATTCGGCAAATTCATCAACTTTATTAGAGGCACCTTTAGGAAAGGTTAAATGATATTTTTGATTTAAGACTTCCATTTCTTTTAAAAATGAGTATCTAGCAATCATTGAAGCTAAAGCAACTGAAGGAAAATATGATTCACCTTTAGTGTGAAAAGTAATATTTGTAATTTTTTCTTTTTCATTTTGAATATAGTAAAAATAATTTTCTTCTGTACAAAATTGATCAATAAAGTATTTATTTACTTTTACTTTTTTTGATAAATTTACTAAAACTTGATTATGTAAAATTGCTTTAATTTTATTCATATTATAGCCTTTATTGATTAATGAATTATATTTTTCATTATGAACAGTTAATTTAGAAAAAATTACTTTATCAAGAATTGTTGGAACAAATTTTAAGATAAATTCGTCAGTTAGTTTTTTAGAGTCTTTGATGTTATCAAGTAAATTATTTAATGATGGTGAATAATAGACTCCTACCACGACAAGTGGTCCAAAAAAATCACCAAAACCAACTTCATCAGAACCACATTGCTCATCAAAAGTAATAAATGAGATTTTTTCTTTTTCTTTTGGAATTGATACTTGCGCATTTTGATTAAAAATTTTAGCTTCATATAAAGCGTTTTCACCAGAAAATAATGCTTTATAGCCTTTTTTTGATTGATAAATTGTAATACTTACTTTTTCATATTTTGCAAAAAAGATAATGTAACTACCATTATTTTCTACTTGATAAGGTTTATAAAAATCGATGATTTTATTTTTAGTTTGTTCATTTATTTCAAAACTGATATTTTCCATATGTTCTAATTGTATAAGAATAATTTAGTTTTAGCAAGCATTGAAAAAGATTTACTATGTTGATAAAATAGTCAATGTATGAAAAGCGTTTATGAAACATTTGAATTTTCTTTTATTAAAGAAAAATTACTGAAGCACGCTAATACTGAATTAGCAAAAGAATATATTAATCATCTAGAAATGTTTACTTCTTCTAGTGATCTTTTATCATCTTTAAATGAACTTCAAGAAGCTATTAATTATAGTTATAAGTATGGTAGAATTAATATTTTCCATCATATTAATTTAATTCCAACTTTGAAGTTAATTAAAAAAGGTGGATTAGGAAGTAAAGAATTTTTTTATCAAGTTGGTTTTCTTCTTGATAATATTAAAACTTTAAAACAAGAGTTTAAAGAAAAAGATAATTATCCTTTAATTAATGAATTAATTGAACAATTATCATCTTTAGATAATGTTAAGCAAAAAATCGATCGAGTAATATCTCCGTCTTTAGATATTTTGGATTCGGCTTCTAGTAATTTATATCGTATTAGAAGCAAAATGTCACATTTAGAAAATGGAATATCTTCTTTATCTTCCTCTTTAGTGGATAAATATCGTAATTATTTATCTGATGGACATGGTGCAATCAGAAATGGTCAATTCACTTTAATGGTCAAGGCTACTTATAAAAACCGCATTCAAGGGATTGTTTTAGATGTTTCTGATACTGGACAAACATATTTTATTGAACCTCAAGAATTAATAGAAGTTTATAATAATATTGCTTCTTTAAAAGAAGAAGAAAATCGTGAGATTCAAGCTATTTTAAAAGATTTATCTACTTATATTGATTCATATAATTTTGAGTTGTTAACTAATAATTTTGTAATTAGTAAACTTGATTTTATTTTTGCTAAAGCCACTTTTGCTATTACTTATGAAGGGACAATTGCTACAATTTCTGATAAAAAAATTATTAAACTTGAAAATGCCGCGCATCCTTTAATTGATAAAAATAAAGTTGTTAGAAATTCTTTTTTAATGGATAAAGAAAAATTAATGATTATTACTGGTCCGAATGCCGGAGGAAAAACTGTTGCGCTTAAAGTTGTTGGCTTATTAGTGATTATGCATCAATGTGGTCTTGCTTTACCTATAAAAGAAGGTGGTGAGATTTGCTTTTTTAATCATATTTATGCTGATATTGGTGATAATCAATCTTTAATTGATAATTTATCTACTTTTTCATCTCATATTGTAAAAATCAAAGAAATCTTAAATGAAGTTGATTCTTCTTCTTTAGTAATTATTGATGAGCTTGGTTCAGGAACTTCACCTTTAGATGGCGAAGCTTTAGGACTTGGAGTAATTGATTATTTACTAGATAAAAATTGCTTTAGTTTAATTTCTTCTCATTATGAAGCTTTAAAAACTTATGCTTTAGAAAATGAAAATATTTTATGTGCTTCAATGGTTTTTGATGAAAAGAATATGGCTCCTACATATCGTTTAAGATTGCATGTGGCTTCTTCATCATATGGTATTGAAGTGGCTAGTAGACTTGGTATTCAAGAAGAGGTCATTTTAAGAGCGAAAAAATATATTGAAGAAAAAAAATCTTCTTCAAAAGAAATTAAACTTGAATTATTAAATAAACGTTTAGAGGAAGTTGAAAAAATAAAACTTGATTTAAATGAAAAAGAAAATGAAATAAATAAAATAAAAGAAGAATTATTATTACAAGAAGAGAAAAATAAAAAGATTAGAAATCAAATTATTGAACAAGCTGATGAAGAAAAGCAAAAAATTATTTCTGATGCGAAAGAAGAAATTGATCAAATCTTTTTAGAATTTAAAAATTTGGAAAATAAGAAATTACATGAAGTAATTGAAGCTAAACATAAAATTGATGAAAAAGCTAATAATATTGAAGAAGAGGATTATGAAAATGCTGTGGTTAACGTTAATGACCAAGTGGAAATGATTTCTTCCCATGCTAAAGGTAAAGTTATTAGAATAAATGGAGAAAAAGTTACTTTATTACTTGATTCTGGTTTACAAATTCAAACTAAACTTAATGCAATTAGAAAATGTCAAGTGATTAAAAAGAAGAAAATATCTTATACTCCTGATTATATTTCAACTTTAAAAAGTGTACCTACGGAAGTTAATGTTATTGGTTTAACAGTTAAAGATGCTTTAGAAGTGATAAAAAAATATTTAGATGATTGTGTAATGGTTCATTATAAACAAGTACGAATTATTCATGGTTCTGGTACAGGTCGACTTAGAAGTGGAGTTCAAGATTATTTGAAAACTAGTCCTTATGTTGAATCCTTTAGATTAGGTGGAGCTGGAGAAGGTGGAGTCGGAGCGACTGTGGTCATTTTAAAATGAACGAATTATTAAAAGTTAAAATTGAATTATTAAAAGATGTTCCTGGTGTCTATATTATGAAAAATAGTGAAGGAACTGTTATTTATGTTGGTAAAGCTAAATCATTAATAAAAAGAGTTAAGCAATATTTTTATCGTCCTCAAGTTGGTAAAGTTATGCGAATGGTTCGTGAAATTACTGATTTTGATACTATTCAAATTAATTCAGAAAAAGAAGCTTTGTTATTAGAATTAAATTTAATTCAAAAATATTATCCAAAATATAATATTCTTTTAAAAGATGGAAAAACTTATCCTTATATTGCTTTAAGTAAAGATAAAGAACCACGTTTAAAAATTGCTTATAAACCAAATGACAAAGATCATTATTATTTTGGTCCTTATACTTCTTCATCTTCAGCTTATAAAATTATTGATTTGTTAAATAAGATTTTTCCTTTAAGAAAATGTTCTTATATTCCTTCTTCTCCATGCTTGTATTATCATTTACATCAATGTTTAGGGCCTTGTATTAATAAAAATTTAGCTAATGAATATAAATCAATGGTTAATGATATTAAACACTTTATGCAAGGTGATGATAGTAAGATAAAAACTAATTTAATTTTACAAATGAAAAAAGCAAGTGAAGAATTGAATTTTGAAAAAGCTGGTGAATATAAAAAAATTATTGATTCGATTGATCATATTCAAGAAAAACAATCAATTACTTTATCAAGTAAATTATCTTTGGATGTTATTGCTACTTCTTCTAGAGAGGGTTATTTTGCTTTAAGTATTATTACTTATCGTAATGGCTTACTTTTAGGTAAAAATGTTTTTGTTAATGAGCAAGAAGGCGAAAATAATGATGAACAAGTTATTTCTCTAATTTTCCAATATTATCAAAAGCATGATTTACCAAAAGAAATTATTGTTGGTAATAAAGAGTATTTAGTTTTGCAAGAAGGCTTATCAACGAAAGTTATTCTTCCTAGTCGAGGAATTAAGCATGATTTACTATTAATTGCTTTAGAGAACGCTAAAAACGGGATTGATGAGCATTTTTTATCGGCTCGACTTGAAGATGATAATTTATTGTTATTAGAAGAACTTGGAAATATTTTAAATATTAAAACGCCTTTGCATATTGAATTATTTGATAACTCTCATTTACAAGGTAGTGAACCGATTGGTGCGATGGTTTGTTTTATTAATGGAGTAAAAACTCCTTCGATGTATCGTAAATATAATATTAAACAGTCTTCTGGTAAAGATGATTTAAAATCGATGTATGAAGTCATTTATCGAAGATATTCACGTTTAAAAAAAGAAAATCAACCTTTTCCAGATTTAATTTTAGTTGATGGTGGTTTTAATCAATTAAAAGTTGCTCAAAAGGCTTTAGATGATTTGGATATTAAAATTAATTTAGCGGGCCTAGAAAAAGATGATCATCATCACACTTCAACTTTATTAACTTTAGAAAAAGAATATTCTCTATCTAATCAAAGTAAATTGTTTTTATTTTTAGTTAGAATGCAAGATGAAGTGCATAGATTTGCAATTACTTTTCATCGTCAAAAAAGAAGTAAAAAAGTGATTAGTTCTTTTTTTGATAATATTGAAGGAATTGGTGAAAAAAGAAAAGAAATGTTAAATAAAGCTTATCCATCCTTAGATTCATTAAAAAATGCTTCTTTAGAAGAATTAAGTCAAATTGTTCCTCAAGAAGTTGGACAAAGAATTATTGATAAATTAAACAAATAAAATTTTTTGCATAGTATATTTGGGTGATAATATTAATAAAGTTTTAACACCACGAGAAAGAGAAGTCTTTGAACTATTAATTCAAAATAAATCATCAAAACAAATTGCTGATGAACTTTTTATATCAGAAAAAACAGTAAGAAATCATATATCAAATGTTATGCAAAAATTGTCTTGTAAAGGTCGAGCTATGGCAGTTATTGAATTAATTAGGTTAGGTGAACTTTCTTTATAGGTGCCTAGAGAATATCTCTAGGTCTTTTTTTTTGTTTTTAACATATTTTTTAGTATGAAAATTCTTTTACTTGATTCTGGAAAAGGTATTATTCCTTTTATTAAAGAAATATTAAAACAAAATAAAAATAATGAGTATTATCTTTTTATGGACCATGAAGGTTTTCCTTATGGAGATAAAGATGAATTATATTTGGTTAATAGGTTGAAATATTTATTAAATGAGTTTAATAAATTACATATTGATTTATTATTAATTTGTTGTAATACTTTATCAAATATATATTTAAGAAATAGGATTAAAACTAATTATCAAATAAAAACAATTTTTGAATTAAATTTAGCTAATTTACATAATAATAAAATATTAGTTACTCCTTCTTTAAAAAAGTTTTATATAAATGATAATCGATTTATTGCTTGTAATTTAGCTTCTTCAATTGAAAATGATAATCTTACTTTATCAATTCAAGAATTGAAAAGATTAACTTTTATTAAAGATAAATTGATTTTAGGATGTACTCATTATCCATTAATTAAAGATTTATTTTATAAATATTTATCTTGTGAAATTGTCTCTTATGAAAGTGATTTTATTGCTAAAATTCCTACTTCTTCGACTAGAATTTTCTTTGGAAGAGAATATGAAATTAAAATCGTAAAAAAATATTTTCCTTATTTAAGCATAAAAACATTTTCTTTATCATAAAATTTCCTAGGAGTGGAAATTATGAAATTTTTTAAAAAGAAAGATGTTAATGATCCAATTAAGTATTTAAATAAAAAAGAAAAAAATCAAAAATTCTTTTTTGCCTCATGGGGTGAAAGTAAAATTAAACCTCGCACGAAAAAAATTATTAAAAGAACTTGTTTGATTGCTTTACCAGTTTTAACAATCTCTTTAGGAGTTAGTTTAGGAGTTATCGCAAGTAAAAATAATAATAAAAATGATATAACTAATGAAATCATTGTTAATAAAGATGTTTCAAAAAGAAGAGTGTATTTATTATCTAATGATAATTATACAGTCCCTTTAACAGTTTCTTTAGATAAGAAAAATACTATTTATGAAGAAATGTTAGATGTAATTAATTTATTAAAAGTTTCTTCAAAAGCTAGCAATGAATATTTACATGGTTTTATTAATGATGAAACGACTGTTAATTCTTTTACTTTAGATGAAAATAAAAATCTTAGCATTGATTTTTCTAATGACTTTTTTATTGAAGATGATTTTTCTAAACATAAAAAAGTTGAAGCTTTAACTGCCTCAATTCTTCAATTTGAAGATATTTCATCAATTTCAATTTATATTAATGGTGTTTTGTATCAAGATAAAAATAGTAACACTCATTTAAATAAAATGTTTACTGCTCCTTCTTTACTTGAAAATAAAGAATTAGTAACAGTTTTTTATAAAAGAACTTATTCTAAAGATAATAATTATCTTATACCAGTTAGCTTTTATTCGGATAAAGGTAAATCAGATAATATTACGTTTGTTAATGGCTTATTTAAAAAATTACCATCAAATTATCAATTACAAAATCTTGATTTGTATAAAGAAATTTCCTCCATTCAAGAAGAAAATGAAAAGTTTAATTTAAAAGTTAATTCATCGGCTTTAATTGATGAAAATACAGTAAATAAAGATTTATATGAACTTGTAATGTTATCTCTTGATTTAATGCAAAAAGAAGAAAAAGTGTCTTTCTCCATTGAAGGTGAAACTTTACTTGTTGAAGGTATTTATCAAGAAGAAGATCAACAAGTAAGTTCGATTTATTATAATGAAATCGAATTATAATGCTTTATTTAAAAAAAATTAAAAAACTATTGTTTTTATTTAATTTTGTGCTATTATAATAAAGCGTTGGCCCGATAGCTCAGTGGATAGAGCAACTGCCTTCTAAGCCGTAGGCCGAGAGTTCGAATCTCCCTCGGGTCACCACTTTATAAAAATGAATCTGATAGAAATATCAGATTTTTTTAGTTAATAAATAAAAGAATATATAATAAATAATATAATTTATAACTATAACGCTATAATTTGGGTGTTGATTTATTAGAAATATATTTTATAATAAAAGAGCAATACTTATATTTTTAACTTAAGTTTATGTTAAATTGTGTATTTTAGAAAGGAAAACAAATGCATGAAAAAATACGAAATGCCGACTATGGAAATGGAAGAAGTATTATTTAATGGTATACGTCAAA
>OLIW01002062.1_pt1 | contig 15880 bp, 16 predicted proteins | sample 1601321 | NCBI WGS metagenome assembly OLIW01 (sample SAMEA2452114, study PRJEB22498) | human gut metagenome | reverse complement strand
CGAAACAAGCGAAAAAGGAGACGGAAGCCAGTCCAGCTGGAACCAGGACTACTCTCACTTTCCTTACTTGGCTCTTCCGTTCTTCCCTCGTGGAGGCTTTTACAGCGACTCTGCCGCTGCAGGAGTGTTCTCTTTCGGCGACGCTTGGGGTGGCAGCGGCATCCACTATGGCTTCCGCGTAGTCGCACTTTAAAATATCCCTTTTCCCTTTTTTCCTTTTCTTCGGCAGTTGCCCAGAAAGAGAAAAAACGTAAAATACGGACAAGATACATTATTCATAATAAAACATGCGAAAAAAATATAAGAATAAATGGTATTGTAGATTGACAAACTTTTAATTTTCATTATAAATTTGGGATTAAACTGTAACTACTCTAACTTTCCTTACTTGACTAATCCGTTCTTCAAACGTGGAGGCAATTACAACAACTCTACCAATGCAGGAGTGTTCTATTTCAACAACGCTTGGGGTGGCAGCAACAACAACTATGGCTTCCGCGTAGTCGCACTTCGACACACAAAGAATATTTAAGAATTCTATCCCAGATGGGTATACCTTCAAGGAGGGTACCGAGAGATTTGCTAAAAAAATTTATACTACTGGATTTGTGTCAAAGAAGTTTAATTCCTTTGGTATTAGCGTTTGCTTCTAATATCATAAACACATGAATAATATTTTCGTTTTAGTAATTTATTAAAATGAACATCCGAAAATATACCTAAAATATATAAAAACCGGTTGACTATATTTTCAACCGATTTTTATATATTTAAAATAATTTAATTATTTAATTCTAATAAGTCTTCTTCGATTTTTTCATAAGTTTTGTCTGTTAGCAAAAAATCGCATTGTTGAAGTATTTTATTTTGAAGATTATAAGAATTACAATGAGAAGAATGGCCTAACCAAGAATTAATTCTTTGTAATGTTTTTGGAATATCTAATTTGTTTTGATAATATTTTTTATTCCAAATGCGAACATTATTCTTTATTTTCTTTTTACTATTATTTCTTAATAGCAAATGTGTTGAAAAAATTCTATATCCACAAAAGTCAACTCCCATTTTATGTGGATAATATTTTGACTTTTCGTTTAACTTTAAATGCAAACTCTGCTCTAAAAAATTAGTAATATTTTTTTTAAGATAAATACATTCTTGCTTAGTTCTAGCAAGCAAAACAAAGTCATCCATATAACGAACATAGTACTTTATTTTTAATTTTCTTTTAATGTATTGGTCTAATTCGTTTAAATATATATTTGCAAAAAATTGAGAAGTATAATTTCCAATAGGAATACCGTAATTCATTAATATTTGTTTTCCTATCAAAAATAATAATTTTAGTAAAATCTAATAAATCTTTATCTTTTATATACTTTTTCATAATTTTAAATAAAATAGCTGGATCAATGCTATAAAAAAATTTAGAAATATCGCATTTTAAAATCCAAAAATTATTTTGTGTTCGCTGGTAAATTCGCATATATTTTTGTACTTGACACACAGCTTTATGAGTACCTTTATCTTTTAAACAAGCAAAAGAAGTAGAAATAAATTTTGGAACAATATATGGCTTAATAAATTCTTCCACATACCATTGATGAACAATTCTATCTATAAAAGGAAGAGCACAAATAATTCTTTCCTTAGGCTCATAAATTTTAAAAGAAAAATATTGCCCAAGACGGTATTTTTTATTTCTAATATTGTTTTCTAAGTTTGTAATATTATTTTCTAAATTAAATTCGAATTTTATAACTTCATATTTGTAAACTTTATTTTTTCGAGCTCTTTTATAAGCAGACATTAGTTTTGAAAAACTGAGTTTTTGATAAAAGCAATTTCTTATCGTTTTAGGCATGAAGTAATCCAGGCTCCTAAAATATTACAAATATCGGTTATATGCTTACACCAAGTTTGATAATTTTGCAAAGATATGTATTTACAATTGTAAGAAATTCTAACAAAAACTTTTAAAAGTGTTAGGTTAATGTCTAATTCATTTAAATAACGTAGTTTTTCCTTTTTATCATAACTTTTAATAGAGTGCATTAAAATTCTTAAACCTTGGTATAAATTTTCTCGAATTTCTTTTACAAGAGCGAAGTTCTCAGATTTTGGATACTTTTTAGTTAGATTATAAGTGTAATAAATTAATTCAACATATTTTTGATAAATTGATAAATTTCCCATTTTGCCTCCATAATTTAATTTTTATATATTTTTACTAAATCGTCATGAATATTAGATAAAATTTCAAAAGATTGTTTTAAATTAATAGAATTTATATCTAATTTTACTAATTTATTAATAATTTCTTTTAATTTTAAATTATTTATATAATCAGAGTAATTATTAATTGCCTCGTAATTAGAATCAATAAGTTCAAAATCAATATTTTCTTTTTTTAAGATTGTAATATAATATTCTAGCCTATTTCCAGGGAATCCACATTTAATAACATTTTCATTTAACTTTGTTAATTTAAACCCTAATAATTCAGATAAAAATTTAGCATCATCTTCTAATGCAATATAAAAAACACCACTTTTAAAAAGATATATTTTTCCGAGGATTTTTGCCTTTACACTTTAGATATAAATTGTGTAATTTACTCATAACTAGTAACCTCCTTTCCACATATATTTTTCCCGAGGACAAAATAAACTGAACTATATATATAATAACTATATAGAAATTAAAAAAACAGCGAAATTTGTCGAAAAACTAAAAAATATAAGAACTAAAATCAAAAAAATAAAAACATTATTATATATAAATATATAATAATGCTAAATAAAGAAGGAAGAAAACAAAATGGAAAAAGTTAATCATACTTAAAAAAAACAAAGTGGGACAAACAAAATTTTTAAAAGCTTAATATTACAACATAATTAAACTAATTAAATTCCAAAATCCAGTAGTTAACATACAAATTACAATACCGCATAATGTTGGAATAGCAAATGCAGCAAATGTCCATTTCCAACTATTAGTTTCTTTTTTTATAGTTAATAAAGTAGTAGCACAAGGGAAATGTAGTAATGTAATAATCATAAAATTAATAGCAGTAAGAATGGTCCAACCATTTTGAATAAGAATATTCCCAATTTGTGTTATATCATCTAAATCTACTAAAACACCTCGAGACAAATAACTCATTAAAACAATAGGCAAAACAATCTCATTAGCAGGAAGCCCTAAAATAAAAGCAGTAATAATATATCCATCTAAGCCAATTAATTTTGCAAAAGGGTCAAAAAAATTAGCAATATGTGTTAATAATGTAGTATCAAATACTGTAACATTAGCTAATAACCAAATAACTATTCCAGCTGGTGCTGCTACTGAAACTGCCCTTCCAAGTACAAAAAGAGTTCTATCAAAAATGGAACGAATAAAAATTTTTCCTATCTGAGGCTTCCTATAAGGAGGCAGTTCTAAAACAAAAGAAGAAGATAAACCTTTTAGTAATGTGTTTGACAATAACTTTGAAATAATCAATGTTAAATATATTCCAAAAATAATAATTATTAAAACAAAAATAGTGGCAATAATGGAAGAATAAAATCCCCCAACTAAACTACCAAAAAAGATAAGAGAAATAGTAATTAGCATAGGAAATTTTCCATTACATGGTACAAATGAATTAGTAATAATAGCAATTAATCTTTCGCGAGGAGAATTAATTATTCTACATCCAACTACTCCAGCAGCATTACATCCAAATCCCATGCACATGGTAAGAGCTTGCTTACCTGTAGTACATGCTTTTTGAAAAAAACTATCTAAATTAAAAGCAATCCTTGGCAAATATCCCGAATCTTCCAATATTGTAAAAAGAGGGAAAAATATTGCCATTGGAGGAAGCATTACAGCAACAACCCAACTTAGTGTTTTATACATTCCAAGGACAAAAACATTTGAAACCCAATTTGGAGCATTTATAAAGCCAAAAAACATAATCAATTTTTTTTCCCCAATAGCAAATAAATTAGACAATATTTGAGAAGGATAATTTGCTCCAACAATTGTAAGCCAAAATATTATTCCAAAAAATAAAATCATAATAGGAATACCGTACTTTTTAGAAGTAAGAATTTTATCTATTTTTCTGTCTCGAGCCTTATAATCTTTTTTCTTAAAAAAAATAACATGCTTGCAAATATTTTCGGCATTAAACATAATACTAGAAACAATTTTATCTTTAAAATTACTAGAATCAATAGAATTATTTTCTAACATATTTTGAGCTTGTAACAATAAATCATCTAAATTTAATTGCTTAAATGAAAAATTTAAATGATTTTCAATGGAAGCTAATATTTTTTCGTTTTTATCTAATAATCGTAATGCTAACCATCTAGCAGAAATAGTATAAGAAAATTGAGAAAGTTTTGGCTCTAATAATTCAATAGCTTTTTCAATAATTGGACAATATTTAACTTTTTTAGGATGACAAACATATTGTCCACTACATACTTCATAAACTATTTTCATTAAATTTTTTAATGTTTTATTGTTTCTTGCAATAGTACCTACAACTGGAACACCAAGGTGGCGAGAAAGAGATTCTAAATTAATAGAAATTCCTTTCTTCTTAGCTTCATCTAATAAATTTACACACACAACTATATTATTTGTAATTTCCATTATTTGATAAACAAGATTTAAATTTCTTTCAAGACATGTTGCATCTACTACAATAATGGTACAATCTTGTTCTCCAAAGCAAATAAAATCTCTTGCAATTTCTTCTTCTTCAGAATTAGACATAATGGAATATGTACCTGGAATATCAACAAGCAAGAAGTCGGAAGAATTGTAGTTGCAAAATCCATAGGCATTAGATACTGTTTTACCAGGCCAATTACCAGTATGCTGATTCATACCAGTTAGACCATTAAAAACAGTACTTTTGCCAACATTTGGATTTCCTGCTAATGCAACAGTGTATTTACACTTTTCTTTTAGTTCATAAATATTATCTTCTAAGACTTTTGTACCTGTTGAACTTTTTGTAAGTCCCATGTAAACCTCCTTGTATATAAAAAGATATAATATTATATGAATATAAAAGAAAAATTTGACTAGTTATTTATACAAAAATTTACTTAAGTAATTAATATTTTACAAGAGTCTTGCTTTCTAAGAGCAATTATAGTATCCCTTATTTCAAAAGCTGTAGGATCACCGGAAAGGGCTTTTAAAAACAGCACAAATTGGTGTGCCACAAACAATCCCCAAATCTAACATACGTCTTTTAATATCTCCAGTGCAATTTAATTCTTTAATTTTTGCAATTGCTCCAACAGATAATTTATCTAAAGAATTCATCATAACCTCCATATTTAATTATGTTACTAATAGTATATGCAAATTCTGCAAAAAACGATAAAAAACCACTAGGTGTTTAAATTTGCCTAGTGGAAAACTGCTTAAATTAAGATTTAGAACGCATAAGACACATTATTTTTCTGTGGGTTCCTCCTATTGGCTCCATCTCCTTAATTTCAAGATTAGGAAATTCTTTTCTTATTTTTCTTAGTTCTGAAAGATACAAGTTAACATAAACTATACTACCAGTATTAAGAACTTTTTCAATTGCCATATCTATATGATATGAACGAGCCATTTTTTTCATTATGAATCTTCCCCTTGAAGCAGTTTTTTTGTAATGGATTACTATTATAATACCACTTTATGTAAAATTTGTAAATAACTTGACAAAATTTTTATTATGATGTTAAATAATAGTAAAATTTAGAATAATAGATAAAATAAAAAAATAGTAAAGGAGATTAAAAAATGGAAAAAAAACGTGGATTTGAAGTAGCAAAAGGCTTTGAAAATAGCAATATTCATATTCCTGTTAGAAAAACAAAATATTCTGCAGGATACGATGTTGCTTCAGCAGAAGATTGTGTAATAAAGCCATATGAATTTGGATGTAAACCAACATTAGTTAAAACTGGATTAAAAGCATATATGCCACAAGACGAATTCTTAATGCTTTGCAATAGAAGCTCTAACCCATTTAAAAAAGGATTAGTATTGGCAAATAGTATTGGAGTAATTGATGCAGACTATTACGAAAATCCAGACAATGATGGAGCTATTATGTACGCTTTTTATAATTTTTTTGATAAAGATATTGAAATAAAAAAAGGAGACATAATAGGTCAAGCAATTTTCCAAAAATATTTTGTTACAGATACCGATAATGCAGAAGGCAAAAGACTTGGAGGATTTGGCTCAACTAGCAAATAAATTTAGATAACATAAAATTAATTTAATTACCAAAAGACTTTGACTTTTGGTAATTTTTGTAGTATAATAATAATGTCGGAAAAATAAATTACATAAAATAAAGAGGAGTGGTTACATGTTTAACGTAGGAGACAAAGTTGTATATCCAATGCATGGAGCAGGAACAATTGAAGCAATTGAAGAAAAAGACATTTTAGGGGAAAAGCAAAACTATTATATATTAAAAATGCCAGGAGAAGTAAAAGCTATGGTTCCTGTAGAAAAAGCAAATGAAATAGGCATTCGCAGTATTATAGACAGTAAAACAGCAGGAAAAGTTATTAGTGTTTTAGAAGAAAACAGCACAGAAATGTCTATGAATTGGAGCAAAAGGTACAGAGATAACATGGAAAAAATGAAAAGCGGAGACATATATGAAGTAGCAGATGTAGTTAGAAATTTAAGCTTTAAACAAAAGGAAAAGGGATTATCTACAGGAGAAAAAAAGATGCTATTAAATGCTAAACAAATATTAGTTAGCGAATTAGTCCTTGCAGAACACTCTTCAAAAGATTACATAGAAGATCTAGTAGAAAACAAAATTAGTGCATCTTATGCAGAATTTAATCCTGAACATTCTACTAAAGCAGAAGACCATATTGCTAAAAAATTTATTCCTTTTGATGGAACTGGAACAGAATCCTAAAACATAAGATTTTTTATATATTTTTAAAATAACAGACAACGAAATTAATGGTTGTTTGTTATTTTTGCATTTTTAATTAATAATTTTATGTATAGCATATATAATATTAAGTTAAAATAATAAAAAGTATAATATTTTATAAAAAAATATTTTTCGATAAAGTATTGTCAAATAAGACAAGATTTACATAAACAAATAAAGGATTTGTTTTAAATCTGTCGAATAATATAAATGTGGAAAGAGGAAGGAATGTCAATGGTGCGATATGGAGAAGAATTAATTGAAGAAATTATAAGTGCTAATGACATAGTAGATGTTATATCACAATATGTAACCTTAAAAAGAAGTGGTAGAAACTTTTTTGGATTATGTCCATTCCATAGAGAAAAATCACCTTCTTTTTCTGTTTCTCCAGATAAACAGATTTTTCACTGTTTTGGATGTGGAGTTGGAGGAAATGTAATCCATTTTATAAGCAAAATAGAAAACTTGGACTTTAAGGAAACGCTAGAATTTTTAGCTGATAGAGCAGGTATTTTACTTCCTACTTACTCTAATACACAGGATAATAAAAAACAAGAAATAAAAGAAAAAGTATATAAAATTAATGAACTAACTGCACATTTTTTTCATGAAAACTTATATAAACCTACATCTAAACAAGCGCAAGAGTATGTAAAACAAAGAAAACTAGATAATAAAACATTAAAAACATTTTTAATTGGTTATTCTAACCCAGACTATACGGATTTATATTATTATTTAAAAGAAAATGGATTTTCAGATGAGGAAATGTTGGCTACAGGCTTAGTAAACAAAACAGAAACTGGAAAATTTATTAATCGCTTTAGAAATAGGCTTATGATACCTATAAGAGACATTAAAGGAAAAGTAATTGCGTTTGGAGGAAGAGTACTTGATGATTCAAAACCTAAATATATTAATTCCCCAGAAAACATTGTATACACTAAAGGTAAGAACTTGTTTGGTCTAGATGTTGCTAAAAAAAATGATTTATCTAAAATTATTATTGTAGAAGGGTATATGGATGTAATTTCTTTATTTCAAAGAGGAATTACCAATGTGGTTGCATCTTTGGGTACAGCTTTAACAGAAAACCAAGGAAGACTATTAAGAAAATATGCAAAACAAGTAATACTAGGATATGACTCAGACGGGGCTGGACAAGCAGCTATTGTGAGAGGATTAGACATTTTAACTGCAATGGGATGCGATGTTAGAATTTTACAAATGGAAGGAGCAAAAGATCCAGACGAGTATGTTATAAAATATGGAAGTGGAAGATTCTTGCAACTGGTAGATAATGCTATATCTTTAGTGGAGTATAAAGTTAAAATATTAAAGCAAAATTCTAATATTAATTCTACTAATGATAAAATAAAATTTTTAAATGAAATTGCAAAAATTTTGCTGTTAATTAATAACAAAATAGAACAAGAAGTATATATTGACAAAATAAGCACAGAATACAATATTTCCAAAGAAGCAATTTATGCACAAATAAATAAACTAAAATATGGGCAAAATAGTGGAGAAAAAATATTACAAAAATCAGTAATAAGACAAAAAGAAACCAGTTCTAATACTACATTTTCAGAATCTACACAAAAAGAAAATGCTGTAATTGCTTTACTAATAAGTTTAGGAACAACTGTATATAATAAGACAAAAGATATAATAAAACCAAGTGATCTAAAATTAGAAGTAAATTCTAAAATATTAGAAAGATTATATAAAGAATTTGATAAGGGAATAGAAAAAGTAGAAAATGTATTAGATTTATTTAAAAATGAACAAGACTGTATTAACCAGTTAACAGGAATTATGGCAAAAGATTACGAAACTAGTGATATTGATAAAATAATTAATATATACAAAAAAGATCAATTAATTGAGAAAAAAAATGGTATTATTAAAAAATTAGAAGATAAAACAATGGAACAAGACGAAATAAAGCAACTAGAAAAAGAACTAACAGAAGTAATTATAAAATTATCAAAATTAAGATAGCACGTAGCATATACATAGAAAAAATATGGAGGCATAGCGCCAATTGGAGGGGTATAAATGGGAAGACACAAAAAAGAAGAAATAGAAAATTCAGAAAAAAATAATAAAGAAAAAGAAACAAAACAAGAAGCAACACTAAAAAACAAACAAGAAGCAAAAGACGATAAAAAAGAGGAGCAAACAGTAGAAGATACAAAATCAAACGAACAGATAGAACAAGAAAAAATAAAAAACATACTAAAAATAGCAAAAGAAAAAGGGAAAATTACTTATGGAGAACTTGCTAGCCAGTTAGGGGATATAAATCCAGAACAAATAGATAAAGTATTTGATGCATTTGAAGAAATAGGTGTAGATGTTTTAAAAGACGACATTGATGAAGAGCCAGATTTAGAAGACTTAGAAGAAGTAGAAGACATTCAGCTAGAAGACCTAGAAACAATGGACTTTGATGGAATTAATATTGAAGATCCAGTTAGAATGTATTTAAGAGAAATTGGAAAAATTCCACTTTTAAATTTTGAGGAAGAACTAGATTTAGCTAAGAGAATGCTTGAAGGGGATGAAGAGGCAAAACAAAAACTAGCAGAGTCTAATTTAAGACTTGTTGTAAGTATTGCTAAAAAATATGTAGGAAGAGGGATGCTATTTTTAGACCTAATTCAGGAAGGAAACATGGGATTAATTAAAGCAGTTGAAAAGTTTGACTATACAAAAGGATATAAATTTAGTACTTATGCAACTTGGTGGATAAGACAAGCTATTACAAGAGCAATTGCAGACCAAGCTCGTACAATAAGAATACCTGTACACATGGTGGAAACAATTAATAAATTAATTCGCACCTCAAGACATTTATTACAACAATTAGGCAGAGAACCAACCCCAGAAGAAATAGCACAAGAATTAGATATGCCAATAGAAAGAGTTATGGAAATACAAAAAATAGCTCAAGATCCAGTTTCACTTGAAACCCCAATTGGAGAAGAAGACGATAGCCACTTAGGAGATTTTATTCAAGACGAAGATAGTCCAGCTCCACACGACTCTGCAGCATATACATTATTAAAAGAACAACTAGAAGAAGTAATGAATACATTAACTCCAAGGGAAGCAAAAGTTTTAAAACTAAGATTTGGTTTAGAAGATGGAAAGTCTAGAACACTAGAAGAAGTTGGACGTGAATTTATGGTAACACGAGAAAGGATTCGTCAAATAGAAGCAAAAGCACTAAGAAAATTAAGACACCCAAGTAGAAGCAAAAAACTAAGAGATTATATGAACTAAAAATAGTTATAATGTTAGTAATATACAATATTTGACAAATATAAGATTTTATGTTAATATAAACATAGTATTGTTTATTATAATATGAAAGAGGTATCAAACAATGGGTTGGATTAGAAATGTGTTTTATTCTTTATCTGATTCTGGTGGAGTAATTAGCCAAGAAGAAGCAACCGATGAAGAAATTAAAAAATTTTTAAAAAGTAATGGAATAAACCAAGATAGCGTAGAAACCAAAAAGTTAGAAAATAGTTTAAAAGATAGTAAGAATAAGCCTTCAAAAATGCAAACTTTGAAATCAGAACTAACAACAGATGAAAAGAATATAAAAGGAGTAAAGCCAAAAGGAAAAACAAAAAAAGAAAGCACAGAAAAAGAAATGGAATTATAGGGGAACTTAAACTTGCTATATAGTAAAGATTTGTTTAACTTTTACTATACAATAAAATATATTATATAATAAATGTTTTATAAGGGCGATTTTAATCGCCCATTAAGTTTTATTAATTTTTAAACTTTAAAATTTTTAAAATTAACTTATAAAATTTTTATTGACAAATAAATAAAAACCTACTATAATAATAAAGTGCTTATGGCGAAGTAGCTCAGTTGGCTAGAGCATCCGGTTCATACCCGGCAGGTCATGTGTTCGAATCACATCTTCGCTACCAATGACGTTTCTGTTCGAACTAATCGAACAGAATTGATACAAAAATCAATCAGAAAATAAAATCTGGTTGATTTTTTTGTTGCCTAAAAACAATATTAAAATCATCCAAATGAAAGGATGGTGTAAAAAATGAAGATAATTAAATAAGAACCACAATTTGAGAAATGTCTAAAACAGAGAATTGAATTTATATGTGAATTTTCTAAAATTACTCCTACTTTTATCAATGGTAGCATTAGAAAATTAGAAAAAACTAACCTTACATATATTGAACCACATAAAGTGATTATTAAAAATATTACTTTTTTAGTTTTTAATTATTCAAATGATGTGTATATCTCAAATTTGACTAAAAAGATTAAACTATCAGAGTTAGAAGAATATTTGGAAAATATATAATTGTAAATAATTAACATTTCTTTAAATCGTGATATAACATAGGCAATTGATTATGTATAGTTGTTCGCCAAGAACTATACAATTACGTGTACTTTGAAAATTTATATTATATTACAATTATATTGTATTTTATTTTGTGGTAAAGAGATTTTAAGAGATGTCAATGGTACTCGTATGTACTTTGATGTCTCTTTTTTGTTAGATTGGAGGTTAAAAAATTGAACGAAGAAAAGAAAATAGTTGAAAAAGCAATTAGCGAACTAGAAAGTAAATTAGATACTACTGATTGTGTAGAAGAATTAAGATTTACACCAAAAGATATATTATTAAAAAGAGATATTGATTTTATTAACAAAATTAAATTAGATAAAGAATATCAAGAAAGAACTAAAACTTGGAAAAGCTAATAATCAAACAAAACAACTTGATAATTATAGTAAAGAGGTTAATGAAATATTAGATAATTTAAAACCTACTAAGCTAAACAAAAATAATATGGTTATTTCAAACGAAGATGTTCAGAAACTTAAAAATTATACTAAAGACGTAAAAGATATTACTAAAACTGTTAGAAGTGTAAATGACTTGAATATGGTAATTAAAGATTTTGAGCATTGTTCTTTTGAAATAGCACAAGAAAATCAATCACTTAAATATCAGTTGGAGTTAAAAGATGATGAAATTAGTAATCTAAAAAGTAAATTATCAACTAAAGATAAAGTTATAAACAAATTACAGGCTGAAAAGGAAAAAATAAAACAAGAACTGAAAAAATTTAAAAATTTTTGGCGTAGTATTATGGAACACTTTCATAAAAGAATTTGTTATGATAAAAATGAGAATTACAAAATTGTTGGTGATGATTTATATAAGAATGGCATATTTGACAGCAATGATAATGAAATCGCCAATAATAATTATAGAAAAGTAACCATGCCAAATGAAAACAAAGCTGAAAAAAGTAGAATGAAGAATGATACAAAATTTTAATATGGAGGAAGTTTGAAGATGGAAAATGAAAAAGTAAAATATTTGATAGATATGATAAATAATATGGATATAAAAGATAAATTAAGATTAGCAGTATGCATGAGCCAAAGCAAATGCTCTGGTCTTATATATAATTCCAAAGAAAATTATGAGAAATTTGATAACATGTTAAAAGATATAGATGAAGAATATAGAACTACACTTATAAATTTTGGAAAATATAAGCTTGTAATGTTTGCAATGGCTAAACTTATGGAGATGGAAACAACAGAACAAAATAAAATAGCCATGTATTTATATAATAATATTGATTAAATAACATTTAAAACTGTTGTGAAAATTTGGATTTATTGATATAATATATTTGAATTTGGAGGATTTTATGGATCTAATTGGAAGTTTAGCTGATAAAAGTAATGTTAGAGGAATAACATTAAATAGTCAGAATATAGATTTATTTAATATAATAGAACAAGCACAAAGTCGCAAAGAAGCAGTGCAAAGAGTTTATGAATATTTAGATGGAATATTACAAGCAAATAGAATGTCTAAAGAGATGAATTCACAAGGATTAAGTACTACACAGAAGGTTAAGAGAGTTGTGGATGAGAAAGCAAGTAGTGTGCCTAATAAAGACGAATTTTTAAAATTTTTGTTAGGAAATGCAATGCAAATAAGAGCAAATTGGGACTCGAAAGAAAGTTTAGAAAAACTATTTGAGGGAAAAGAAGTAGATAGTACTTATATTGATACAATTTTAGATATAAAGAAATATTTTGCATATCAAACACATGGAATCTTAACATTTCTGGTAGATAAAGATGGACGAACTATAGACCCAGAGAGTGAAGAAATAGATATAGATAAAGATAAAACATACCAAAAAGTAGAGGCATTATATGAATATGTTGTAGGCAGTTTAGAAAATGGAGAGAATAGATTTAATAGACTAACACTTGATGGACAAGGAAAATTTGGAACAGTAGCAGGTATTATGAGAACGGAAAATGAAGCACAGGCTGAGCCACAAGAGTATAATCTTAAACCACTAACACAAGGATATGAATTTGCAAGAAAAAATGGAATGAAAGAGGTCTATATTAATGCACTTGTATTTTTTAAAGACTTTCCAAATAGATTAGTAGGTGCAACTAAAGAGCAATATGAAACAGCATTAACCAATTACGGAAAAGCGATAGCTTCTGTTGCTAAAGAATATGAATCACAAGGAATTCACACAGTTGTAGATATGTTTAATGAGTTTGTAGATTATAATGAGCCTTTTTCAGAGAGAACAAATAACTGGATGTCAAAATTAAGTGTTGAAGATTTATGTAGAATAGCATTAACATTAAAACAAGAAATGCCAAATGTTGATTTTGGTTACAATGATTGGAATTTTGAAAATCCTGAAAAAAGAAAAACAATATTTGAAGTTATTAGAAAAATACAAGAATTTGAAAGACAAAATAATTGTAAAATAATAGACCACATTGGAACACAATGTCATACAAGTATAAATGATATTGAGGGGTTAAGAAAATCTATTGATGAATTACAAAAATTTGAGTTACCAATAGATATAACAGAATTAGATATTTCTAAAGGCTTAGATGGAGTTGATTATTCAGTAGCAACACCAGAGGAATTAAGTGCAATAAGAAAATATGAACAAAAATCACAAAATGATATGATGAAGATGATGAGTGAATTTGTAAGAGATGGAAAGGTAAGAGGAATTACAATTTGGAGTATAACTGATGAATTGTGTGCAGATTTTTGTGATGGAAAACAAGCATCTGTTACAGATATGAGTTATGATAGTAAAACAGGTTTTACTTTTTCTGGTAAAGATATGGATAAAGAAATTGAAATGACTTTAGAAGAAATGAAGTTAAGACAAGAACATATATCAAGAATTAGAGAAAGTAAGAAAGAAGAAATAAATCAAAACCCAATACAGGACTTTTGTTTTCATACACATACCCAAAGGTGTGGACATGGAGCAAAGGATACAGGAGATAAAGAATGGATTGGGCATGCAATAAAAGGTGGAATTAAAAAACTAGCATTCACAGACCATATTCCACTACCAGATGGAATGAACCATATAGCAAATTCAAGAATGGATATTGCAGAAGTAGATTCATATCTTGCATCTATTCATTATTTTCAAGAGAAATATAAAGGACAAATAGAAATAGAATCTGGTTTTGAATTTGAATATTCAAACCGAGATTTAGCACATTTACAAAAATTAAAATCAAAAACAGATAAAATGATATTAGGTCAGCACTTTGTAATTGATGGTAATGGAAAAGAATACGGTATAGCAAGAGAAAATGGTGGAAAACAAATAAGTGATGAAGTATTAGATTTATATGCAGAGTCAATTATATCTGCAATGGATAAGGGATTACCAGATGTTATTGCACACCCAGATTTATTTATGCAAGCAAGAGATAGTTTTGGCACAAAGGAAGAAAAAATTACAAGAGCAATTTGTAGAAAAGCCATTGAAAAAGGAATTCCATTAGAAATAAATTTTGGTAAAATAGCTTCAAAAATTGAAAGTGGTTTACCATTAGATGAATTGAAGAAAAGAATACCTTATCCATCTCTAGAATTTTGGAAGATAGTTGCAGAAGAGACAAGAATTGCAAAAGAAAACGGAAAAGATTTATTTGTAATCTACGGAAAAGATGCACACTTTCCAGAACAACTATCAACTGAAAAGGATTATGAAATAGCAAAAGCAATTATAGGAAAACAAACTTTAGAACAATTACACATAGTAACTGAACATAAAGAATTAGAAACACTAACTAGAAAGCAAATTAAAACTAAATCTATACAAGGACTAGTACAAGAATCAATAGATGGTTTACCAGACTTAACAACATTAGATGATATAGAACAGGCACAAGTAAGACAACAAAGAGTAATTACTGAACAGAGGGAAGAACAAAACAATTCACAAAATATAGGAGATTAGTAATATGGTGGATAATAAATATGCAGTAGCATATAGTGAAGTATTAGAAATATTAAAACATATTCCATTAGAAGATTATAATAAGATACCAAAAACTAAAATTGAATTGTTTGAGACAAATGCAGACAATGAGTATACATTTAATTATGATCCGAGCAAAACACTAGAAGAGCAAAATGTTTCAAATATTACAAAAGGAATAATAATACTTTTATTTAGAGATTATTGGGCAACCGAAATACAGAGAAATAAGATTATTGCAAAACAGAATTATGATAGAATGAAATTAGAAGAAAAGAAGAAAGAAAAATATAATCCAGATAATATTTTTATCAATCATTATAAGAGCCTTTCTATAGATAATACAGAAAACAATCAAGAATTATCCTTAATAGAAACAAATAGTATGAAGTGGTATAAGAAAATCTTGAAGTTAATTAAACACTTTTTTAAAAAATAACAGGATTTACAAAATTTTATTTGACTTTTTCATATAATCTGTGTATAATAAATATAGGAAATGGAGAAACCACAAACGTGGTTTTGCCAA
>OLIW01002061.1_pt1 | contig 15884 bp, 9 predicted proteins | sample 1601321 | NCBI WGS metagenome assembly OLIW01 (sample SAMEA2452114, study PRJEB22498) | human gut metagenome | reverse complement strand
TGTGACCCTCTGCTTGTAAGGCAGATGCTCTCCCAGCTGAGCTAAGATCCCATATTCCTGCGGGTTACTCATCTGCAACCCGCTTTGCTAGTATACTATATAGGAATAGTGAAGTCAAGCACTTTTTCAAAAATATTTTTGAAATATTTAAAATTTTTGAAAATATTTCAAGATTCAAAATTACTCCAATAATTCTGTCAAGCTGCCGGATACCTGCCTTATGAGATACCTTTGCAAATCATACATCTCTCCTTCTCCCTACTCCTTCGCAATAAACAAGACGCCCAGTGTTCCCGGTCCACAGTGGCTGGATACTACACCACCCGCTCTGGTCTCTAAAATTTCATGAAAGACATGCAGGTCATTGAGATAATCCCGTACCTTATCTACGATTTCCGGGGCACTGCCGGAATGAGTGATAAATACACGTTCCGGCCGGGCATTCTTCATTGCTTCTTCCATGTCTTTCACATAAGAGAGAACAACCTTTTCCATATTGCCACGGTATTTCTTGCCCGGCCCCATCTTACCATCCTCAACACCAATCCTCGGATGAAGCTTTAATGCACCTCCGGCTAAGGCAGCCAGTCCACTGCATCTGCCACCACGATAAAGATAGGTTAAGGTGTCTACCACAAAGCTTGCCCGAACCAGAGGCTTTAATTCTTCGATACGGGCGGTAATCTCTGCCGCGCTCTTTCCCTGCTGTGCCATTTCGGCTGCTTCTATGACAAGAAGTCCGATTCCGGTAGAAAGGTTTGCTGAATCGATTACAGTCACCAGATTTTCCGCATTCAGTTCTTCCGCTGCAAGACGCATCACATTCATGGAAGAAGACATCCCGGATGCAATAGCAAAACAGATAACCTCCTGACCTTTTTCTACATAAGGCTTTAACAATTCTACTGCCTGCTCTGCGGATGGTGCTGAAGTCTTTGGAGTGGTCTTGTGTTCATCCGACCAGTCAAAAATCTCCTGCGGAGTAATATTTACTCCATCCAGATATTCTTCGTCACCTAATAAAATGTGAAGCGGAAGAATGGTAATATCATAACGTTTTACCAGTTCTTCAGATAAATCACAGGTACTATCTGAAATTATCTTTACCATATCAAAAACCTCCCAAAATAAAAATTTACATTTCTTCCAGTAGACGCTCTACCAGTTTTACACAATCAGCTGCATCCGGGGAATAGCCATCTGCACCGATTTCATCTGCAAAGCTCTGTGTAATTGCTGCGCCGCCTACGATAATCTTGCTGTTGCAGCCGCGCTCTTTTGCCAGTTCTACCACATCCTTCATACGCATCATAGTAGTGGTCATCAGGGCAGAAAGTCCGATAATCTGGGCATTCTCTTTTAACGCTGTATCCACAATAATATCCGCTGCCACATCCTTGCCAAGGTCTAAGACACGATAACCATAGTTACGGAGCATCAGTGCTACCAGATTCTTACCGATATCGTGTATGTCACCTTCTACGGTTGCAATAATAATGGTTGCCTTTGGCTCTGCGTCCTTATCTTTGGAAAGCATTGGCTCCAAGTATTCAATGGCATGCTGCATGGTCTGCGCACTGGAAATCAGCTGCGGCAGGAAATAAATCTGTTTGTCAAAAAGAACACCTACTTCATTAATGGCAGGAATCAACTGTCCATTAATAATCGCTCCCGGTTCTTCTCCTGCCGCCAAAGCTTTATCTACTTCTTTTAAAATATTGCCCTTATTTCCCTTTAATACACAATCAAATACCGGATTTGCCGGCTCTAAAGTGCCTGCCGAAGCTGCGTTATCGGTTGCCGGAGCTTCCTTCTGTGCCCGCTGGTTCATCCGATTGATATAGCGGATATCGGAACCTTCTTTATGTAAAAGCATATCCGAAGCCACTGCCGCATTCATTAATAAATCCTGGGATGGATTTGCAATTGCCATCGTAAGTCCTTTTGCAATTGCCATGGTAAGAAATGCACTGTTTACATAAATACGTTCCGGCAGACCGAAGGAAATATTGGAAAGTCCACAGGCTGTGGCAAGGCCCAATTCATCCTTACAATACTGGATGGTATCGAAACATTCCAATGCTGCCAGCGGATTGGCACCTACCGTTGCTACCAGTCCGTCCACGATAATATCTTCTTTATGAAGACCGATTTTTAAGGCGGCATCTAAAATGGTACGGACAATCTGCCGCTTCTCTTCTGCGTCTTTTGGAAGTCCCTCGTCAGAAAGCGGAAGCAAAATAAACATTGCTCCATATTTCTTTGCAATCGGAAGCAATTTTTCGAATTTCTCTTTTTCTAAGGAAATAGAGTTAATCAAAGCTCGTCCCGGATAAATACGAAGTGCTGCTTCAATAATATCCACATGGGATGAATCGATACAAAGCGGACAATCCACTGTATAAGTAACCTCATGAATGGTATTTAACATCATCTGTTTCTCATCAATTCCATTCATACCCATATTGACATCCAGAATGGCTGCACCATTTTCTTCCTGCGCCCGTGCCATATCACGAACCATATTAAGGCTGCCTTCCCGAAGCTCTGCCTGCAATTTCTTCTTTCCGGTCGGATTAATCCGCTCACCAATTACCATAAATGGTCCGTCCAAATCAATTTCTACCGTCTTACGCTCAGAAGTAAGCACTCTTCGTCTTGGTGCTTCCGCATGATGGATTCCCATTGGTTTTACTTTATCTGCCAATGCCTTGATATGTGCCGGGGTCGTTCCACAGCATCCACCAATAATCGAAACGCCTTCTTCGACTAATTTTGCACCAACTTCTGCGAATTCTTCCGGTGTGGTCTTGTATACCGTTACACCATCCTCTAATTCCGGTAATCCGGCATTTGGCTTTGCCAAAACAGGAACATAGGCATATTCTACAGTCTGGCGAATCGGCTCTAACATTTCCTCTGGTCCTGTGGAGCAGTTCATTCCCACTGCATCAGCACCCAGGCTCTGCAACGTAACTACCGCAGTTACCGGATCTGTTCCATACAAGCTTCTGCCATCCTCGTTATAAGTCATACTTGCCATAATCGGCAAATCACAGGTTTCACGGATTGCCAGCACAGCGGCTCTTGTTTCCTGCAGACTCATCATGGTCTCAATGATAAATAAGTCTACTCCCGCATCTGCCACAACTTTGACCTGTTCTTTATAAATATCTACCAGTTCTTCAAACTGCAATTCACCCATCGGATAAAGCTGCTGACCGGTCATGGTAATATCACCGGCTACCAGCGCTTTTCCGCCTGCTGCCTCTTTGGAAATGGCAACTAATTGCTGGTTCATCTCTACCAGCTTATCTGCCAGTCCATATTCTTCTAATTTAATGCGGTTTGCAGTAAAGGTCGGTGCCAAAAGAATCTGTGTTCCAGCCTCCACATAAGCCCGCTGCAAATCTATCATGGTCTGTGGATGCTCTAAAATCCACTGCTCTGGGCAGACTCCTACCGGCATTCCTGCATTCTGAAGATTGCTTCCGGTTGCACCATCTAAGATAACCGGTCCATTTTTTACTAATTCTTTAAATTCCTCTCTTGTCATCTGCGTTCTTCCTCCTGTCGGATTGCCTCAATAATTCTCGCAATTAAGCCCGTCCGGTTAAATGGTGTCATAAAATAAAATCCGTCTGCAATATCATATAATTTTGCTGCGATTTCAACAGATAATTCAATTGCCACTTCTTCTGCCTCTTCTCTTGTCATATCTTCCCGATACCGGTTTACAATTTCATCGGAAACATGGATGCCCGGCATCTCATTTTTCACAAACGTTGCATTCTTATAGCTTACCAGCGGCATAATACCGCACATGATTTTGGTGTCAATGTGTTCTTTGATATAAGTCAGTCTTTCCACATCTTCCTCGGTATATACCGGCTGTGTCAGGAAATAACCGCATCCTGCTTCCGCTTTACGCTTCATCCGTTCAATAATCGCATCCGGATTGGCGCCATGATAATTCAGTGCACCACCATAATAAACCGGCTCCTGTGCAAAAACTTCTAAATTCATTTCCTTAACATACTGCATCAGTTTGATGGAATTGAAATCAAAAACAGAAGTCACTCTTTCGCGGTCTGCCCTTGAAACCGGGTCTCCGGTCACAATCAGGAAATGGCGGACATCATTCATATGCATGCCTAAAAGACCTGCACGCAACGCAATCACATTGCGGTCACGGCAGCTGATATGTGGCATTACTGCCACACCGGTCTTCTGCTGGATTTTCACTGCCAGCTGTCCGGCATCCATTCTCGCCCGCGCCATTGGGGAATCGGAAAGGGTAATCAGATCCACATTACATTTTCTTAAATCTTCTGCTCCTTTCATAACCTTGGATGCATCCTCGGAAAATGGCGGGTCCAATTCTACAATATAAGCCTTCTCCCCACGGGAAAGCTTCTCTTCAAAAATAGATGGAGTTCTTGTAACCTCCTGCGTTACTATATTTTCAATTTTCTTTGCTGCCTTCGGCACATCCTGTAACTTGCCAGAAAGCAAAGCAATATATTCCGGTGTGGTTCCACAGCAGCCACCTAAAATATCTGTGCCAAGGGCTGCAATATCCTTCATTTTTTCTGCATAATAGGATGCATTATTGGAATAAATTGTCTTTCCTCGCAAAGTATATGGGTATCCTGCATTTGGAAGTGCTGATACGAATTTGTCACTGGAGAACTTCAGGTTCTTCATAAACTGATACATGTGGGTACTGTCCAGTTCACAGTTAAATCCATAGGCATCCACATTTTCCATCTCGGAAGCTTCTACTGCCACACGCTGCATGGAAAGACCGGAGCGGGTGTATCCACTTTTGTCAAACGCAAACTGCACCAGAATAAATGCGTCTGATTTTTCTTTGATATATGCCGTCACCGGCTCAATATAGGTAAAGTCACTCTGTGTCTCAAATACAAAACAGTCTGCGCCACAGGAAAGGAAGGTGTCACAAATTTCTTTGTACTCCTGTAACACATTGTCATAGTCCTGATGGTCAAGATCATAAATCGGTCCTAAATCTGCTCCGATAAATACCGGAATCTCTTTTCCATTTTCTGCCTGAAATGCGGTTACTGCTTCCTTTGCAATCTCATAGCCCGCCCGGACTGTCTCTTTTACTTCCTGCATATCTGCAAGAAACATGGTATTTGCTGCAAATGTATTGGTGCGGATCAGCCTTGCTCCCGCACGCAGATATTCTAAATGAATCTCCTTAATCTGCTCCGGATTCTTAAGATTCTCCTTTTCTGCAATCACGGTATCTTCGCTGTATTTTTCCTCATAATAAGTGCCCATGGCACCATCGGTTATCAGTCTTTGTTCTTTGATATATTCCTTTATATTCATAGTATGCTCCAGTTTATCTCACATTTGAATTCCTACTAATTATATATGTAAGCTCCTTTTCCTGCAACTTAAAAATATAAATTTAATCCGGTGATTTGCTTTTTTCATTTTCTGTGCTACACTGTTATTCATTGACAATGATATTTTCAAATACAAAGGAGTACACTTGATGAATTCAGTAAAGCTAATTGCCTTAGACATCGATGGCACCCTCTATAATAAAGATGGTGTCATTACCTCTTATAATAAAGAAATGATTCGAAAAGCCGTAGAAAACGGGATTACCGTTATTATCTCCACCGGCCGGCCTTATATCGGTCTTCCTGTGGATGAAATGAAGGAGCTTGGCATCCAATATGCCATTACTGCCAACGGTTCTGCGGTATACCGCGTCCCGGAAAAGGAACTGCTCTTAGATGAAAGCATGGATACCAATTTAAGTGTCCGGCTGTTACGCAAGCTCTATACGCAGTCTCTTCATATCGATGCCTTTATCAATGGTGACGGCTATACCCAGTTTTCCACCAGCGAGCTTACCAACCTATTAGATATTCCGGATTCCTTAAAAAAATATATCCAGACCACCCGGAAGACGATTACTGACTTAGCTGCTTATATCGAAGAACATAAACTTTGTGTTTCAAAACTGACTTTAAACTTTGCACCGGATGCAGATGGAAGCTATACCACAAGAGAAAAAACAAAAGAAATCTTAGACACCTTCCCGGAAGTCACTTATGTGTCCGGCGGTTTTCATAACTTAGAAGTTACCAGATGCGGCATTGCCAAATCCAAAGGACTTAAATTCCTCTGTGATTACCTCCACATTTCCATGGAAGATACCATGGCGGTAGGTGACAGCGAAAATGATCTCGATATCGTCAAAGCTGCCGGCATTGGCGTTGCCATGGGAAATGCGCAACAGCTCTTAAAAGATTCGGCTGATTTCATTTCCCTTTCTAATGAAGAAGATGGTGTTGCATACGCAATCGAGCGGTTCTGCTTTTAACAGAACCGCTCGGTTTTTATTTTACTATTTTATTTAAAGTATGCTACTCCACTTTCGAACAGCTTCATATCCTGCTCGCCGTAAATGTTGACTGCAACAGACTCTCCACGACGCTCTGCATGTGCCATCTTACCAAGGACACGTCCGTCCGGACTGGTGATACCTTCGATTGCCATGTAAGAACCGTTTACGTTCCACTCTTCATCCATGGTTGGAACACCTGCTTCATTTACATACTGGGTTGCCACCTGACCATTCTCGAAAAGCTTGTCTAACCACTCCTTCGGAGCAACGAAACGACCTTCTCCATGAGATGCTGGGTTACAGTATACGCCGCCAAGCTCAGCCTGTGCTAACCATGGGGACTTGTTGGTCACTACCTTGGTATATACCATCTTGGAAATATGACGTCCGATGGTATTGTAGGTCAGAGTCGGTGAATCCGGTCTCTGGTGTGTAATCTTGCCGTAAGGAACCAGACCTAATTTAATCAGTGCCTGGAATCCGTTACAGATACCAAGTGCAAGACCGTCACGCTCATTTAAAAGCTTGTTTACAGCTTCTTTCATCTTCTCATTACGGAATGCTGTTGCAAAGAATTTTGCTGAGCCTTCCGGTTCATCTCCTGCGGAGAATCCACCAGGGAACATGATAATCTGTGCTTCATCAATTGCTTTTACAAATACATCAACAGAATCACGGATGTCTTCTGCATTTAAGTTCTTAAATACCTTTACGGTTACATCTGCACCTGCATTTTCAAATGCTTTCGCACTGTCGTACTCGCAGTTGGTTCCCGGGAATACCGGAATAAATACATGCGGGCGGGCAACTTTGTGCTTGCAGACATAAATGTCTTTGGTATCGTAAAGTCCGCTCTTCACTTCTTCTGTTCCGGTGGTTGCTCTGGTTGGGAATACTTTCTCTAAAGTCTGTCCCCATGCTTCGATTGCTTCATCCATGGAAATGCTCATATCACCATAGATAAAGTTCTTGCTGTCATTTACTGCACCCACAACAGCTCCGTTTGCTGCAAGACCTGCTGTTGCAAGGATTTCCTGCGCTTTTACAACTTTATTTTCCGGAACTTCTGCTACGATATTTCCAAAGCCCGGTGCAAATAATGTTTCTTTTGTTACATCTGCATTTACAGTAACGCCAAGTTTATTACCAAATGCCATCTTGCTGACTGCTGCTGCAAGACCTTTTCCGTCTAATGCATAAGCTGCTACGATAACGCCTGTCTCAGTCATTTCATGAATTGCATCATAAAGCTTCATAACCTGTGCGTAATCCGGCATATCATAAGCATCTTTTTCGATGGTAAATAACATCAGCTTATCATTTTCTTTCTTAAGCTCCGGTGTGATAACATCTTTTTCTTTTGCTACATCAACTGCAAAGGATACCAGTGTTGGCGGTACATCAATTTCATTGAAGGAACCGGACATGGAGTCCTTTCCACCGATGGATGGAAGTCCGAAACCAATCTGCGCATTATAAGCACCAAGCAGTGCTGCAAATGGCTGGCTCCAACGACTTGGCTCCTCCGACATTCTGCGGAAGTATTCCTGGAATGTGAAACGAATCTTGTGGAAATCACCACCGGCTGTTACGATACGGGAAACAGACTCTAATACTGCATAAGCTGCTCCATGGTATGGGCTCCATGAAGATAAATATGGATCAAATCCGTAACTCATCATGGTTACTGTATCGCATTTTCCATTCATAACCGGAAGTTTTGCAACCATACTCTGTGTCTCGGTCAACTGATATTTTCCACCATATGGCATGTATACACTGCCTGCTCCGATGGAACCGTCAAACATTTCTACGAGACCCTTCTGGGAACATACGTTAAGGTCTTTTAATTCATTTAACCATGCTGCTTTCATATCGCCTGCTGCAACTGCTTCTTCTACAGCCTTTGTGCTGATTTTATTTAAATAATTCTCTTCTTTTACCGGAAGCTCTACCTTTACATCAGTCTCCTGATGTGCTCCGTTGGTGTCTAAGAATGCTCTGGAAAGATTTACAATTTCTTTTCCTCTCCAGGATAATACTAATCTTGGCTCTTCGGTTACAACGGCAACTTTCACAGCCTCTAAGTTTTCTTCTTTTGCATAATCTAAGAACTGCTGTGCATCTTCCGGTGCAACAACAACTGCCATACGCTCCTGAGACTCGGAAATAGCAAGTTCTGTTCCGTCCAGTCCGGCATATTTCTTAGGTACTTTATCCAAATCAACCTGTAATCCGTCTGCAAGCTCTCCGATTGCTACGGACACTCCACCGGCACCAAAGTCATTACATTTCTTAATAATGTGGGCAACTTCTTCTCTGCGGAAAAGTCTCTGAATCTTACGCTCGGTAGGTGGGTTACCTTTCTGAACCTCTGCACCACAGGTATCAATGGATTCTGTATTGTGCGCTTTGGAGGAACCGGTTGCTCCACCACAGCCATCACGTCCGGTACGTCCGCCTAAGAGGATAATAATATCTCCCGGATCAGAAGTCAGTCTCTGAACAGCACGACGAGGTGCTGCTCCCATAACGGCTCCGATTTCCATTCTCTTAGCAACATAATCCGGATGATATACTTCTTTGACATATCCGGTAGCAAGTCCAATCTGGTTACCATAGGAACTGTATCCCTGTGCTGCGCCGCGAACCAGTTTCTTCTGAGGAAGCTTTCCTTCCATAGTATCTTTTACAGATACGGTAGGGTCAGCAGCTCCTGTTACACGCATTGCCTGATATACATAGGTACGTCCTGACAACGGATCACGGATTGCTCCACCAAGACAGGTTGCAGCTCCACCAAACGGCTCGATTTCGGTTGGGGGGTTGTGGGGCTCATTTTTAAAGTTTACAAGCCATTCTTCTGTCTTGCCATCTACTTCAACAGGCACTACGATAGAGCAGGCATTAATCTCATCGGACTCTTCCTGATCCTGTAATTTTCCTTCTTTTTTCAGACGCTTCATTGCCATTAATGCAATGTCCATTAAGCAGACAAATTTGTCATCTCTGCCTTCATACATTTTCTTATGTGTATCAAGGTAATCCTCGTAAGTCTTTTCCATTGGCTCTTTGTAGAAACCATCTTCAAATGCAACATTTTTCAGTTCGGTAGAAAATGTGGTATGACGGCAATGGTCTGACCAGTAGGTATCCAGCACACGAATCTCGGTCATGGATGGGTCTCTATCTTCTTCTCCATGGAAATAGTTCTGAATATGTAAGAAATCCTTGAATGTCATAGCCAGTCCAAGGGAATCATAGAGTGCTTTTAATTCCTGCTCCGGCATATCCTTAAATCCGGTCATAATCTTAACATCTGCAGGCTCCGGGAACTCTGTTACCAAAGTCTCAGGCTTCTCCATGCCGGTCTCTCTGGAATCTACCGGGTTGATGCAGTGATGCTTGATTGCCTCTAACTGCTCAGCGTTGATATCTCCGTAAATAACATACGTTGTTGCGGTACGGATAACCGGCTCTTCATCCTCTTTTAAAAGCTTCACACACTGCTCTGCAGAATCTGCTCTCTGGTCGAACTGTCCCGGAAGGAATTCAACGGAAAATACTTTTCCATCCCCCATTTCAAAATTCTCTTCATAGACATCATCTACCGGCGGCTCTGAAAATACAGTCTGAACTGCTCTTTTATATACATCATCGGAAATGTTTTCAATATCATAACGAATCAGGACACGTACCTTATCTACTGCGCTGATTCCAAGATAACTCTTAATCTCTGCATGTAACTCTTTGGCGCGTACTGCGTAAGCGTCTTTTTTCTCTACATACACTCTTCTTACCTTACTCATCTTCTACCTCCTGAATGTTTACTTTCTTATGCTCATTATAGCACGGCATTATGAATAAGAACAATTAATATATTTAATTTTATTTATAAGAGTTACTAATGTTGACACAGTTATAAGCGTCACTTATAATAAAGGAAAATATGTAAGATATGCATTCTGATATGATAAAGGAGCCATTATGGATATTAATTACGAATTATATAAAGTATTCTACCACGTTGCTACTTCCTTAAGCTTCTCGGAAGCCAGCAAGCAGCTTTACATTTCCCAGTCTGCAGTAAGCCAGTCCATCAAGACCTTAGAAAAGAAATTAGAGCAGCCGCTTTTTATCCGGAGCACCAAGAAAGTCCAGCTTACTCCGGCAGGACAGGTTCTGTTAAAACACATTGAGCCTGCCATGAATCTCATCGCCCGCGGAGAAAACCAGCTCTTAGAATCCAATACTCTTGGGTTGGGTCAGCTTCATATTGCTGCCAGCGACACTATCTGCCGTTATTTTTTAGTACCTTATTTAAAAGAATTTCATAAAAAATTTCCCAGCGTTCCCATCAAGGTTACCAATGCAACCTCTCTTGGCTGCGTTGACCTCTTAGAGCAGGGAAAAGTCGATATTGCCGTTACCAACTGCCCGAATGTACGATTAAATCAATCCTACATCCGCAAAATGGTACTGGACTTTACAGACGTATTTATTGCGAATCCATCCTACTTTAATTTAAAACAACAGGAATTAAGTTTCCGGGATTTAACAAAATATCCTCTGCTGATGCTCGATAACAAGAGTACCACCAGCGAATTCATGCACAATCTCTTCCTTTCCCATCAGTTGGAGCTGATTCCGGAAATTGAACTGAGCAGTAATGACCTTCTGATTGACCTTGCCCGTATCGGTCTTGGTATCGCCTGCATTCCGGACTATTGCTTGAAACATGAATCTAAGGATTTGTTTATCTTAAAAACTTTAGAACCTCTTCCACGAAGACAGCTTGCTGTCTCCGTAAATCCGAATCTGCCGATTCTTACTTCCACAGAAGAATTCTTAAATCTACTGCCGACATTATAAATGCTTTTCCTCCCAGAAGGCAACCAGCTTTTCTTCCAAATTAGATAGCTGGCACACACTCCGCTGTTCCCACTCTCTTGGGAACAGCCGCTGATAATCATTCTGCAGAAAGCGTTCATCCAAAAGCTCGATAATTCCCACATCTTCTGCAGTCCGGATAACGCGTCCCGCTGCCTGAAGTACCTTATTCATCCCCGGATACCGATAGGCATAGTCGAATCCCATGCCCTCTTTTTTGTCATAATACTCTTTTAAAATTTCCCGCTCATTGCTAATCTGCGGCAGACCGGTTCCTACGATAATTGCACCAATCAACTGCTCCCTCTTTAAGTCAATTCCTTCTCCAAAGATTCCGCCCATGACACAAAATGCCACCAGTGACTCCTCTTTTTCTCCCTGAAATGCTTCTAAAAAAGCTTCTCTTTCTTCTTCCCGCATGCCGGATTCCTGACAGATGCAGGTAATTGTTTCATCCGTCCGCAGTTCAAATGCCTCATGCACTTTTTTCAGGAAAAGATAGGATGGGAAAAACACCATATAATTGCCCTTTTTCTTCTTTATTGTACGATAAATATAATCTGCAATCCTTCCGTATTCTTCCGGTGTTCTTCTGGTATATTTACTGCTGACATCATTTCCGATTAACAAAAGTCTCTTATCCTGAGAAAATGTTGTCTTTGCATAAACCGCATAATTATCCGTTTTATTCGTCAAAAGCTCCTTATAATACTGAACCGGCAGCAGCGTTGCCGAGAAGAAAATCGTAGCATTTCCCTTATCCAGACACTCCTGCAGATTAAAGGATGGATCCACGCAAAAAAGCTTTATGACAAATCTGCCCTCTTCATCATGCTGCCCGTAAATTACATAATGCTCGTCCACACGCTCATAGATATTCAAGAAATTGCGCAATTCAAAATAAAAATCAAGGACCACATCCCGCCCCGGGAACTCCGGATTCTTCTGCATATATTCTTCGATTTTTGCTGCAAGACGCATACAGGAGAAAATGAGATTCGGAATGCTTTCGTAAATCTGATAAGTTTCGCACTCTCTCTTATATTCCAACATCAGCTTATTGCATTTACCCAGTTCTTTCTCAATGGCAGAGCTTCTTGGCTTCATAATTTTCCGCACCGCAAGAATATCCTCTTTGACAAGGGCGGCACTATACATCTCCCGTCCACGTTCCACAAGATTGTGTGCCTCATCCACCAGAAAGATATAATCACCCTTGATGCCATCTGTGAAAAAACGCTTTAGATACACATTCGGGTCAAAGACATAATTATAATCGCAGATAATATTATCCGCCCAGGTTGCCGTGTCCAGACACATTTCAAACGGGCAGACCTGATATTCTTTTGCATGTGCCAGCAAAACTTCTCTTGTCATATTATTTTCTTTCTGTAATAAATCGTAAACCGCATCATTTACCCGGTCAAAATGCCCCTTTGCATAAGGGCAGCTTACTGGATTACAGTCCACTTCCTCACAAGGGCATAATTTTTCTTTCGCTGTAATCTGCACACTCTTTGCCCGATAACCCTTTTCACATAAAATGCCAAGGGTCTCTTTTGCCACATTTGCGGTAACAGTCTTGGCAGTTAAGTAAAAAATCTTATCACCTAATCCTTCTCCCACCGCTTTGATTGCCGGATATAATGTAGAAATGGTCTTGCCAACTCCGGTGGGTGCCTGAATAAACAGATTCTTTTTTCTGGCTATCGTACGGTAAACCCCGGCAGCCAACTCTTTCTGTCCCTCCCGGTACGGAAACGGAAATGCCAGTTCTTTAATGGATGCCTGCCGTTTCTTCCGCCACTCATACTGAAAATCCGCCCATTTCTTATATTTTAAAATCAAATCTGAAAACCATTCCTGCAGCTGCTGCATGCTATATTCATAAGAAAAATATTTTAAATCTCCGGTATCGAGATTTCCATATGTCATCTGAACATTGATTTTCTGTAAATCATTCTGGATTCCATATATGTACGCATAGCACTTTGCCTGTGCCAGATGTACCTTTACGGGTTCTTCCAATAAGTCAAGGCTTAAATATACGCCTTTTATCTCATCAATGGTAACTGTTTCTTCTATTATAATGCCGTCTGCCCGTCCCCAGATTCCAAGCTCATAATTTTCTTCCTCAATAATAATGTTTAAAGGAACCTCGGCATGGTAAGTGCTTCCCATCTTCTTTTGAATCTTCCGATGGAGTCTGCTGCCCGCCTGCATGGCTTCCATCGTATCAAGACTGGCTCTACGGTTATCAATGTCTCCGGAACGCAAGATAAACTCCACCAGATTTCGTACCGATATTCTTATCTGCTCACGTTCCATTCCGCTGTCACCTCATTTCATCCCATCTTATACTTATTTCTATTTATGCTATTCACTATTTTTTCTATTTATCAATTTTTGAAAAATCTCATTTTTCTAGCAGACTTCAAAGGAATTGAAACGTATTCTCATTTCATAATAACAAAAAAATACCAGATAGAAAAGACAATATCCAAATTGTCCGCTACCCGGTATTTCTTCTTACCTTATGAACCTGTATTTTCTGGCTGCCAGAAAACCTGTGCCATCATTTAAGCAGTTGCATACTTGCTTAATACATTCTCAAAGTTCATATCATGTCCGCCATACTTAACAGTAAGCTCTCGATTCAGATCAAGACTTAATACTCCAAGAAAAGACTTTGCGTCAATTATTACTCTATTGTATGAAATATCAATGTCAAAATCACATTTTCCTGCCTCACGTACAAAGTCTCTAACCTCTTCTGTGCCAGCTAATTTGATTTTCTTTTCATTCATTTTTTTCACCATCCTCAAAAAAATAAACTGATTTACTTTTGATTCTTGAGCATTATGACACCATTTCTTTTTTTTGTCAATTTTCGCTTACCATCTTAGTATATGAATTTTATGAGCATTTTACACAATAAATTTTTCTGTTTTTCTCCATTTTGGTCTTACCAAAATTAGTTTGCCTGTCACATTTTGTCGTTTTTTATGGTACTTTAGTCACATTTACAAGTTTTTTTTTACTCAGTCAATATTTTTTATCGTTTTTCACAAATTTTTGTGTCAAAAAATAAGGTAATAAGCCTCGCATTCTTTCAAAAGTCTTCAAAAAAGCTCCAAATTCCATCATTATTCCTAAACTTCTTTCTACACATAACATTTACATAATACTTACTATTGCACTTTTTTCCGTACATTCAGCTGTTTTCCATATAAGTGGACATTTTGTGTATTATAACGTGATTGTATCACTCATTAATTTCGCCGATTGTCAATCATGCAAATATGTTGACTCGCTTGCACTCATTACATTACGTCTTTCGAAGATATCCAGATCTGCTTTTTCTTGAAATATACTATCTCTATAATAATAAGAAGAACGGACACTCCGATTACTGCCAGATAACCATATTTCCATTGAAATTCCGGCATTCCCGGAAAATTCATTCCATACCAGCCTGTAATTAGTGTCAATGGCAAAAAGAGAGTTGTTACAATGGTCAGAATACTCATAATCCGGTTCTGGTGAATATCAATCTGCGTCTGATACATTTCACGGATTTGCTGTAAATACTCGCGGATTGTCTCTACGTAATTATGCAGCCGCTCCACACGATTCATATAGCGTTCCCAGCCCTGTTCCTCTTCTACTAAAGACTCCCGGTTCATATACATCTGCATGAAATCTCCCATATTCATCAACTGTTCATAATATGCCCGGCTCTCTGAAAGCTGCTTCCGATAACGCATAATTACTTCATTAAAATGCTCCGGTATCCTCTTAATTACAACATCCTCTACCTTCTCCAAATTTTCCTCTATCTTTTGCAGATAAAGAATATCATTGTCAATTAATGCATTACAAATAAAGAGCAGCACCATATGAAGTGTGCAGCCATCAAACATATCATTTTTGACCTTTGCCAATATTTCCTGTAATTCCTCATCTTCTTCTATTAAAAATAGTTTATTTTCAAAGAGATAAAAGCCAAAGGAAAACTCTTTTTCCTTTTTACTTCCCTGTTTTGGTACATGTATAATCCCCTGTACACATTCATGAAATGCCTCTACTTTGCTATAGCGGATAAAACGCATGCTGCTAATCAGATTCTTTCGATGCGGATAATTTCCTTCTAATTGCTGAAATTCTTCCATATTTAATAGTATTATCTGCGGTTCTGATTCCTTTTCTATATTTTTCCCATTATCCCTTGCTAAAGAAAGTTCTCCTGATGCCGCATGCAACCAATACCTGTTCATTTCTCTTACAGCTCCCTTCCTCATAATCCTGTTTTCATTCATCACATATTTTCTTCTTTGTCAGTAGACTGCCCTTTATAAAACTTCTCTTTCATTACTTTCTCTTAGATTTTAACACTCTTTGTCTATTTTATACCACTTTTCTTTTTTATACAAAATTTACTGCTAATAGCTGTTTGTGAATTCATGCTAAGTCTGCCGGTAGCTTCTTACGAATACCTGACACAACTACGAGAAACACGCTTTGCGAGTTTCTCGCTACTCGCATAACAGAGAATGTGCCTTGGCACATTCTCGCGCCTGCGGCGGTCGCTTGCGACATC
>OLIW01002059.1_pt1 | contig 15890 bp, 28 predicted proteins | sample 1601321 | NCBI WGS metagenome assembly OLIW01 (sample SAMEA2452114, study PRJEB22498) | human gut metagenome | reverse complement strand
TTACTTTCAAAGAAAGCACTTATGAGACCAATTGGCTCACATAATGACAATGAGAGAGCTGCCAAAATGGAAAGACTTCTTGAAGATGGAATTAACTCTATAGGCTTAGGACCTCAGGGTATGGGCGGAAAATATTCTGTTATGGGTGTTAATATTGAAAATACAGCCCGCCACCCATCAGCAATAGGTGTAGCCGTTAATGTTGGCTGCTGGAGCCATAGAAGAGGCCATATTATCTTTGATAAAGACCTTAATTATACAATTACAACACATTCGGAGGTGACTTTATAATGGTAGAGATGAGAAATGGTAAAAAGGTACTTATTACTCCTGTATCAGCAGAGGATTTAAAGGATATTAAAGTTGGTGACATCGTATATCTTGATGGCAGTATGACAACCTGCCGTGATGTTGCGCACAGAAGATTGGTGGAAGAAGGAAGAGAACTTCCTGTAGATGTAAGAAATAATGCTATATTCCACGCAGGTCCAATTATCAGACCATTAGAGAATGACAAGTTCGAGATGGTATCTGTAGGACCAACAACAAGTATGAGAATGGAGAAGTTCGAGTACGAATTTGTTAAGCTTACAGGAGTAAGAGTTATTATTGGAAAAGGAGGTATGAAAGAGAACACAGAGAGAGCCTGCAAAGAATTCGGTGCTATTCATTGTGTATTTCCAGCAGGAAATGCAGTTGTGGCAGCTACAGAAGTAGAAGAAATTGTAAGAGCAGAATGGCGTGACTTAGGAATGCCTGAAACACTCTGGAACTGCCGGGTTAAGGAATTTGGCCCACTTATCGTATCAATAGATACACAGGGCAACAATATGTTCGAGGAGAACAAAGTTATATTCAACCAGAAAAAGGATAAAGCTATAGAGGAAATCTCTAAGCAGGTTGGATTTATTAAATAATTAAAATGCTAATGCAAACAACTAAACGTTAGCATAGACTGACATTACATTAAACCAAACCTAATATTTTAACAAGCAAAGGGCTGCCGCATAATAATATTGGAATAGCTTCCTGTATACATAAGTAGGAAGAAGTTCAATTTAGTGCGGCAGTCCTTGTTTAATATAAGCTGATAACTGAAGGTGAAACAGTCTTTGACGGTTAAGTATGTGCCTGATAAGTAATATAGACATTTATAAATAATCTTGATAAGATACAAAGAAAACATTACTGGAAAGGTTAAGGGATAATGGCAGTAATAAATATATTAGAAGATGATGAAGTTATAAGAGGACAGTTATCACAGCTTCTGCGTGATAAAGGGTATGAGGTTATAGAAAGTGCTGATATCAGTAGTTTTAATAAAATTGATAGTGAGAATACAGACTTATACCTTTTAGATGTGTATTTACCAGACGGAGATGGATTTAGTGTATGCGAAAAGCTTCGCAGTGAAGGCTGTGTGACACCGGTTATATTCTTAACTTCGTGCGATGATGAGGACAGCATAACAAAAGGGCTTGATATAGGCGGTGATGATTATATAACGAAGCCTTTCAGGGTATCTGAGCTTTTATCAAGAATAAGTGCCAATTTAAGAAGACAGGCTATGCTTGATAAAAGTATTTCCAATATGGATAAAAGCAATTCTAATATATATACATTAGGTTCGCTTGTTATTAATTTTGATAATCTTACAATAAAGAAAGCTGCGAAGGATATACAGTTATCACCTACAGAATTTGCATTATTAGAGATACTTGTATGTAACCGCGGCCTTATTGTGAGAAGAGAAGTATTTTTTCAGAAATTATGGGACAGGACGGGAACATTTGTTGAGGATAATACTTTGACAGTAACAGTGAGCAGGTTAAAGACCAAGCTTGGGAAAATGGATAATTCGGACAAGAATTATATAGATACTATAAGGGGAGTGGGATACAGATGGAGAGAGCGATAAAAAAGAGATTATATGTGTATACAATAGGTATGTTTCTTGCAACTGTGGTAGTAGTATCAGTTATCACAATATATTATGAATATAGGGTAAGATATATGGCAACAACCCTGTATGGTGTCAATAAAGAAGCAGGCAAACAGCTTCTGTACATATTATTTTATGGAAGACAAGGTCACACGGGCACAGCAGATTATTCGGCTATATTGCAGGAGGCAGGTTATACAAGAAATGGTGCGTGGTATATGTTCTTATATGGCGGAGAATATATTCCATTTGCCGTAATTATTGGAATTATGGTTATACTGCTTGCTTTTACAATATATAATATTGTAAAAATCGGACATAATGATGTGTACTCATATATGAATAAATTAAAGGAAGATAATGAGAATATATCAAAAGAACTTGGTGCGTACAGAACATATATGGAGAAGCGTAGCAGACAGTTACAGGATTTTACGGAAAATATAGCACATCAGATAAAGACACCGCTTACAGCGTTAAGCCTGTCGCTTGATATGATGGAGGAACAGCTTAACGCCAATATGTCACAGTTACAGATTAATTCCGATATGTCAGGGGAAAAGTCAGAAGCGGAGACTGGAAAAGGGTTTACAGATACAGGTCTGTCCAATAATGAAAAGCTTATTAATAATCTGAATGAATGTTTCAGGCAGACATACAGGATAAGGGATTTTATCACAAGGCTGTTGAAATTAAGCCGAATGGAGTCGGGGAAGATTGTATTAACAGAAGATGATATTAATGTTAATGAATTTATTAATGAAGTCATATCAGAAGTGCCTGTTGTTAATAATTGTAATATAACTTCATATTGTAATGATGAATATTACTTTATTAATGCAGATGAGGAGTGGCTGTTGGAAGCATTTATTAATATAGTACAGAATTGCAGTGAAGAAGCAGAAAATGTGGATATAAATGCCGTATGCAATGCTGATAAGTGCATTATAACAATAAAAGATGATGGAAATGGAATTGCTAAGGATAAGCTTGATAATATATTTAACAGGTTCGAGAGTGGAAAAAGCTATAATTCCCTGCATACAGGAATAGGCCTTAATCTTTCAAAGCTTATAATTGAGGCACATCACGGAAGCGTAAGTGTCAATAATAATGAAGACGGCAGGGGAGTAAGCTTCAGGATAATTATACCTAAATATAATATGAAAAGAAAAGCAAAATAATAACTATACCAATATAATAACGATTGTAAGATTGCTGTAAGATTCATAGGGTATTCTAGTTATAACCTAAAAGAAAGGAGTGGCTGGTATTAATATCAGAGTAATGACGTGAATATTCTAAAAATAACATTTAAAAGCGTAAAAAGAAGATACAGGCAGATTATAAGAGCTGCACTTACAACATTATTTGCAGTATTTTTTGTAACAGCAGTTCTTATATTTCAGGAAAATATGTATCAGTGGCAGATGCAGTCCAATAAAGACAGATTTGGCGACTGGTTTATTATGGATATAGGAAGCAGGCAGCCAGATAGTAATCTTACAGACCACATTTATATTGAACAGCCGGTAAAGGTGTCAAGAAGCGTTAATGTTCTTAACGATGACTGGCAGAGTACAGGCTTTTATGTAGGAAGCTTTTCATCAGAGTTTCTTGCACAGTCACATATAAAGCTTGATGAAGGAAGACAGCCAGAAAATAGTGGTGAGATAGCAATGGACTGGAACACCCTTCTGACACTCGGTTATAACGGTGAGATTGGTGAGAGCATTAATCTTAAATATTGTGACAATAACAGCATAGGCAACAAAGAGAAAAGAAACACAAAGACTTATACACTTGTTGGTATATACAGAAATTATACTAATATATGGAATAATGGAGTATGTAAACTATGTTGGTAGCAGATACAAACGCCCAAATTTAGGGCGTTTGTGGTCTATAGTTTAAAGAAGACTTCTAAATTAAATGGATTTTTAGTACGTCCACTATATTCGGAATTTGAATTAACACTGTGATACACAATCTTACTAATACAAGCTTTTAACAATGCGTTTTTAACTTCAATCGACACATTATTATCTTCTAATGCGTTAAGACAATCTTGAAAGCGAATAATGCAATCTTTATAATTAATAACCTCAGGCGCTTTTGCTCTCATTTCTTTAAGCGAATTGGCGATTGCAGATATTTGTTCTTGTAGCTGTGTATTACGCTGTATATACTCTGCTTTGCTGTACACCCCATCTTCGTACGCGTCTTTTTGCACTAAATCTTTTTTATACAATTGTTCAAGCTTATTTTCTAAAGTAGATATATTAAGAGCATATAATTCACTTTCTGTGTGTTCTTTATTAGATATTTTAACGGAAAAATCCGTAATTGCTTCGCTTAGTGCTTCTTTAACTTTATCGAGGACAGGGTTAAAAGCTACAGAGCGAGTGTGACAATAGAAATGGTCATTACATATTAAAATTACAGAATGACCGTTGTGGGTGCTTCTTAAAGACATTGCTCGTCCACATTGGCAGAATAAAATCCCTGCGAAAGGATTTCGCAATCCTCGCTGATTAGTGACTTTGACAGAATGGATTGATAACTTAGCCATTATTGCGGTATAAGTTTCATCGTCATATGTCGCCGGGTGCTTACCCTGCACGATTATAACATCATCTTTATTACTTTTAGCTCTGGATTTTACTTGCTTACCATTTTTCCACTCAACGACAGTTTGGCGTTTATTCCAAACAATTTTTCCATTGTTGATAGGGCTGGCAAGCAAACGACGAACAGCCGAAGCAGTCCAATGTTTGCCTCTGGGCGACTCTATTCCCATACTGTCAAAAGTGCGTGCGATTTCTTCGGGAGTATAATCATTGTCTAAATACAAGCGTTTCATTAAGACTAAGATGTCATTTTCCTTTTTAAATTTCTCCAATGTACGGATCTTGTTTTTACCAGACCCATATACGACCTTGTTATACCCATATGGTCGAACAGATCCTATATATTGTCCAGACATAACAGCAGCCAATCGCCCTCTTGCAAGTATCTTCTTAGTGTATTCGAGATAATCATTACCTCTCGTCAGCTCCATTTCAAAAAACTTTCTATCATATTCATCTTGCAGGTTGTATGTTTTTGTTGGGGTTATGACAGCAGTATTAGTATACCTAAAAGAATTAATTATGTGTCCACAGTCTTCCAAGTCGCCACGCGAAAGCCTTTGCGGCTCTACAACAAGCACGCCGTCAATATTGCCGCTCTCCAGCAATCGAAGAACTCTTTGCATAACAGGGCGGTCTTGTATAGTCTCGCCAGATACCACCTCTCTGTAAATCCTGCTTTCTGGAATAGGCTGCCCAAACTCATTAACACAATAATCTTGCAAAATACTCTCGTGCTTAGCGAGTACTTCTTCGACTGTCATCGTGGGGTCGTCTGCTCTGGACTTTCTAAGATAGATAATAATATTACTAAAAGACATAATAGACATAACACTTTAGTTTCCTTTCTTGTTTAATAAAATAGTAGAGTAAACAAAAGAAAAGTGCTATAATAGCAAGGTGTTCATATTCCTTGTTTACTCTACAAGGACACAAAGGTTGTTGCCTGCTACCCACAAGCGACAACCTTTATTATATTGTATAATTTCTTGGCTCTCGGATATAATATATACATATATATAAAGGAGAGGGCAGGCGTGCAAGTTAATACCTGGCAGGCAAGGCAAGATAAAAACATAACATTAATAGAACTGGCTGAGCTTACAGGCTTAAGCAAAAGCACACTAAATAATATCGAAAATGGAAAGACTTCCCCGACACTATACGAATTAGAGCTAATAGCAAAAGCTCTTGGCACTAAAATAACCAAGCTCTTTGAAAGCGAATACAAGTAATCCAATTCTATAATTATCAATATTTCCATAATTATGGAAATATAGCACATTTCCAACATTTTCCTCTAAGATAAATGTATAATACATTTATTTTACAGAGAGAGGAGTAGAGGAAATGAACTACAAAAAGAAAATTATTAAAATGGTAAGAATGATACAAAATGAAAGGTATCTTATTTACCTGTATACGCTTATCACAGAACTCATTAAAGAAAATTAAATAAAAACAATTAATGTGCTGGGTAAGCGTTTGCTTATTCAGCACATTTTATTTATCACTTTCTTCATCAGATCCGCAAAGCTCACGCGCACGCTTCTCTAAGAATTACATAACGCTCACACTCATCTCTGCTTAAAATTACATAAGTCTTCTAAAGTTACTTTGTTATCGGCAATAAGTGTACCTAAAACAATACCTTTTATGTAATTAAGCTGTTCATCATCTAACATAGACAGCAACTTAAGAAAAGTACTATCTATACATATATTAGAATTGTTATTATCTTCTAAAAGGAACATTACGCCGTTACCATTTCTTAACCATTCCTCATTTACATTTAATATTCTACAAATATCTAAAATTGTTCTATTGGATAGATTTTTTACCCCTGCTTCGATTTGCACAATAAAATTCCTTGATAAGCCTATTTTAATAGCGAACTCTAGCTGAGTTAATTTTAAAGCTTTTCTTAATTCCCTTATGCGTTCGTTTACAGAAGTGTTAATACTTTGGTTTTTGCTATTAGTGGCGGATTTTTCTAACTTAAACATAGTACCGTTACCATTTCTTAACCATTCTTCGCTAATATTAAAAATAGAACAAAGAACTTTTATTGATTGTCTCGAAAGATTTCTGTTTCCACTTTCGACTAATGAAATATAATTTTTAGTTAAACCTATTTTTTTAGCAAATGCGTCTTGCGACATTTTTAATTCTTTTCGTAAAATTTTAATGCGTTCATTCATTAGTCAATATCCTCATTAAGTCCACAAAGCTCCCTAGCTTTATCTTCAAGGAATTCCCATTCCTCAACTGTAAGATTAGATAATATAGAAATCAATCTATTCTTAAAGCTGTCACTTTCTTCATTAAGAAGCTGTTTAGTCAGTCTTGCAATATCTGTATTTCTGTCAGCAGGTCGGAACATATCCCCTTCGCCAGTTCTTAGCCATTTTTCACTGACATTAAATTCTCTACATATAAGAGCAATAACAGAATCTATAGGGACATTTCTGCCCATTTCGTATTGAGCAACTGTGTTTTGCTTAACACCAATTCTGTCAGCGAATTTTTGCTGCGTTAAATCCAATGCTTTACGCAGTTTTTTAATTCGTTCGTTCACGTTATTATCACCGCCTTCCTTATCAAGTTGATAATTACAACATACATCACACAAATGAAAAAGTCAATAAAATTATCACACTAACAATAAAATATCACAACAACAATAAAAAACACTTGACAATATTGATTGCGTGATATATATTTATCGCAGAAACAACAAAACAAGTTGCTAAATGAAAGGAGTAAACAAGAAATATGAACATAGAAAAAATAAAGCGACTTATAAATACGAACTTTAGAAATAAGGTAAGCGTAAAAATAAGTTACACATTCTCTGGCAGCAGGAAAGAGGTAAAGATATGAAAGTAAGCACAATAGAGGAAATTCATAAAGTACTTAAAAGTCAAGCGGAAGCAACTAATGCAATATATCTTAATTTTAGAGAAGAACTTAGAGAGAGATATAGCACTATCTGGCTTGATAGCGTAGTTTCAGATGAAGAAGCAAAGGAACTTGAAAAGAGGAAAAAAGAAAGCTATAAAGCTTCTGACTTGCTTGAAGAATTTGAGCAGAATGAGTGGTAGCAGAAATGACAGGCTATGAAGCTAACATTTTAAGGAATATTAGAGAAGATAGAAAGCGATATAGCAGGCTGTTGCAAATTGAAAGCATAAAGCAACAACCAAACACTAAGGTTGTAAATTTTCTGAAAAAACTTATTGAGGTGCAAGATGAAGAAATAAAAAGTTACGAAGAAAAGGAATGCGATAAATGAAGATAAAAGCATTAGAAAGGACACACAGGCTTCTTGAAGATAATGCGAAGAATAGCCGAGAGCTTGTGGAAGTAACAAAAGAAGAATACAAAAGAAAATACAACACGAGCTATCTTGACGGCGTACTTTCGAGTAACGAAATAAGAATACTCGAAAGAAGAAAATGCAGATTGCGAGAAGCAGAAGAAGCACTGAGAGTGTTTGAACAAATGGAATTTGACGAGAGGAAGTGATGAATATGCAGGAAAGAGAGAAAAAGATCCTTGAAAACTTTGCCGAGATTATCCCGAAGCTGAGTGAAGCAGATAAAAGTTACCTGCTTGGATTGGGAGAAGGTATGTTAATTAAAATTGAAATGCCAAAAAAAGAGCTGACCACGAAAGCAAAAACGGCGTAGGAAAGGAATAAAGGTAAAACGCTGGTAGCAGGCATTATAGGAGAGAAAACAAAATGGATAAATACCGCTTATACAATGATGTATGCCGCTATATTCTAATACTTATATTATTAGGTGGTTTAATAGCAGAAGTTACACATTGTTAAAATATATTAAAAATAAGAAAGGAAACAAAGAAAATGGCAAAATTAGAAGTAACAATTGAGGTAGCAGATGACAATATTCTTGGATTAATGGCAAAGGTTAATGAAAAGAGGAAAGAGCTAAATATAGCAATAGGAGAGCTGGAAAACTGCTTTACAGCTAAGTACGGCAATATGTACAGCAATGTGGCAGAAGTTAAAGAGGTAACAGAGGAAACAAAATAAAGCCCCAGCGAAAAACGCTAGGGCTTGATAGAATTAAAGATTATTGAATTCTATCTTCTGGCTTGCAATATTCATTGTGAGTGTCCTTGATAGCAATTTTAAGGTGGTCGAAAAGCATTAAAGTACTGTTATCGAGAGCACCAGAACAATGATTATCCACTTCGTTTACAATGTTATTGTAAAGAGTTTCGAGAATTTGTAAAGAGTTCCCCATATTATATGCACCTCCTCTCTTATTTTCTAATTGCGATTATAAGACAGGGGTGCATAAAAATAAAGAGGTGATAAACACGGACAGAGAGATTAAATATAAAACAACGACTAAAGAATATCCAGATGGTAGCAAAGTAATAAGCCACCGCCCGATTATAACAGAAGAAGAAAGAGCGGCGGCGTTAAGAAACCTAAAAACAGCAATGGAACACTGCGCACGAGAGCTTTATAAAGCTAAGAAAGAACCAGCTAAAGAAGCAACAGCATAAAAAGGAAAAATAATGAAAAAGAAAGACGACAGAGCTAAAAATGAATACATCTGTAAAACCTGTGGCAAGACCATAGAGCCAATGAAATATACTATGGAAGAATATGCGTACAAGAGAAGCCCTACACACGGCAAAACAATATACTATTGCAGTTACCACTGTATGCGCACAGCGTTACTTGCAGATGAAGAAAGGCAGGCGGCAGAAAATGAACAAAATGCACACAATACAGGATGTTAAGCAGCGCATACACGAGCTTATACAGAAAGAAATAACGAAGAGCAACAAAGAAATAGAAGAATTTGAGCACAAAATAAGAGATAACGCAATAGCATACGGCGGGGGCGGCTGGTGTACACAGTTCGAGAAAGCCAAGAAACGCCGTGAGGACTTTATAGAAGAGCTGCAAGGCTTAGAACACGCACAGGGCACAGCAGTAATACTCGACGAAATAAGCATATACTCGTATTTCTGCCCGACCTGCCAAATTAAAGTAATGCTAAACGGAGGTTACGGCGAAACTGTAACGTGCCCTGTATGCGAGAGAAAAATATACAGGGCAAACGACATCGAAGTGATGGAAGTAGTGCGCGGCAGCAGGCAGGCTAAAGTAAACAACCACTATATACAGCTTGACAGCTACGGACGATTTAAGGACTAAGAAGAAAGAGAGGTAAAACTGTAAGCGGCAGATATTAGAGAGAACGAAAGAGCAGCAGAGTTTAGGAGATTTTAGCGAGCAAATGAATGAATACTACTGGAATTTATTAAATGCAAAAGAGAAAAAAGAGATTGCCAAGCTGGAAGAAACAACAACTAACAGCAAAGAAGAACTCGCGTACATATGTATACTACATTGCGACCTTAATACAGAAGTACTTGCAAAGCTGGCAAAGATAGCAGATGAGACAGGGTACTCCGTAGAAGAAGTAGCACAACAAGCGCACGCAATGCGCATAGAAAACAGAATGATTAAAGAGAGGAGCAAAAAAGATGTACGTTATAAGAGAAAATAAAAAGACAGGCGAGAAAGAATATTATTACACACCGGGAATAAGGAAAAGAAAAAGCAAGCTGTCTAAAATTAAACGGCTTGCAAATAAGATAACAAGCACACAGCTTGCACTCTATAAAGGAGTAAAATAAAAAAACTAGCCTTTACGAGCAACGAAAGAACAACTTGACGCCTTGTCAGCGGCAGAGAGCTTAGCAAGAATAGATTTACAAGTATTTATAGAAGCACGTATGTCAGAGAGTTCACGCTTCGGGATATTGCCACTAGCAATATCTTCTTCTAAACAATCTAACTCGCTATCAACTGCGGCATACAGTGCCGCACACTCTCTGCTAGTTAATTCGATAGTTACATTAGCAGACACAACAATCACCCCTTTCAAGGGGATTATAACACGAAAGCGGCAAGAAAGGAAAGAGAAATGTATAAAATATATAAAGCAAAAAGGATAAACAGCAATGAATATATCGTTGGTGAATTATCTATAGCAAAAATTGCAGGAACAACGCAATTAAAATACTTAATAAATCCAACGAATGAAAACGGCGTATATTACGAAGTTGAAAGCGACACCCTGCACAAAAGCACGGGCACAACAGATAGAAAAGGCAATCTTATTTTTAATGGTGATAAAGCATTATACATAGATAAAAGAAAAGAAAAACACTTGTGTACAATTGTATGCTTAGCGACAACTAAAAAGGTGCAGTACGGTGCGGCACTTGAAGAAGAACAGAAGTTATATATGTGCTTGCCGTCTTTTGGTAAGTGCGAACAGATAGAGTTAATCGAAGAAGATAACTGTAATTGTTGTACACACACAAATAAGAAAGCAGACAGTGAGCCTTGTTGCAGGTGCGACAACCCTTGCAACAAAAATGAAAATATAATCGAAATACGCACTCAGATGAGCGTACAAGATTTTAGCAAACTGTGGGTTAATAAATTAATTTTAGGAAAGAAGTAACATATTAATAAGAGACTCGCACAATAATATCACACAAATAAAGGGGCATATGCCCCTTTAACCATAAGGAGTTAAGATGGCAGAATTCGGCAAATACGCCGCAACCGCAAAACCCTACATAATTAAAAACGGCGAAAAGATATTAAAAGTCGCAGAGCCATATTATTGCCACGAGAAAAAAGTAATAAGAGCATATTGTCCGCATTGTGGAACAGAGGTTAACCGCCTATGGGAAATAGACTATTGCGGAGACTGTGGCGGTCGGATTAGCTGGCACGACCTCAGGGTTGAGGGGTATGGCGACATAGAATAATTAAAGAAAAGGAGAACAGGACAATGGAAGTACAGGAAATGTTAAAGAAATTAATAGAGGTAGCATCGCAAAAGAACGTTTTAGAAAAGTATTTATATATATCTTTAAGACATAAAGACCGCTGCGATGACGAGATAACAAGACCAAACAAATATCTTGAAGATATTAATGATGTTATGTCTTTGGAATTAAATACATCAGATGGCTGCATTGGCAGATTAAGCGTGAAAGAGAAATTTCTGCAAAGGGCAGGACTGAGCGTGGAAGCTGCTTGGGAGATAGCAAGAGCTAACACAATTAATAAAGAGGCTATAAATCCGTATGCAGAAGAGCTGATACAGGCGGCTGAAATCGCTGAAAATGATTTAGAGCGCATAAAAGAAATTAAGAAAATTATAAAAGAAGTATGCGGCAATATGATAGTTATAACAAGCACGAATAAATGTGATGGTGCTGGCGCTATATATGCAACGGAGAAGTTGAGACGATTTGCAAATGGCAGCAGATTATTAATAATACCAAACAGCATACACGAGCTTATAGCTATGAGATATAAAGACAATATGGATATACCTGAGTTTAATGAATTAATAAGGACTATCAATAAGACTGACCTAGGTAAAAATGAGGTCCTGGGCGATAGAGCCTATGTTATCAGTTTATAAGAAGAGTTGTAAATAAGAGGTGTAAGAATGCAGGAAATAAACAAAGTAAATATTACGGGAATAATGATAGGTGTTGGTCATACAGATGAAGTGGCTGGTATTCCTTTTAAAGGACATATATTAACACTGTTATTGCAACGCACTAATGACAAAATAGATGAGGTTATAGCTGTAATCAGCGACAACATTAATAATAATATAGATAGAATTGGAGTAAATATTCCAGTGTCTATACAGGGAGAGATACAGACAACCAGAGACTACCGGAATAACAAAGTGTATAAATATGTGCTTGTGGACAAGTTTGAAATTTTGGAGCTTGATGAATTTAGTTACTCTAACCATATAAAATTGTGCGGAACAATTAAACATATAGCACATAGAAAGCTAAATGCGGGAATAAAAATAACGGATTTTAAAGTGACTGTAAATAACAGGCTTACAGGAAAAGTCTGTTATATTCCTTGCGTAAGTTGGGACAGGAACGCAGAAACTGTAAAGAATTGGAACGCGGGAGACACTGTGGAACTGTGCGGCAAAATAAGAAGCAGGGATTACATTAAAGCCACAGAGGAGGGCGACGTTGAGGAAAAAAGAGCATATGAAATAAGCGTTGATACTATTAAAAGAATAAATACACAATAAATATAAAAAATAATGTGCAGGTAAAAAATAACGAATGACATTGCAGTGCCATTCGTTAAATGTACAGGTATATAAAAGATAAAATATACATCAAATATATTTTACAATATACAGCCTTATAAATCAAGTTAAATGCTGGGTTAAGCCCACATTTAAACACTTGATAAAAGTATTAACGTACCGACACATTATATTTATATATACATAAAAATATGATGAGGTGGGTTGGACGTATGCCATATGTTAAGAGAACGACTAAAGCTGGAAAAACAATAGAAATAGAATATTATTACACTTCCCAGTACAACAAAAAGGGCAGAACTAAAAGAGATAAAGTTAAAGCTACAGAAGAAGCACAAAAAAGAATAAACACCAAACAGGCAGAAAGAAAAATCCGCCTGCTGATGAATAATAACTTTGGTTATGGTGATTTCCATTTAGTCCTTGATTACATACGACATAAAGGTGAGCAGGACAGAACCCCCGAACAGATGAAGAAAGATATACAGATATTCTTGCGTGAGTGCCGCAAAGAATACAGAAAGCACGACTTAGAATTTAAGTACATACACGTTATGGAGATAGGCAAAAGGGGCGCACGACACCACCATTTAGTTGTAAACCACATCGACCCCCAGATATTACAAAAAGCGTGGTACAAAGCTTATGAGGGACATAACAGAGTTAAGATATTCCCTCTCGATGATAGCGGACAATACAGCAAGCTTGCCAGCTACTTTATTAAGTATACAAGCGAACACCTAAGAGATGAAGATGGCAAAAGATTGCAAGGGAAACGATGGAACGCGAGCAAAAACCTTGTTATGCCAGAACCAGATTACGAGATTATTAGAGACAGGGCGTGGTATCGTTGCGAAGCTAGAGCACCTAAAGGATACTATGTCGAAAAGGACAGCATAGAAAAGGGAATAGTAAGCCCGGAGTACTACGGCTGGGGCTATTACAGATACAGACTAATAGAGTTGGATAACATACAAGAGCGAACTAAGAAGAAAAGAAAGCGAGGAAATAAATGCGTAACGTAAGAATAGACAACGAAGCAGGAGCACAGGAAACATTGTTCCAGTGGGCAGAATACCAGATAAGTAAGTACCCGGAATTAAAATTACTGTATCACATACCTAACGGCGGCAAGAGGGACAAAGCAACAGCAATAAATCTTAAAAGGCAGGGCGTAAAAGCTGGTGTACCAGACATCTGTCTTCCAGTGGCAAGAGGTGGGTACTTCGGCTTGTACATAGAACTTAAGGTTGGAAGCAACAAGCCAACTAAGCTACAAAATGAATGGTTGTGCAACTTAAATAAGCAGGGTTACCTTGCTACAGTATGTTACGGCTGGCAACAAGCAGCAGAAATATTAGTGGCATACTTAGAGTGCACAACGATGAAGTTACTTAAACAGGCAGACAAGTAGGTGTTACAGCCACTGGCATAGCAGAAAAACAAAAGGAAAGAGGTAAAGAAAAATGAAAACTATGAGCGTAATTAATCTTAAGGGCGGCGTTGGCAAAACATATACAAGCTATAACATAGCTTATGAGCTTGCCAAGAGAGGAAATAAGGTGCTTGTTATAGATAACGATAAACAGGGGAATATAAGCAAGATATGCAGTGCTTACAATGCAGACGAAATAAGTGCAACAGCTAAAGCACTAACAGGAGAATACAATGATCCACAGGAGCTTATAACACACGCAGATTACAGCATAGATATAATAACAGCTAATATGTCGTTAATGGCAGCAGTCTGGCAGTTAGCAACAAGCGAAGACGACCAGATAAGTGCGTTTGAAAAGTTAATAAATTCTAATATAGGCGAAAAGTCTTTAAAAGAAGTGTACGACTATCTAATAATTGACAATCCACCAGATATTGCATTTAATGTCATATCTGCTTTAAAGATAACGGACGAGGTAATAGTACCTGTAAAAATTGACGAGTGGTCTCTCGAGGGCTTAGAGATAATAAGCGAGCAGGTGAAAGAAGCGAAAAGAATAAATCCAAAGATAAAGTTATTAGGTACGCTGATAACAATGTACAGAAATGATAATAGCAATGTTGTGGGCTTAAAATGGTTGCAGGAACACAGCAATGTTAATGTGCTGGGGACAATTAGATATACAGCCAAAGCAACAGAAAGCACATTCTTCAACAAGCCAGCATACGAGTATAGCCCTCTTTGCGGAGCGGCACAGGACTATAAGAAGTTTGTTACAAGATATTTAGAGGAAAGTGAGGTAAAGAAAAATGGCTAAATTTACAATGTTAGATATTCTTAACGCACAGAGCAAAAACAGCACAAGCACAAAAGTAGAAAGCTACACAGAAATCTACTTAAATCCTAAAGAAGTAAAACCAAGTGCAACCAATTTCTACAGCCAGAACGACATCGAAGAGTTGGCTGACAGCTTCCTTACTGTCGGACAGCAACAGCCAACAGTCTTAGCAAGAATAAATAACGAATACCGCATTGTGAGCGGACACCGCCGCAACCTTGCTAATTGCTTATTACTGGATAGAGGACATAACGAATATGAGAGAGTCCGTTATCTGTATAAAGATATGACAGAAGCAACATTCGAGCTTAGTTTGCTGGTGGGTAATGCTTTTAACAGAGAATTAACGGCATACGAAAAAATGGAGCAGGCGGCACGCCTTAAGAAAGCATTAATAAGAGCTAAGGAAGAGGATGGTTTAGAGATACAAGGAAGAATGAGGGACATAATCGCTGAAACCCTTAAAGAAAGCACCTCGAATATTGCCAGAATGGAGCAGATTAATAACAATCTTAGCGACAGCGCAAAAGAGCAATTTAAAAATGGCAATATGGGAATAACCGCCGCATACGAGACAAGCAAGCTTACAGAGGACGAGCAGGAAGCAATTGCAGACAGATACGCGAGCGGCGAAGATATTAGAGCCAAAGAGATTGCGGAAAAAGTAACAGAAAAGAAAGCGGCAGAGAAAGCAAAGAAAGAAGAAGCAAAAGAAAAAGAGAATGTGGCAGCAGATGAATACAGAACACCGCACCCGGAAAGCATAACAAGCTTGTGTTATAGCTGTTTAAATTACAGCACTTGCAATGTAAAAACATCTACTTGTAAGAAATGTGATGAGTATATTAATAAAGCGGAAGCAGAGAAGACAGAC
>OLIW01002055.1_pt1 | contig 15900 bp, 12 predicted proteins | sample 1601321 | NCBI WGS metagenome assembly OLIW01 (sample SAMEA2452114, study PRJEB22498) | human gut metagenome | reverse complement strand
CTTGCCGTCGCGGCGGTCTTCTCCTCCATCACGGCTGCCACCTCTTCCTCCGCGACCGTATCTGTCACCATGGAAGTCTTTCTTCCCGTGATAGTCCTTCTTTCCATGGAAGTCTCTCTTGCCGTCGCGGTAGTCCTTCTTTCCGCCACTGTATTTTTTATCGCCGCTCTTTCTGTCGTCGGTCTTGTAATCCTGATCGTCTGGAGTCATGGGAAGTCGCTTCGACCGAAAACGGAACTATTTATATTGGTTGCGAGGGCGGAGACCCATCCAAGATCTGAAAACGTACTCACATGCCCAGGAGCACCATCGCGGCATCGCCCCAGTACATGGAAACCCACTGGTTGGCACCTTCCAGGATGTACTCCACTCCCAATGCGGCCAGCAGCAACCCGACTATCCTGGATGTGACATTGAGGGCGTTCTCGCCGATCAGTTTCACTATGGATTGTGACAGGCGCAGGAGCACCCATGTTGCCAGCAGAGCCACGATTCCAGCCAGGACGACCTCCAGATACCCGTACTGCTCCGTGAACAGGATGGCGGCGGTTATCACTCCGGGGCCGGTCATTATCGGAGTGGCTATGATGATCCAGGGGGCGTCCTTCTCGTCGGCGTTCTTGCTGAACTTCAGACCGAACACGATTTCCACGCCCATCATTATCAGGATGAGTCCTCCGGCGACCCTGAAGCTCTCCATCGTGACGCCGAACAGAGACATCAGTGGTGATCCGATGAATACGAACACGAACAGGAGCACCGCGGCCACTATGACCGCATGGTTGGCGTAGCTTCTGATCGTGGCGGCGTCCCCACCCTTTGTCACCGATAAACGTAGGTATGCTGGAGAACGGGTTCATCACCAGGAATATAGACAGCGCGACCGAGGCCAGTGCGATTATGTCCAAGATACCATCCGCCAGGGAATCCACGGTCATGACGATAAACGTGTCGGGGTCTCACCGGTGTCTCCTGTTATCCCGCTTGCGGCAGAGGAAGTACCTGCGTGCGCCTCCAGCGAGCATCCAGAACAGTATGCCGTCCCTCTCCATACGTACGAGGATGCGGGACGTGTAGTTGTCGGAGGTCCTCAGGACCCTGGCGATCTCATCAGATGTGACGCCTCCGCGGTCGCTCATGTATGCGGTGACCTTGTCCACCTTGGATTCGTAGTATCCGCGAACCTCGTTCACTGCGGGCAACTCCACCAGGAAGGACCTGGTGCCGGTGATCATCACCGGGTCGTAGCCGGATCTGGAATAGGACTTGCGGATGGCTTTCAGCCCTCCGCCCATGTAGCCCTTGATTCTGAATGTCTCAAGTATCCTGATGAGTCCGGGGTTTCTGAGCCCGTTGCGCTCCCTGTAGGCGGGGCCGGGAGACAATATCCTGACCCTGTCGTCCATGACGGTGACCATGATGTCTCCGTCCAGCGAGTAGTCTCTGTGGGCGACGGCATTCATGAGCGATTCCATGACGGCAACGCGGGGGAACTTGTGCACAGGGCTCTTGGAGCCATCAACCAACCGTTCCGGGTTGAGGCGGTTGATGATGGTCTTGGCACTGTCCACCTGTGACAGGACGGATCCCGACACCCTCGTGGGATCGGAGTCAGGCAGGTCGATTGAGATGCCGAAGGGGCACTGATCGGACACAAGCAGTGCGAGGATGCTCCATCCGCCGTTATCCGTGCGGAGTCCGTCGAGTTCGTCCGGTCTGTGTGGTGGAGTCAGGCTACGGAGATACATGAAGGTCAGTTCGTTCAATCCAGATGGGCCACTTTCGTACGGGGTTGAGTAGGAGATATCATCCATGACTGTAACATTGTATTACAACTTAAAACCTTTATACACATAACATGTATAAATATTGTAAAACAAATGGAAATTTTTCAAAGTCGTCTCCTATTTCTGAAAATAGTATGCAGTATCCTGGCTGATACCTATCAGATAAATACGTTTTCAACGATTACCAAATGGGTGTTAAAATGGTAGACATACCTGAGAATGTTATGGCCATTATGAACGACAAAGGAACCACGAAGGTTCTCGTCACAGCCAACAAAGCTGGACAGCCTCACGCCATCGTGTGCGGAACCATCATGTCTCCCGCACCCGGCAAAATGGTTGTCGGAGAGGTCCTCATGAAGAGGTCCGCCCAGTACATGGCTGAGAACAGCAAAGCGGCTTTCATGATCTCCAACGGTCCCAAAGCCTACGAGATCCAGGTCGACAACCCAGTTCGTGTTGATGGCGGAGACGACCTTGCCAAGATGAACGAGATGCTGGCCGGAGCCAACCTTCACGCCAAGGCCCTGTGGATTTTCGACGTCGTCGCGGTCTACGACGAGGGTGCCGGACCCAACGCCGGAACCAAGATCGCCTGATCACATTCGTCCCGCCTTATGGCGGGACGAACAAAACCCGTTCTGTCGTTTTTATATCTGTTTACCGATGCACTTGTCATGGATACAACGGAGATTACGACCTGGATAGGCGAGCATCTCCCGGAGACGATGCTGTTCATAGGCGGCATCATCGCCCTGCTAATCGTGATATGTTACGTCAGGAACAAGGAGTCCCTGAAGTACAAGTTCATGATGTTCCTGGGTGTCATCTTCGGAGTTATCATGCTCTACGAATCCATGGTGTATTACGGCGATTGGAGGATGTCGACGTCAATCATTATCGCCATAGCGGGATTCGCATTGGTCATCAGGCCGTTCCGCGAGGTGCACTTCGCGGTAATACTGGCCCTGTTCGTCATGGTCATAGTCTACATAGCCCTGGGGGGTCTGGACGGCTACATGCTGGCGGGATCCATAGACCTGTCATTCCTGTCGGAGAGCTGGCCGAGGATCATAGCGGCATTCCTGTGCGGAGCGGTGGTTTACATGCTGCTGAACTTCGCGGAGGCGATCGTCAAGATGTTCGGCAAGATTCTGAATTGGTGGCCTCTTCTCTTCGTACTCGGCATCATATGCATTGTCGAGGCCGGAGCCATCTATCTGGGCTACGGATCCATCGCAGACTACATCGACACCAGTGCCCTGGGGCTGTGACCCAAGTAAGCTTTAAATCCCATGAGTAAATGAGGGGTGAGAGTGGGCTCGTGGCTTAGCCAGGATATAGCGCTGGCCTTCTAAGCCAGACGCCCCGGGTTCGAATCCCGGCGGGCCCGCCAAGGATGCACGCTTGACGGCGAACATTCAAGGAAGGAACCATCATGAAGAGAAGCTCGCGCGCCTGGAAGAAACGCGGCAACCAGCGTTGGAAATGGCGCAAGAAGAAAATGAGAAGAAGAAAGAGAGCAGCAAAGATGCGCAAGAAGTGATTGCTACTCGCTATCACACTCACCCGGGGGTATAGGCTAACCTGGCAGACTGGTGGGCTCCAGTTATTGAGAGTGATTGAAAATGGGTTTGCTGACAGTTGATGACTAACTGGAGCGATGACTCATTGATTCATCCGGGGTCGCTCCCCGGTGGAGGAAACCCGCTGACGAGGGTTCAAATCCCTCTGCCCCCACCTTGCGCACTTCACTACTTCTAATTCTCTGGCACTTCGGTGCCGAGCAAACTTTTCTTAAATCCCTTAATTCTGAACAATTCCATCATCGGTCCGATCATTCGGCCCTTCTGTGAGATTCGATAGAAGAATGGTAAGAGGTTTGCCGGGCTTCCGCCCGGTCAGTTCTTGAAGCTGTGGATCGGAGCGGGGATCCTTCCGCCCCTGTTCACGAAGTCGGCGCAGCCGTACATGTTGACAGGCATGATGGCCGCGTCTCCAAGCAGTCCGCCGAACTCGGCCCTGTCTCCGACTCCCTTGCCGATGACGGGTATGATCCTGACTGCGGTGGTCTTCTGGTTCACCATACCGATGGCCATTTCATCCGCAATGATACCGGAAATGGTGGTTGCCTTGGTGTCTCCGGGAATGGCGATCATATCCAGACCTACGGAGCAGACACAAGTCATGGCTTCCAGCTTCTCGATGGTGAGGGCTCCGGCATTCACGGCATCGATCATTCCCTGATCTTCACTGACAGGAATGAATGCACCACTTAAACCGCCGACGTAGGAAGATGCCATAACACCGCCCTTTTTCACCTGATCATTCAACAACGCCAGGGCTGCAGTGGTTCCGGGAGCTCCGGCATGTTCCAGACCGATCTCACACAGGATATCCGCTACGCTGTCGCCGATGGCCGGGGTCGGTGCCAGAGACAGATCCACGATGCCAAAGGGAACATTTAGCATCCGGGATGCCTCCTGTGCTACCAGCTGACCTACACGGGTTACCTTAAAAGCAGTCTTCTTGATAGTCTCACAGAGAACCTCGAAGTTCTCGCCGCGCACCTTTTCCAGTGCGGTCTTTACAACGCCGGGGCCGCTGACACCGACATTGATGATCTTGTCTGCTTCGGTCACACCATGAAAGGCACCTGCCATGAAAGGATTATCATCCGGTGCATTACAGAATACTACCAGCTTTGCACAGCCCAGGGAATCATCTTCCTTGGTATACTCTGCAGTCTCCCTGACCATCTCACCCATCAGCTTTACGGCATCCATGTTGATACCGGTCTTGGTGGAGCCCAGGTTCACAGAGCTGCACACACGCTCTGTGGTAGACAGCGCCAGAGGAATGGAACGGATCAGCAGTTCGTCCGCCGGGGTCATTCCCTTGCTGACCAATGCGGAATAACCGCCCAGGAAGTTCACACCAACCTCATGTGCTACCTTATCCAATGTCTTTGCAATACTTGCAAAGTCTTCTATCGTATGACATGCCGCACCACCGATCAGTGCAATGGGAGTTACGGAAATTCTCTTATTTACAATGGGGATGCCAAATTCTCTGGAGATCTCCTCTCCGGTCTTCACCAGATCCTTGGCTGCTTCGTAGATTTTGTTATAAATCTTCTCATTTAATCTGTCCAGATCGGAATCGATACAGTCTAACAGGCTGATACCCAGTGTGATGGTACGCACGTCCAGGTTCTCTTCCTCGATCATTTTGTTGGTCTCTGTTACTTCATATAAATTGATCATTACGGCTCCTATCTGCCCCTTCGGGTCTTATTTATTTCGAAATCGTGGGGCTTATCAGATGCGGTGCATCTTGTCAAAGATCTCTTCCTTCTGGCACTTGATCACTACGCCAATTTCTTCTCCGAGAGCAGCCAGTTCATCTGCCATATCACCAAAAGTTTTCTGCATCTGATTGGTGTCAACGATCATCATCATGTTAAAATATCCCTGTACGATGGTCTGGGAAATATCCAGGATATTGATGCCGTTTTCCGCAAGATAGGTACATACCTTTGCGATAATGCCTACTGTGTCCTTACCAACTACCGTAATAATTGTTCTTTTCATAATCGCCCTCATTTTCTGCATGAAATCATGCTATTATTTTTATCTATTAAACTACACTTTACTACAATTTGCAACCTCAAGTTCAGCCTATGAACATATTCAGACACAGAAATCATACTTGCATCATTTTGTGAGCGAATATGTTTCAGGCACCGAGCGCCAAACTATGGAGCAAAGCTAGTCATGAAATGACGCAAAAGCGTGCTATGATGCGGCTCCAACGAATAATGCTGGCTGATGCGCTGCGCATCCGCTACGCAATATTGATCACCGGAGATACATTGCTCCTGTCTGCCACCATCATCCGGAAGTCTTCCGCCCGGTAAGGGTTCTCTCCCATGGTGATTTCCATCCGGACCGCTTCATAGGCCAGCTCCGGAAGATTATTCTCCTTGCTGAGATGTCCCAGCACGATAGCCTGCAGCTTGTCATGCAGGATTCGACAGAGCAGCTTGCCGGAATTTTCATTGGAAAGGTGTCCTCTGTCCCCCAGAATTCTCTGTTTGAGATAATAGGGATAAGGTCCTACCTGCAACATCTTCACATCATGATTCGCTTCCAGCAGCAAGGCATCCATTCCCTTCAGGCACTCCACGGTGTAATCATTATAGACTCCTAAATCCGTACAGATTCCTACCTTTTTATCTCCGTAAGCAATACGATAGCCCACCGGCTGTGCCGCATCATGGGAGATTTTCATGGGATTGACAGTCAGATCCTTGATAGTCAGTTTCACATCTTCCTTCACTTCCCGAAACAGGGCTGGATTGATCTTGCCCAGATTCCCCATCTTCTGGATTTCTTCCAGGGTTCCCGTTGTGGCATAGATCGGCACTTCATATTTTCTCGCCATGACACCCAGTCCCGCCACATGATCCATATGTTCGTGGGTCACCAGGATGCCATCCAGATCTCTTCCGGTGAGTCCCAGACTGTTCAGCCCGGCCTCCGCCTTTTTGCCGCTGATTCCCACGTCCACCAGCAGATGCGTGGCCTCTGATCCCACATAAATACAGTTGCCGCTGCTGCCGCTGGCAATACTACATAATCTCATAACTTCTTAATCTCTTTTCTATCTTACTTCTGTCTTACTCTTTGCCGTTTTCCATCTTCGGCATTAATGCATACTAGTGCATGCTTTTCCAGTAGATCTCGATCACATCTCCCTCTTTCAAAGGTTCCATGAACTGTGCCGGGCGTCCATTTAAGTTCGTCACAATGGATCTGCCTGCGGATGCGGAGGATCCCAGATCAAAATCAATATAATCAAACACATCCACAAATACATAGGAAGCCTTACCCTGCATGGTGATGGGGGAATGGTTCACGATCACTGTTAACGGATGCGGTCCCTGTGGTGACACGCTTTGGCTCTGTGCCGTCTGTTCCACGCTTTCGTACTTTTCGTCCTGCTTCCCGGAAGTCCCCTGCGTTGTCACGGAAGCCGTCCCGTTTTCTGCTGCAGTCTCTGTCCCCTGTGTCATCGCCGCTTCTCCTGCCACAGCCTCTGCCTTCTGCATCACAGGCCCTTCTCCATAAACAGGCTCTTCTCTATAGGCATCCTCTTCTGTGTCCGCATCCGGCAGGTCTGCATAACTCCCTTCCGGCAGCGGGTTCTTCATATCCCAGCTTACGGTGAAATGCTCATAAACTCTGGTATCCGGCTGCGCCGCTGTATCATTGACCCTGATATCCGCACCGAGAGGCACATCCAGAAATTCTGCGATTTCCTTTACAGTATAAGAATTCCGAATCCGAATATCATCGTTCTGGCCGATCCGGTAGAATTCATTCTCTCTGTGACCGTTGACTTCCGCTGTCTTCGGCAGACTGATCTGTTTACCGTTCACATAGACCTGCAGTGCATCCCCCAGTTCAGAGAGTTTTCCCAGCTCCAGCACCGCCGGTTCGCCCTCCGTGGAAGGTGTTACCACAATGCGGTCCCCATTATGTACCTGGGTATACATATCCGCCTCGTCTCCGTTGACCCGGATGACTGCTGCCTCTCCCTGTTCGCCCCGCACCATACGGGTCTTACCATTGACAGTAAACAGAAGGGCTTCCCCTTTTCTGGGGAACAGCTGGTCATTGGGGAACTGCATCTGCATAGCGGCATCTGTCACGGATAATTTGCCGTTATCATAGAGCTTTACCCGCTCTCCGTTAAATTCCACGAAAATAAAATTATTGCTCTGTACATAATAGCTTAAACAGATACCGATAGGTGTTACCATCATGGCATCCTTTCTGGCATTTTCCAGTTCAAATGTAATGGTCTGCATGACTTCCTGTCCCCGGATTGCCACACGTTCCTTCACGATGCCCAGCTTTTCTGCCAGCTTCTCCGTGTAACCGGGCACCATTCCACCGCCGCCTACCACGAACACGGCACTGACCGGTTTGTCCCCGTTCAGTTCTTTGATGGTATCGGATACCAGCTGGGTCATACGTTCGATCTCCGGATCCAGCAGTTCCAGCACTTCGCTGGCTTTGATGGTCTGGGGCAGTCCCATGATATCTTCGTATTCGATAGTCTCCTGGGTTCTGCATTTTCTCTTGATCTGCTCGGCCACCTCGAATTCCACGAGACAATGCTGTACCAGAATATCCGTCAGGCTGTCTCCTGCTACGGGGATCATGCCATAGGCTGTGATGGTTCCCTCTTTGGTAATGGAAATATCACTGGTGCCTGCACCCACGTCCACCAATGCCATATTTAACATACGGAACTTCTCCGGAATTGCTACCTGAATGGCAGCAATAGGCTCCAGTGTCAGATTCGCCACATGCAGGCCCGCCAGTTCTACTGCCTTATACAGACCGTCCACTACATCATCCGGCAGAAACGTGGCGATCAGATCCACTGCAATGTTTTTTGCCTTATGTCCCTCCAGATTACCCATCTGGTAGCCATTCATGTAATACCGCATGGCCGTATAACCCACACAGTAGAATTTCATATCTGTATCCGTATTGCTGTTCTGGAATTCCTCGTAAGCCTTCTCCACGCCCATGGTACACAAGGAATACACATCTTCCTGCGTGATCTCCCGGTCGCTCTCAAAGCTGTGCTCCACATAGGTAGTGACGGTACGCAGCACACGGCCTGCAGCTGCGATACATACTTCCGTAAGTTCTCTGCCCAGATCCGCTTCCAGCTGTTCCTTTACCTGGGAAATAGTCTCTCCCACCTTGCCGATGTCATGGATCTGTCCGTCCAGCATGGCTCTGGTCTCATGCTCCTTGGAGCGCTGTGCCAGCACATGGAATTTCCCACCATTTAAGTATCCTACCGTACCTACGATGCTTCTCGTACCGATATCCAGTCCGAATACCAGCTGTCCCTGTTTTTCTTTTACTCCTTCCATGAATATGCCTCCAGTTTCTGTCTGATCTGTCTGTAGCTGTCTTCCAGACTGTCACTGTTATCAATGACAAAATCACAATGCTGCCGGAATTCTTCCTCCGAAAGCTGTGATGCTATGATCTTTTCTATCTTCTCCGGTGTGTAACCGCGGCTTTCCGAAAGTCTTCTTCTGCGTACATCTTCTCTGGCGTAGATATACCACATTTCATCCACTATATGTTCATACCCGCTCTCGATCAAAAGTGCCGCTTCCACAAAAAACAGTTCCACATCGCCCTTATTCTTTGCCTCTGCCAGACGATCCGCCAGATATTTTTTAACCGCAGGATGAATGATGGCATTCACCTGTTCCAACAGTGTCGGATCTGCAAAAATCTTTGCCGCCATTGCCGGCTTATCGATCTGTCCGTCCGGCGCAAGGATTCCGTCTCCCATCAGCGCTACCAGCGCATGATAGCCTTCGGTTCCCGGTTCCTTGACTTTATGCCCGATCTCATCCGCCAGATAGATCTCACATTTATAATGCTGTCCGATATATTTTAAAATCTCTGTTTTCCCGGCACCCACACCGCCGGTAATACCTATAAAACGCATTTATTTCGCCTCATACCAGTTATTGCCCGTGTGCAGATCGATTTCCAGCGTCACCGCCAGATCTGCCGCGGACTTCATATTTTCCGTAAGGATCTCACGGACTCTTGCCTCTTCCTCCCGTGCGGTCTCGACCAACAGTTCGTCATGCACCTGCAGGATCAGACGGGATTTTAACCCTTCCTCTTTCAATGCTTTCCATACCTTGATCATGGCGATCTTGATAATATCCGCCGCCGTTCCCTGAATAGGGGCATTCATGGCCACCCGCTCGCCGAAGGACCGTTGCATGAAATTGGAGGATGACAGTTCCGGGATAGGGCGTCTTCTGCCAAACATGGTCTCCGTATAGCCCTTTTCCTTTGCATCCGCCACCAGTTTGTCGATGAATTCCTTCACCTTCGGGTAAGTGGCAAAATACTGTTCAATGTACTGTGCCGCTTCCTTTTTGCTGATACTCAGATCCTGACTCAGTCCAAAGGAACTGATACCGTAGACGATACCGAAATTGACTGCCTTGGCATTCCGGCGCTGCAGATCCGTGACTTTCTCGAAAGGAGTATGGAATACCTTGGATGCCGTGATCCGGTGAATATCCTCTTCCTGTCTGTAAGCATCAATCAGCTGTTCGTCTCCGGACATATGAGCCAGCACTCGCAGTTCGATCTGGGAATAGTCCGCATCCATGAATTCATAGCCTTCTCTGGGGATAAATACCTTGCGGATCTGTCTGCCCAGTTCCATACGCATGGGAATGTTCTGCAGATTCGGCTCTGTAGAGCTGATACGCCCCGTGGCAGTAATGGTCTGATTGAAATTCGTATGGATCCTGCCGTCCTCTTCAATAAAAGCTGCCAGTCCGTCTGCATAGGTGGACTTTAACTTGGTCAGACCTCTGTATTCCAGGATATCTCTTACAATAGGGTAATCCGCCGACAGCTTTTCCAGCACATCCGCAGCTGTGGAATATCCGGTCTTGGTCTTCTTGCCGCCGGGGATCTGCATGGTCTCAAACAGTACCTCGCCCAGCTGCTTGGGGGAATTGATATTGAACTCTGTTCCTGCCTGTGTGTGAATGGACTGTTCCAGTTCCTCAATGCGGGCCACCAGTGCATCCCCATAAGCCTTCAGTTCCTCCCGCTTTACAGCCACACCTTCTTTCTGCATGTCATACAGTACCAGTGAAAGAGGCATCTCCATCTCCTCCATGAGACATTTCATGCCTGCTGCCTCCAGCTTGTCCTTCAGGACTTTTTTGCCTTTCCGGGAGACATAGGCTCCGTAGCACGCATACTCCATGGCTTTCCCGGTGTCCTCGGAAAGCAGTGTCCGGAAATCTCTCTTGCCGAATACTTCCGCTCTGCCCGGGATCAGAATTCCCAGATGCTCCGAAGCAATGGCCTCCATGTCATAATCATTCTTCAGAGGATTCAGCAGATACGCCGCGATCAATACGTCAAAATACTGTTCTGTACTGCTGCGGTCCAGATAGTCATACTGGTGCTTCACATCAAAGGTAGCGATCTGTGTATCCGTACCTGCGGAAAGTTCCTGTAGAGCTTCCGTGATCTCTGCGGTGTCATCCACAGATTCCACCTCTTCCGCAAACAGACTTAACTGCCCTTCCGGTTCCTTTTCATGGGTCAGGGCATAAAATACCGTCTCCTCATCGGACACAGACAATGCCACCCCCAGCAATTCTTCTTTTTTCGTAGTAGCATCCACTGGTTCCGTGATCAGCCACAGGCCGATCTCCTTCTGTTTCTGCGCTTTTTTCAGATATTGTAAAAATTCTTTTTTATCTTCAATCTGTCGGAAGCTTTCTGCGATCTTGCTGTCATTGGCGGCGGCATCTTTTTCAAATCTTCCCAACAGATTTTTGAATTCCAGACGTTTGCACAAGGTATAGGCTTCCGGGGTATAGAACCCCTCTGCTCTGGCCTGTTCGTAATCCAACTGCAATTCGCAGTCGGTCTTGATCGTTGCCAGCGTCTTGCTCAGATCTGCCAGATCCTTATGCTCGATCAGGGATTCCCGGATACTTTTTTTCGAGATTTCTTCCACATGGGCATAAATATTATCCAGAGAACCGTACTCCACCATCAGTGCCTGTGCGGTTTTCTCTCCCACCTTCGGCACTCCTGGAATATTATCGGCGGTATCTCCCATCAGGGCTTTCAGTTCGATAAACTGTAACGGAGTCACCTGATAGGCAGCCAGTACATCTGCGGCATAATAATCCTCGATCTCCGTTCTGCCCTGCTTCGTCTTCGGAATCCGGATCTTGATATGATCCGTGGCAATCTGCAGCAGATCTCTGTCCCCGGAGACCAGTGATACTTCCAATCCGGCCTGCTCTGCTTTTTTGGCCAGCGTTCCAAGAATGTCATCTGCTTCCAGTCCCGCCTGCTCCATAATGGTAATATGCATGGCCTTCAGGATTTCCTTCATGACGGGCACCTGCTCCCGCAATTCCTCCGGCATAGGCTTTCTCGTTCCCTTGTAAGCCTCATACATCTTGTGGCGGAAAGTCGGTGCATGAACATCAAAAGCCACTGCCAGATATTCCGGCTTTTCCTCCTCCAGAATTTTAAACATAATATTCAAAAAACCATAAATGGCATTTGTGTGCAGTCCCTCTGCATTACTCAGATCCGGCACTCCGTAGAATGCCCGGTTCAATATACTGTGTCCGTCGATCAATACCAGTTTCTGACTCATACTCTGTCTATCCTATCTTAATTCTATCCTCTTGATTCTATCAGGTGTCGCTAAGAGATGATCCATCCCAGAAATCCCATAAGAAAAATCACCGTCAGCACTTCCAGTACAGCCCCTGTCTTCAGAAAAGCCATATGAAATCTTACCTTGCGCTTTGCTTCCGCAAGTCTCAGTTCCAGTTCTCTCTGCAGGTCAAAAGCATCGCCGTCTTCCAGACGCTGCATACCTTCCGTTACAAGGAACTGAATCACCAATTCCTCCTTGCAGCCCGGGCATTCCCGCATATGCTCCCCGAATTCCTGCAAGGTCTGAAAATCCAGTTTTCCTGCAATGAAATCAGGAATATTCTTTTCAAATTCTTTGCAATTCATGCTTCCACCCTATTCCAAAACAGTTCTACAGATTGCGTTCCCATATACTCATACACTTCTACTATACAACATCTTGTGTAAAAAGACTAGAAAAATAGTAGCAAGATTCCAGAAAAAAACTCTTGTCAACTTTTTTAATCTATGATAAGATAATCTCTGTTGTGAGTGTTTGAATGCCGGCGTGTCGGAATGGCAGACGAGGCAGACTCAAAATCTGTTGGTGGCAACACCGTATGGGTTCAAGTCCCATTGCCGGCAGTTAGTGCAGAATCAAATCGGTTCTGCGCTTTCTTTTTGTATTTTTATAACCACATCGCATTTCCTGCTTTTTCTAATTTTTTTCCAATCATCTCCTATGGATTAATTGTTACAAAATTGTTACAATTCATTTGTGCTTAGCTAACACAGACGTAACCGAACACCAGGCAACAGGAAAAGGAGGAAGAAAGTATGTGTTTCAAATTCATTAACTGTTCTCAGTGGTTGAATGCATTCTGCGGCTACTTCAATTTTGGCTGCTAATATCGTTTTCGACGAATAGAGCGTTCCATAGACGCACGAAAAGGCTCTCCCGTTTGGGATGAGCCTTTTCTTATTTCTACACTTTTTCTATGAATTTATACATTTTACCGATAGTCATAACGGAGGGTGACATCATTGCCCTGTACCTGTACTTCCGCACAGCTTCCGGTGACAATCGGCATCATGGGTGCCAGATGTCCCAGATCCACATCCATGATCACGGGAACATTCTTCTCTCCCGCCACGGCCAGAACTGCCTGGTACTGATCCAGTCCCATCATCTCCTGTCCGAAACACAACGGTCTTCCGATGAGAAAACCTTTGACATACTGAAACCATCCGGCTTCCTCCATCTGCCACATGGCTCTGCGGATGGCAAAAACATTCAGGTCACAGGCTTCCAGGAACCAGATGATTCCGTCCTCTTTATACTTTTCCAGAAAATCCTGTGTTTTATCAAACCGGGTTCCCAGTAGATTCACCAGACAATCCATACAGCCGCCCAGCAACCGACCTGAAAAGCGGATCTCCGGTTCCTCTTCTGCTGTCTGTCTGCCAAGATACTTTTTCAGCACTCTGGATTCCGTGGTGTTATAGGGCAACAGAGGCTGTTCTTCATTTTTCAGAGACTCCTTTTCCCACTTGTCATATCCATGCACCTCTTTGGTCTCTCCGGTCAATATTCCGAAGGCATCTTTCAGGGATGCATGCCAGGGCTCCATGCCAAAAGCGGCCGCGCAGGGGCCGTAGACGGAGGCGGTATCACAGATGGTTGCCAGCAGATAGGTCATGTTGGTATTGTCAGAATACCCCAGATACCACTTGGGCTCTGCTGCCTGCAGACGCTCAAAATCCACATGGCTCATGGTCTCGCACATCAGTTCTCCGCCACCGCAGGAGATCAGACAGTCATTTTCCGGGCTGCAATAGTAATCCGTCAGCTCCTGCCCGCATTTTTCGGGGGTGTTACTGATACCGATGCCCTCTCCGGCATAACAGTTGGGGCCTAATTGTAACTGATAGCCCATTTCCCGGAATTTCTTCTGGGCATTGCCAAAGGCAGTGTAATAAGGTTCTATCTGACAGCCAAAAGAAGGGGCCACAAATCCAATGGTCCCTCCCCGCTGTATATGTTTCGGATATTTCATTGCTTCGTATCCTCCTATATCGCCCATTCGCATTCCGGGCTATCGCCCTTCTTGCTCATGTTCGTTCACTTCCCTCATAGGAGGTTTGCTTTGCCTGCAAGCAGTCACGCCAACCTCCTATGGGTAAGTGTTATGCGTCAAAATTAATCTTATTATAAATATCGAAACAGTCAAAGGTTGCAAAATAATCCTTTGGTGTCTCAGCACGGCGGATCAGTTCCACGCTGCCGTCCTCCTTCAGCAGAAGCTCTGCGGATTTCAGCTTACCGTTGTAATTGTAACCCATGGCAAAACCGTGTGCACCGGTATCGTGGATGGCAATATAGTCACCGATATCGATTTTTGGCAGCATCCGGTCGATGGCGAATTTGTCGTTGTTCTCGCACAGGGAACCGGTCACATCGTACTTGTGGTCGCAGGGCTCGTTTTCCTTGCCCAGTACAGTAATGTGATGGTAAGCGCCGTACATGGCGGGACGCATCAGGTTCACGGCACAGGCATCCACACCGATGTATTCCTTATGAGTATGCTTCTCATGGATGACCTGGGTCACCAGATGTCCGTAAGGTGCCATCATATAACGACCAAGCTCTGTGTAGATTGCCACATCACCCATGCCTGCCGGTACCAGAACTTCCTCATATACCTTACGCACGCCTTCGCCGATGACTCTGATGTCGTTGGGTTCCTGATCCGGACGGTAAGGAATACCGATACCACCGGACAGATTGATGAAGGTAATGTGTGCGCCGGTCTCCTCTTTCAGCTTTACTGCCAGTTCGAACAGTTCTCTTGCCAGAGTGGGATAATAGTCATTCGTTACCGTGTTACTGGCCAGAAAAGAATGGATACCAAAATTCTCCACACCCTTTGCCTTCAGGATCTTATATCCCTCAAACATCTGCTCCGTGGTGAAACCGTATTTAGCATCGCCCGGATTGTCCATGATGTTATTGCTGATGGAAAAATATCCGCCGGGATTGTAACGGCAGCTCAGGGTCTTGGGCAGATAACCGATGGTCTTCTCCAGGAAATCGATATGGGTGATGTCATCCAGATTGATGGTGGCACCGATTTTTGCCGCATATTCGAATTCATGGGCCGGGGTATCGTTGGAGGAGAACATAATGTCCTCTCCCTTTACCCCCATAGCATTGCTGAGCATCAGCTCTGTCAAAGAGGAGCAGTCACATCCACAGCCGTAATCTCTTAAGATGTTGATCAGAAAAGGGTTGGGAGTCGCCTTTACCGCAAAGAACTCCTTGTAGCCCTTGTTCCACGCAAAAGCTTCCTTCAGCGCCTTCGCATTCTCCCGGATTCCCTTTTCATCATAGATATAAAACGGTGTGGGATATTTTTCTGCGATCTTTTCGATCATTTCTTTGGTAACAAATGCCTTTTTTTCCATAAGTATCTCCTCTGCATCTATCTTATTTACAGTAACGCACTTCTCATCTCTTCCGGAGTCAGAGTGCTCAGATAAGCAGGGGCCACATCAAATACGGTCTTGCAGCCCTTCTGGCCTTCCTGATTCATGCGGTAAGCAGCTCTTGCATAAGCGGTCAGTACGCAGGAAGTGAACTCCGGGTTGGAATCCAGCTTTAAGCTGTACTCGATCACATGGTTGTGCTCACCGTTTAAGCCGGTCTTGCCGGTACGCAGTACAAATCCGCCGTGAGGGATACCTGCGTGATCTCTCTGCAGTTCTTCCTCAGTGATGAAATGTACAGTAGTATCATAATCTGCAAAATAGTTGGGCATGGTCTTGATGGTCTGCTCGATCTCTGCCAGATCAGCGCC
>OLIW01002048.1_pt1 | contig 15934 bp, 22 predicted proteins | sample 1601321 | NCBI WGS metagenome assembly OLIW01 (sample SAMEA2452114, study PRJEB22498) | human gut metagenome | reverse complement strand
GGACAGGATTTCGGTAAACACCACGCCCTTTTGGTTTGCTACCTCTTTGGCCGCAGCGGAGAGATTGATGGGGACGCCGTCATCGGTGAACAAACCGTGCGATCCATGACGCTCCACGCGGGGACGCTTCGCAATATATTCCACATAGTTTTCCCGTTTTCCAATCAGATCGACACGTTCCTCAATCGCACGGGTGATGAATTCAGAAGCTGCACCGGCTGTGCGGGATTTTTCATAGTCTTGATATTCAAAGCTGTCTTTGGCGTCGGGATAATCCGAAAGGATTTGTGTGATCAGTTCAGTCTGCGCCTTTGTCACAGGGCGGTGCTTCCACGAGTCATCGAGTTTTTCCACGCCTTCACGCTGGGCGATATACCGAATAAGATTTTCCGAGTGCCTGCCGGACGCACCTGCTTTGAGATACCGCCACTTGAAAATAATTCCCGCCATCGATTACATTCCATTTTGAAATTTCACGGCGTCCTCCAGCCGGACGGCCCCGTGCAGGCGTTTGACTTCCTCCACGCACAGACCGCGCAGGCGGGAGAGCGTATCCGCATCGATCTGGTTGGTCGCTGCCGTCACATGAAGCGTCATGGACAGCTCCACCGCCAGCTTAAACAGCAGTCTTGCCATCCGGTTTTCCAAACTGTCCAGGCTGCCTTTGACGGTAGAGACAATGACGTTTGGAAAATACTCTTGACCGTCATCGGCTGTCAAGTATCCGGCATAGAACAAGACCGCTTTCTCGATAAACTCCGAACGGCTCCGGCAGTCATCGTCCCGATAGAGTTTCTCAATTTTGGCCAGCGTTTCCGGGCGCAGCCACAGGGCGAATTTCCGCTTTTCCTTCGGTATTGGCATACTTCATCACTTCCTTGCTGTTTTTGATGCAATCCCCCGCAAAAAGGCTGTGGGACTGGTGTTTGGAGAATGTGCAGCCCCAACAGCCGAAAATCGGGCAGTTTGCAACCCCTCGCATCTGCGAAACGGAAAAGGGCGGAATCCCCTTTGCAGTCCGCGTTGCGGGCTGCTGTGAACCGAGGCGGGGCAGCTTTGCAACCCCGCCTCTTATTCCTGCAACCAAATCGCAGGCTAATCCAGCCGATTTGGAGCTGTATTTCTCTCTGTGCAGACTTCCGCCAAAACCGCCCGAATTTCGCTTAGAGCCTGTCGGTTGGGTACTTTCTCCACCATTCCGGCAAAGTCGGCATACGGGGCGACACGGCGGCTCACAGGCGGCGCTTGTCTTTCTTTACCGTTTTGCCGTCCAACCGTTTGAAACAGCTCTCGGTATAGGACAGTCCACGCTCTGTTATGAGACGGTCGAGAATTCTGATCATATCCGATTCCTTTAAGCTGACCGGATCGGAGAGACCGTCATAGTAAATCCACTCCGGCGAGTCCGGATCGTCCTTGACGAACACATCGTAACCGAGCAGCAGTTCTTTGCAGGAACGATAGAGAACAGCGTTCAGCCGCAGGCATCCTGCGGTGAGGACGGCGGCAGCCGTTTCGGAAAAATCCGCAGGGATTCGCTTACCTATCCGCTGGATTTCACGGTCACTGAGCAATCGCTCATAGGAATAACGGCCGCCGAGCTGCCGCTGTAATTCTTTTTTGCGGTTCATAAATGCATCCCCTCCGAGAAATAGAAGGGATCGCTTTCGTCCATAGCCTGCTCGTCCTCATTAGGTTCGTATTCGTCATAGTCCTCCGGCTCGTACAAAAAGTCATCCTTATCTTCCATATCAAACAGCGTCTGTTGAGGTTCCGGCTCTCGATGTCCGGCATAGAACTGCGCCGTGCTTTTCAGGACAGCCTTGTCAAGCACATCGGTATCCAGCCCACAGTCGTTGTAGCCCTCATAGACCGTGCCGTAATAATACGGGGAAGGAAGACCGAAGCCCATCTTGAGATTCATGATATATACCATGGCGTTTACTTCTTCACCATCAAGCTGCACGGGAACATTCTGCTTAAAATAGTGCGAGGGATATCCCTCGTAGCGGTCGAGCGCCTGCTCGTTCTTCTCGGAAATTTCCCACACCGCAACAGGGACGGAGGCGCCTTCTTTGGGTGCGATGGTAGCAAAGGCGCCATGAGGCTGCCCTTTAAACTGCAGCTCATAATCTTCGATTACGCCTGTGCCGTACAATTTCGCGCCGGGACACCGGTATTTCATCTGACGGATATTGAGATTGCTGCCGTAGGCAACATACAATCGTTTGCTCATATTTACTTTTCACTCCTTACATCTGCATTGAAAAAGCAGGAGCGTCATGCTCCTGATCATCGGATTGTGCTGTTGGTTCTTCTTCGACCATCGGCTGTTGTTCCTCCGTTTCCTGCTGATCGGCTAACCGCTTTGCTGCAAGGCGGGCTTTCTGTGCTTCAGCTTGTGCGGGATCACGCCATGCAATGTTGCCCTCTAAATTTTTCAGCAGATGCTGGCGGGCGGTTTTAAATTCATCACCGATCAATCCCAGCCGTAAAAGCCAAGTACGGAAGGTGTATTTCTCATTTTCCGGTTGCCTCTTGATGCGGGATGCGCCTCGCTGCACAAGCGCCTGATGGCTGATGGCAAGGCACAATTGAATATATGATTTCACTTCTCCGGCGTGGAGTGTGGAGTTAAACATACGGAATTCAATCGTGCCTTTGGAAAACACACTGTGCAGATTGAGGGCGTGATAGCGGCTGTCATCATAGTGGATATACCGTCCGCCGTAGCCGTTGTACCACATCTGCTCTACCTCCTGCATAGTTTTGGGACGCTTATGGTTGAGTTCCTCTAAAAATCTGGTGTCGGCTTTCTGACAGTAATGCTCTCGGTTCACCTGAACTTTTAATGTCTTGTACAGCAAATCCTCTTTGGACGCCATGATGTTTGCAATATTACGGAGCGTCTGCGGCGTATGGGAGGAGGCATCCACATGAACATGGATGCCGCAGCTATCGTTGACTCTTGCACCGCCTGCGCGGAGCTTGCGCACAAGTTCCTGCACCGTTTCAATATCTTCGTACTGACAGATCGGAGAAACAAATTCCACCGAATAGTCCCGGCTTGCCGAACGGTTGTTACCGTTACGGCAGCGGATGGAGGCGTCACTCACCACTTTCCATTGACGGTTACGGTTGTCCCTGATGGTGTAGGCGTCATACCCGCCGCCGACATGGGTCGCCTGCGTATCGAAATGTCCCGCGATAATCCTTGCAGCCGCTGCTCTTGTCAGCCCGGTCATCTCAATTTCGATACCGAAGTTCTGGCTTCTCAATCGGAATCACCGTCCGTGCGGCCGGGAGCGCCCACAGCAGAAGAAGGAACAGCTTTCGGTTTCTTCGGCTTGGCAGCGGCTGCTTTGTTCCCGGCGTTCAGTTCGATAAACTCCCGCACACCTGCAGGCACGTGTTTGCTGTACAATGCGTCAGCGGCTTTTTCCATTTCTTCCTCAAAGGACAGGTCTTTCTGTGCCATATACAGTTTGGCGGCGGAGAGTTTTTCCGCGTCAAAGGACACAGGGATTACTGCTTTTTTCATGATGCTCACCTCACATTTTCATTTGGGGCTGTGCCATATCGACAGATGGGTGTTCCTGTTCGTTTAGCGGCGTTAGCCCGTTGTTGTAATCATCGATCATCTTTTCAGCCTCGGTCATGGTATGACTGCCGTCATACCATCGGGATTCCATCTCAGAAAGGGTATCCTCGATGGTGTCGCTTACATGGACAGAGTAGCTTTTAGCCGCATCGAGAAACGCTTCACGTCCATGCTTTTTATATATCCCGTAAAGGGATTTCATTTTTCCTTTCATTTGATCCTCCTTCACAAGGACATCTTCGGATGCTGATCTTCGCTGTGATAGACATCTTCATCCATTACATCGGCGCCGAACATTTCGAGAACATGATCAAGCTGCTCAGTTCCCGAACAGCAGTCCGGGGCATTGGCAAGGTAGGCTGTGGTTTGAACCGCATCTTCCGCCAGCAGGATTTCATTGGTTTCGTTTTCCTGTTGTTTCTGTAATTGCTGTTGTTTATCTGCAAGGATCAGTTCTTTCAGATATTTACCTTTGTCGGGCTGTGCTTCAAACCATTCCAATGCTTCCGTATCCTTGAGAGAAAACTGAAAGGTGAAGCGGCGGACTCGGTGCCGGTAATTTTCTTGAGATGATTTTCTGTTTTCATTTCTTTGTTCGTCTGATAGCCATCTTTTTTTAGGCATTTTGATTTTCCTCCGTTTCTTCGATATAGCTGATATACGGGATTTTCAGCCAGTGCGTCCAGCCGGTTTGACCGATGGGTGTGCGTATGACTCCGGCATTGGTATTCGCGGCTTGGATCACTTCGCCGCTTCCGATATAGATGCCGATATGACCTTCGTGCCAAACAGCCAAACCGGGAATTTCGGGGATGGTATCAATCGTGCCTTTCTCTGTGGCGTTTTCATACATGGTATTCGCACCGATGTCGGGCATACCGTTTGCGCCGATTTCAATCTGCGCGGTTTCGGTATTGTACCAGCCGTAGCCTTTTATAAGTCCAACACAGTCTGCGGTTCTGCCGCCAAGCCAATTCTGACGGATGAAATCCTCATAACCGCCGACCTCATCGGGATACTGAGCGATCTTGCTTGTCAGCAACGCTTCATCCAGCACGGAACCGTATGTGCCGTAGACATAGCCCCATCCTTTTTCCTGCGCATGGATTGCCCATTTCACGATATCCAAATTGTTTTTTGTTGCGGGATCGGTAAAGTCCGAAATGTCGATTGCCGTAGCGCGGATATTTCCCATAACTTTGCCGAAATCTTCGGCTGTGAGCTGTGTGCCGAATGCAGAGTTGACTGCTGCGATGAGCTGTTCGTCTGTCTGATCTTCGGCAAAGCAGCCCACGAGTTTGGAAACAAAATCAGGTTGTCCGGCAAAATCGGAAAGCGCAAGCACATACAGTACCTGCGCCTCCTTTACTTTATCGGTGAAACCGGCGGCTTTCATCTCATCTTCAATGGCGTACATGGTATCCTCAACAAACTGCAGCTTTTGCTGTTCCTCGGCAGAGAGGTTTTCTACCACCATCGTCTGCAGACGGTCGGTGTCAATCTCGATGCTGCCGTTAAAGATAGAGACAATCGCCACGATGGGCATGATGATAATAATGATAATCCCAATCACGATGCCGAGTACTGTTTTCAGTATCTTGGGATTCGTAAGCGGTGAGACAGCAATCTTTTTAAGGGCGGCGGCAACGGTCGCGCTCATAGCCGCATCTCCATGCCGTGTGCCAGACTGTTTTCAAATCTTCCAAACAGGAGTGGAGGGAGACGGTAAAGGCACAGCTAAAAGCATCCTGTATATCCATCTCCGAACAATCCTTGATTTTTTTGCAGCCGCATTCCAAGAGTGTTTTTTGTGAAGGCATATCCTGCATAACCAGCCGGGGATATCCGTTTAGTGATACCGTGTCGCCGATCTTCAGCGCTGTTCCCATACAGTCGTGCATACCGGAGTCCTCGTCCACAAAGCCTTTGACCTCCCGAAACCATTCGCCGTCATCGAGATAAAGATAGGTCGCGTCCTCATCAAGACCGGTCAGCGCATTCTTTTCGCTTAACAGCTCGCCAATCTTTTCAAGCTCATCGGAAGTGTCCCTGTTCGTCATTGCCGCGCTTTTCAAAGTCAGACGCTTTTTGAGTTCGGCGATTTCTTCCGTCAGCTCACGGACTCTTTTTTCTTCTGCCGGTGTCATTATCGTCCACCTGCCTTTCCGAATAATGAGGATTTGTAATCGGGAGCAATGACCTGCAGCAGATATCGCTCGTTGCCGCAGCGGTAGAGGCAGGTGCCTCTTTCGGGATATTTGATCAGTTCAAATTCGGCAGCCTCGACTTGAAGTGCGTCCATATATTCCTTTGGATTTATCTGTCCTGCGTTGAACAAAAACTGATGCGTAGGAATAGAAAACAGCGGTTTTGTAAACTCACGGATAGACGGGATCAAAAAATCCTCGATATTCTGACTTGCCAGAATAATCGAGGAATCCTTTTTACGCACACGCTTCATGGCGTTGCGGATATATTCGATTGCCGTCATGTTCGTGAGAAAGAGGTACAGTTCATCTATGGATGCCGCCGTATTACCCTTGCCGAGAAGCTGATTGCTCATGAAGGACAGGATGTTAAACAGCATAGCATCTTTTAATCGCTTATTGGTATCCATTAAGCCCTTCACGCCGAATACGAGGAATGCATCGTCCGTGATGTTGGTGTGTCCGTTGAAATATTTTGACTCCGAGCCGACACACATGGAGTGGATACCGAGGCACACCTCCTGGAGTGTTTCCTCCGTGTAGAGGTATTTTCTGCTTTTATCGTAGCTGTAGAATTCTTCCTCGCACAGTTTGTAGAAGTCCTCCATAAGCGGATAATCAGTGGGCTTCAGCTTGCTGTAATCGGTACTGTCGGTGATGCCGAACCGGGCATACAGCTTAGAGAGCAGAATTTCAATGGTATCGATCTGACTGTCGCTGAAATCCTTGTAGCTGCGGAAAAAGTCTTTTAAAAATGCAATGTGCTGACTGAGCCTTGTCGCTTTTTTAAACGCCGCAGGTGCATCGGGCTCAACATCGTCTGTGCTGTCATTCCAAGCTTTCGGCTCTAACGGATTTATAGTGTACTCGCCGGATAGGAAATCGATATAACAGCCGCCCAGTGCCGAACAGATTTCTTCGTACTCGCTTTCGGGATCAAGGCAGATGATCAGCTTTCCCGATTCGCGCAGGTTGGTGAGAATTAACTTTAACAGATAACTTTTGCCCTGACCGCTGTTGCCAAGTATAAGGATATTGCTTGTGGTTTTGTCTTCGGCTCTGCGGTCGAAATCCACGAGAATGTTCGTGCCGAACTTATCCCTGCCGATATAGATGCCTCTCGGATCGGTCTTGCCGGAGAAGTTGAAGGGATACAGATTTGCCACCGAGCTGGCAGGCAAGACGCGCTCATACTGCGCTCCGAACTGATTTGCGCCCACTGGCAGAACAGACAAAAAGCCTTCTTTCTGCCGTAAGGTCAGGCGGTCTACCGAAATTTTGGAGCGCGTCAGTTCCATTGCTATTTCGCTCTGCAGCTCTTTGAGCGCGTCCATATTCCGTGCCTTTAATTCGATGAACACCGAGCAGTGCAGAAGCGGCTCACGGTTCTTGCGGAGATTTGCCAGCAGCTCCACTACATCCTGCAGATTACCCTCGGCTTCGATGGTTTCGTTTACATCGGTGCCGCCGCTTTTCAGCTTGTTTCGGCGAGTGGCGTTTTGAATGATTTTCCTCTGTTCCATGCTTTCGACCAGTCTGTGATAGATGCGTAAGGTTACGCCGCTGCGGTCGGCAAGCTGAGAGAGGATCGCCTGTTCCTCGGTAGAGGGCGGATACTCACGGATCGCCCATACACAGCGATAACTGTCGCCCAAGATATAATGGTCGGAAAGGAATTTGATTGTGCCGGGCAGGATCATATCGAAAAAATCCTTTGTTCTGACTTCTTCCACCTGCTCCGGTGTGAGTACCTTTGGTTTCCTTTTGAACATATAGAGCCTCCTTTTGCCGTTTTGCAGACAGAAGGAAGGCACAAAAAATCAGCCGTTTTGCTGTCTGCAAAACAACTGATCTGATTTATTTTTTTATTACAGTTCCATTTTCGGAGTGTAGTTCTCGGCAATGTTTTCTTTCACATCATCCTCTGTGGAAATCTCCTGTACCGGCGTATAGCTTATGGCAAGCTGTGAAAGCTGTTCGATCCGCCGCTGCGCTGCCCCGGCAATCGCCCGGATGCGATTTTCATCCATATAATCCTTTGCGCCGTCTGCGGACAAAACATTGGTAATCAGTTCCCCTATATCCGATAGGCTGCCAAAATCAATCCAGCTAAAGTCAGAAACCAGCTTTAACTGCTCCGAATGATGGTTTTTAAACGGCTTGCAGACGACCTCTTTTTCCGAATGCATCTGCGCGGGCATTTTGTCATAGCCGAGAGAGGAGCCGCTGTCATAGATGGGTGCAAAGCCGAGCCACTCCAATGTTTCGGCATTGCGGATCACACCGAAATTGTTCAGGTGCCGGTCTTCGTTGGCGATGATATAGTCCAGCACGATCATTCGGTCAAGATATGGCACGGCGTCTTTTATGCCGAGTGCCTCGCAGCAGTTTATAAAATGCCGGTATACCGAGGTGCTGTTATCCTTTTTCTGTGTTTTGAGAATGCGCCACGCCGGAATCAGCTCGGTATTTTCGGTAATAAAGTCCTCGCACACGCTGTATGGCGCTCCCTTGCTCCATGTTACCGTGTACGGCACATGGGGAATGCCGAGCCGTTCCATGATTTCGGAGGCGATCACCTCGTTGAAAGGCTGCTGACGGAACGGGTTGCTGCCGCCCTTCACAAGACAGCGTTTGCCGTTTATGATTTTCCAGCGCTTTTTCAGATTACCGTCCGAGGTATTGTCCGGCGAAGAAAAGTCCAGACCGTCCGCCTTTTTTTCCGCGCCGAACAGGACATCGCCGATATCGTCTGAAAAATCGTTCTCAAAAAAGTTGATACTGTCCCAAGTAAGGTCGGAGCCTTCGGGACAGATCCAATACTGATCCGACAGGCTTAATCCCCAACAGCGCACCAGCAGCATTATTGTGCTGGTGATTGCCAGCGTTTCCAGCGCCTCCCGAACACCTGAACGGCTCGCCGGGATGGAACGGTCTGTCCACCACTCGTTGAGCGCCGCGCGGTCGGTAACGCCTTTTCGTATCGGAATGCCGACCGGCAGATGCTCCGGCGCATAGACCGTCCCGATTTTTTGTATAAAGCCGGTGGCGTCATCCAGTTCCAGTTCCGCCACTTGGATTCGTTTATGCATCAGGGTACATTTCAAGCTGTTCACCTCATTTCGTTTTTTGCTCCCAACAGAAGACTTTGCTTTCAGACTGCGCAGCTTTGCCTGCAGCGCCTTGCGCTGTTCTATCTGTTCGGCAAGCGGTTTGATTTCACCGTCGCGCAGATACCGGCTCTGTTTCACGCCGCTTTGCGACCATTGATGATAGTAATAGACTTTACCGTTGATTTGTTTCTTTGAGATATATCCTTTCGGCAGAATACCGATCTGCGCGGTGATCTCCGCTATCTGACGCAGTTGCTCCTGCTTATCCATGCACGGCGCCTCCATTACAAAAGAGATTCTGTTATCTCCGCACAACGCGCAAGTGCGAAGGGGAATGGTACAGTATACTTTGTAAAGTATTATACCCTATTTTAACCCCTTTTGTCAATGAGGCGATGCGAACGCCCGTAAAAGATTACAGTTTCACGGCTGCAACAATCAGCCTGCCGTTTTTTCCTGAACCGTAACAGGTGGACAGAGTGATGATCTGCTGTCCAAACACAGGTGTAACACCGGTATTATAGAGCAATTTTTGCATGATTGCTGCGGCTTGTTCGGTGAAATCTGTGCTGTCGACCGCATGAATAAAGTTGTACCAAGTATCGGTTTTTTGAACAGCGGCAACGGCAAAGACAGTATATTGTTCCACATCGTCTGCTGTTTGAAATTCTATGACCGGATGCTCGGCACAGAACGCCGGGTCAGTATAATTCCCAAGCGATGAGAACATCGTGCCGTTTTTCATGTTGTGACCGTAAACAATGAGATGATCGCTCTGCAGGCCGCACCGCCAGTCCAGAAACGGCACGCCGCTTTGACTGTATTCGCCGTAAAAACTTCGGCGCAGATATTTCTGCGGATTGTCCGGGGTGTGCATGATGGGATAGCTTAGCTGCGTATCGAGAATACACAGCCAGCCGATGCAGTCGCTGTTCTGTGCAAACAGCCCTGACAGATCCCGCACAGGTTCGGAAGTATCATCCGTTGGCACAGCCGTTTCATCGTTGGGTTTTTCCGGCGTTACTTCCACCATCTCAGCAAGGGTATCGAATTCTTCTTTTTCTTTCTGCCGGTCGGACAGTTGCGTATAAATCATAAAGCCGGACAAGGCGGCAATTGCCGACAGTAGAACGGAAAGAACGGCAAGACTAATCTTCCGAAGCTTCATCGTCCACCTCATAGAATTGTTCGCCGTCAATGTCGGGCATCTGCTCTCCGTTCATGCTGGCTTCAAAATACAGGGCGAGAAAGCGCTTGATGTCCGCTTTCTTCATCCGCTGCACTTCAAAGCCCTGCTCAGAGATGGTTTTCTCGATACGGTTTGCCGCTTCAAAGGTCTGTTTCTCTTTACGGTCTTTCAGCCTTGCGATAAACAAAAACTGCCTTGCGGTCGCCATCTCCATTTGAATATGGTCGAGAAAGTCGATGTCCTTTTTGATAATTTTCCGCACCTTCGGATTCTGTTCCTCCGAGAGCCTGTCGCTTAAATACGATTTGTTATCGTCAAAGCACTCGGAGGAGTCGGTGCAGGTGATCTCAATATCAGGGATGGCGGACAGCGCCATCATCAGATGGCGGATTTTGATTTCGATATTGGTATGGGACAGCACCGAGATGTTGGTGGGCGAGACGAGATAAAACAACAGATCGTACTTGCCGACCGCAAGTCCGTATTTGGTAAAGGTCTTGACGCCTAAAAGTTCCTGTACCGAGCGTCCTTTTTTCTTTTTCTGCGGTTTTTCTTTGGTTGTCAAGCGTAATCACCTCCACTCAAAATATTGTTGGGTAGATATAAAGTACCGCACAGCATATTTCATAAAATCCAGTATGGTCGTATCGTCCAGACGGATAGTCAGAAAGCCATAGCAGAGCGTGGCGGCGGCAGGGATCACGATCCGAAGCTGCACCAGCGCCACAATGGATAGCAGCGCGGCGATGCCGAGAATGCAAAAATCCCGCAGTCCCCACAACCACAGGTTTGCTGTGGCTTTTAAGTTCTGCGGGTATAGATACTGCGTCACTTACATTCCTCCCATCATCATTTCATTTTGTATATCGCCGCAGAATTCCTGCAACGTCTGATGGTATTCCTCACGGATTTTATCTGCAATCATTTTCTTAATGAGCTGCGCCTCGCTGTCGGTGGGCTGGTAGTCAAAATATTCGCTGCCGTTATCGCGGCTGATTTCGCATTCGATGCGAAGCGTATCTTCGAAGGGGTTGTATTTGCCGTACATATTCAGCCATGTGCTGTCATCGTCCGCCGTCTGAACACCGAATTTCTTATCTACATCGAACCATGTTTCGATGCAGACGGTGATTTCCTGCCCGATATCGCAGTCTACCTCCATCTCACGGTCGACAGCAATATCGGCTCTTTCAAGCTCGTTGTTTTCTTTCATGCTGTATTACCTCACTTTCCTGCGGCTCTGGCAACTGAACGCGTCAGATTGACCGCAGTGGTCGTTGCGTGAACAACCGACATCATATTTACCCTGACCGAGCTGTCAAGCCCAAACTGCTGGGCAATTCTCGGCACTTCGTTTGCCGCAAGCATAATGCCAAGCCCTAAAAGCATATTGCCGGGAAAGGTCAGCAGCCCCAAAAACAACAGCGAAGTCTGCATGAATGCCGTGAGGCACAGAGCCGCGATCTGCTTCATCCACTGATTAAATCCGTCCTGATAGCCTCTCGGCACAGAGAACATATACAGTGCTCCCACCGCCATCTGAATGAGCAGGATTCCGCCGCGTTTAATGTTCGCAAAAAATATCTTGACCACGCAGTAGGCAAAGGCGATCAGTGCAAGGATATTAAACAAATTCATCTGAATGTTGGTACTTACTGCAAAGCTGCCCTGCAGAACGCTGGTGCTTTCTCCCGCAAGGTCGAGGGTTCGTCCGCCTGCAAAGAGCGCCGACAGGTCGTGGGAAAAGGTGTTTTGCAGGCTGATGCAGAACTTGTACAGTTCCACCGGCACAATGCCAATGAGCGAACAGGCGAAGAAGCCTTTTAGGATATTGACAGCCGTTGACTTGATATTTGCTCTGCCGCACTGATACTCAATCGCCACATCAAATATGGCGACAACCACACCTGCAACAAAGAGCGCCCAGCCGAACAGCGTGAAGAGTTTGATGGTCGCCTGAATCCAGTCAAGGTCAAAGATATCTGCGCCCATATTGCCCATCATGCTGAAAAAATCGGCTACGGCGTTGTAGATGGTTTCATAAAACCATTTGAGCATAGTGTCCCAGATTACATTGGATATTTGCTCTCCTAAAAAGTCGAACACGCCGCCAATGGCGTCGCCGATACCGGAGAATATATCTCCTAACTAATCGAAAATAGGTCATCACCTCCGTATATTCCAAACAGAGCAGACGGCTTTTGCCGTCTGCTCTGTGGTTGTGTTGTTAATCCTGCAGCTCTGAATCATCCGCACCAAAGATGATTTCCATGACAATTCGTCCGCCGAGCCGGAATCCTGCCACAAACTCATCACAGCATTCAAGCGATCTGATTTCATTTGTGCAGTCGAGATATTTCTCAAATACTTCCTGTTCTTCGGTATTCAGCCGCGCTTTCAGATCTTCCTCGTTTCTTTCAATCAGCGAGGATACTTCGTGCAGTTGTTTCTGATGCTTCACGCTGTCATTTTCCAAACTGAATCGCTGATAAAACATATCTTTCAATAAGCTTTTCATAGGATCACCTCCGTTTCCCGATACAACAGAATACCGAGAAGGGGTACGGAAGTCCAGAGACTTTGCAAATAAATTTTATAAAATCGTCTAGATATACAGAGGCGCAGTCAGCGTGAAAATGAGACAGGCGAACAGGATGCAGGGTGCGGCAAATTCAAACTGCCCGTGCTTGCGGTACTCAAAATATGCCGTGCCGACCTTCACGAAAAACAGGATCGCAAGGATCATGTCCACCACGGGGAACACGACATTATTAACCACTGTTTTTATCTGCGTCTGTGCCTGCGTCCATGTGTTTTCGATAGCTCCCGCCACATCGCCGGCGGCAAAGACCGGCACGGCGGAAACAGTAATAATCAGCGCCACTACAGCGGCACAGACAAGAAGTCTTGTCCATTTCTTTTTCATCGGTGTTTTCCTCCTAACACTTTATTGATTTCATTTTCCCGAACCTTTCGGATTGTCACATTGAGGTTTTTGCAAAATTGTATTTCAGCCGCCATACCCTCGGTCACCTCATCACCGAAGAGCCACATTTCATCACAGAACCATAAAAGCGATAGACCTGCCGCTATGCCGATTTCTCTCTCTTTGGGGATGCTGTCATCAAGGCAGAGCGCATAGAAATGCGGCACGACCGGAGCCGTGCCGCACAGCAATGCATATTTGGCGTACCGTCTGACTTTACGCAGATTTTCCTCTACATCACCGCCGAGGGGAGAGCAGATATACACCTTTTTCATCATTTCGTCGTCGCAAGCTTTGAAACGCTCGTTTCCGCCTTATGGCGAAAAGCTCGCTCTCGCCGCTGCTCCTCCTCTCCAAAAAAAGACTCGTTTGCTCCGCCTGCATCCTTGCAAGCGCGGCTGCAACGGCTCCGCTTCACTACCATCTTTTTTGGGTTACTCATTATCATCATCCTTTTTCTTTTTCATGAGGATGATCGCAGAGGCAACCGCACCGCCCACGGCTACTGCACCGAGTCCGATCCAAAAGCCGAGATTTGAGTCATCACCGGTCTGCGGTACATCGGGGACAGGAGGTGTGATCTTCACCGTCTGACCTTCGTCCTCGATATCCGCATGGACAGCGATTTCAACATCGTCACGGTACAGACCTTCAAACACCACAATTTCGGCTGCACTTGTCAGTCCTGATGCGTCAAATACAAAGGTAACGGTAATTTCACTGTCCGGCGCATCGGGCTTAAAGGTGAAAGAGCTGCGGATTTCCTCTCCGTCAACAAGCAGCGGTTCTCCTGTGGATTTGTCCATAAGAACACCTTTTACCGTATACTCCTTGCCGGGAGTCAGATTGTTGTAGGATACAACATCCTCAATTTTTACTCTGCCGTTTGCCGTGATTTCTTTCTTTCCGTCTGCGGTCGCCTGAGTTCTGATTTCAGGGATTTTCACCTTTACGGTCTGTCCCTCGTCTTCGATATCCGAATGGACGGCGAGCTCTTTGCCGTCTTTATACAGGCTTTCAAACACCACAATATCGGTATCTTCCTTGATATATTTGGAATCAAAGACGAATTCCACGATTGCTTCGCCTGTGGGCGCTTCGGGTGTAAAGACCGTTTCGGAACGGATTTCCTCGCCGTTAATCACAAGCGGCTTGCCTGTGGAATTATCCATAAGCACGCCCTTGAGGACATACTCTTTGCTGGGGATCAGGTGCTTGTAAGATACAGTATCGGTAAGGGTGAAGACCTCGGTCGCACAGATTTCCTTTTCGCCGTCCACAGCCGCCGTTGTTCCGATTTCAGGGATACGGTCATTGACTACGGTGATTTCGATGAGCTGTTCATGCTCGGATACGGTCACGGGATAGATTTCCCCACTTAGGAGGAAAGAGTCCGCAGGTCGCAGTTCCTTTATGAGCCAATTTCCGTAAGGAATTTGCTCAAATGTGAAGACGCCGTCCGGCTGTGATTCGGCAGTAAGAACAGCCGTTTCTTCCGTAAACTCGGTTTCGTCTGAACGGAACAAACCGAACAGAGCGCCAGCAACGGTTTCTTCTGTTTCACGATCAATCTTCAAGCCCTTAATATTTCCGTAGATGAGATCATTTTCAATCGCTTCGCCGTCATTGACCTGAATTTCCAAAACGGCGATATCCTGCCCTGCATACACAAACTCCACAGGATATTTTTCGTCCGAGAGGAGATAGTGATCGTCTACGGCGATTTCCTTGACATAGAGTTTCGCGCCAACGGAGATGTCGGTCTTAAACACCGCCTTACCGTTTTCCGTACAATTGACGATTTCCAGCAGTCCGTCTTTCGGGATCACCGAGCCGTCTGCCGCCGTCAGATCCTCTGCAGCGAACAGTCCGAACTGTACCGAGAGGATTTCGCCGTTTCCGCCGATACCGAACAGCTCGTTCTGCTCCAAAATTTTGGAGAGACTGATTTCTGCCTTTTGACGCTCGTTGTAGAACGAGACCTCAGTGGAAGTCATCTCAACATTTTCGCCGGCATAGGTCAGCTCCACTGTTTTAATTTCGCTGCTGATCACCATACCATAGGCGGCTTTTTCCTCACAAATTTTGAAAGTTCCAAGATACAACGGTTCTGTGGTCGCAGTGCCGTCCCGGCCTGTCTGCAAACGAGCCACAACCTGTTCATCCTGATATCGGAGTGTTCCATCCGGCGTTACCACATCTTCGTCTGCTGTGATTTCATAAGTTGCCCCTGTAAGACCTTTCACTTTGTATACCGGCTGATAGATCACATCTTTGCCTTCCTCTCCGGATACGTTCACACCAAAGAATACCTCTCCTGTTTTTTCCACAGAAATCGTACCCTTCTGAGCCATGTTTGGCTTCTCAACCTTAACCAATTTAATCGTGCCCTCCTGTGTTGCATTTTCTTCTGTCACATCAAATGATACCGGTGTACTGTCAAGCACATAGCCATAAGGAGCCTGAACCTCAACAAGCGAATATCCCTTGCCATACTCCAATTTTTCCGGTGTTACAAGCTGACCGTCTGCATCTGTATAGAATGTGTCGATGGTTGTCGGTGTCGGATAAGTAAATGTCATACTTACCTTGTTGCCGTCAGGGTCATAAATCTGGAAGCCTCACCTGCATACGGAATCGTCTTGCCTGTTTCAGCATCTTTCTTTACCACCTTGATATATGACTCAAAGTTTGCGTTGTTGATGAGATAACGGTAAGTCTGACCGTCCTGAGAAATGAAAACATCAAAGTCTTTCATCAACTCACGACCTTCCCAGCCTTTCGTCTGATGAACGGTATATACGCCGTAAGGCATATCCTTTGTCTGACCGAAGCCGT
>OLIW01002047.1_pt1 | contig 15936 bp, 10 predicted proteins | sample 1601321 | NCBI WGS metagenome assembly OLIW01 (sample SAMEA2452114, study PRJEB22498) | human gut metagenome | reverse complement strand
CCGATGCAAATAAATCTGCTTCTGCTCATGTTAATAACAAGGGCGAAAAAGTAGCAGCAGGTGCTGCTGATGAAGACACCACACTTCGTTTCGGTATCAACAACCCTATGGGAACCGGTACAAAAGCAGATTATGGTGTAAAACTTTTCAATGGTAACGAATCCAAAGAAAATGGTGCATACTTCCCAGGTTATCATGATAGCACATGGAAACCGGCCGAAGCAAACACGCATTATGCAAAAGATTCTTGTACAACAGGATTCAAAGAGAAGGAAGCAGACGGAAAAGTAGGATTTGCTAACCGTTCTGTAAGCTTTGATACAACTTACATCAATGATTTGGATGCTACTTTGGTAAATCAGACAAAATTCGACCTCGTATGGGGAAGTACTTACCAGGGAAATCCAACAGATGCTACAAACAACATGCACACTACATGGTATATCGATAACTTGAGTTTGATCGAGGAAGATATTCCGGTAACAGACTTCAAGATTTCTCTTGAAGAAAGTAAAGATGTAACAACCGGTCGTGTTGCTAACGGCGGTAATGCTCAGATTTACACAACTTACACACCGGCAAACACAACTCAGAAAGGTCTTACATGGACTACAACAAACGATAAGGTAACTGTAAATGCAAGTGGTAAAGTATCTGTAGCAGATGACTTTGTATTCCCGGCAGGACAGTCAGAAGTAAAAGTAACAGTAACCGCTACTTCAAAATACAAGGCAGCACTCAGCAAGAGTATCGAACTTACTGTATACAAAGCAGCAGAGGCTCAGGATATTACGATATCCGGTAAAGATCTTGCCGGTATGCTTGTAAAAGACTGGTCAGACGCTGAAGTCGAAACTGCTTTGGTTGAATCCGGTTCCGGTGAGAACAAAGAAATGGTAGAAGTTATGGATATGAGATTTACAAAGAATAACTTACGTAACTTCTTCAAACTTCCGGAAAACATCGATCTTTCTCAGTATGAGAGAATTGTTATTACCGGAAATGCATGGGGACAGATGAACTTCGATACTTGGGATGCCGGATTTACACATGATACGGAAAATGACAGCGAATGGTATAAGAAATCATCCGTAAGCAGTTATCCGTTCTTTGAGGGAGCTCATCCATATCGTCCACAGCGTGAAGATGTTAAAGTGGAAGATTTCTTGAAGAAATATCCGGAAATCGACAAAGCAAAATATATCGATGGAAATACAAATATCAAAGATGGTGTGATTCCTAAGGGAACTTCCATCGGACCAAGAGGCGTAGAACCTTGTGAGATCGATATTGAAGACAGTATGCAGAATGACTACTCTAACACAGGCTATGTATCTCTTGGAACAAACAAGCCATTGGTAGAATGGGATGAGACAGATGATGATGGAAATATCACAGCAGAATTCCATTACTATATCTACTCCATCAAGTTTGTGACAAAGAAAACAGCAAAAGCAGAAGAGGCTGCAGAAAAAGCAGCACAGGCTGCAAAATAATTCTGTAATAATAATCCTTGGTTTTGAGGGCGGTACGGATGTAATACCTGGCATCCGTAAGCCCTCTCTACCACCCAGACAGGGTGGGGGAACCTCAGGGGATATTATTAAATAAATAAAAAAATGGAGGTAAGAGTTTTGAAAAAGAATTTCAAAAGAACTTTAGCAAAAGTTATGGCAGTTGCTTTGACCGTATCTATGGTTGGCGTTGCTTCTACAGATGCAGACGCAGCTAAGAAGATCAAACTTTCAAGCAAATCCATCTCCGTAGCTAAAGGAGCAACCAAAAAAGTAACTATCAAAAACGTAAAAGCCAAAAAGGTGAAAAAACTTACAGTAAAGAGCAAAAACAAAAAGATCGCTACTGTAAAGAAAGCCGGAAAAACTGCATTCAAAGTAACAGGTAAGAAAGCAGGAAAATCCACAAAAGTAACTGTAAAAGTAAAAGTTGGCAAGAAGACTACAAAGCTTACTTTGAAAGTGAAAGTAACAAAGGCAGCTAAGAAAGTAGTTCCTACAACAGCACCTACGACTGCACCTACAGCAGCTCCAACTGCTGCAGCAAGTGCTACACCAGCAGCTACAGCTAAAGCAAGTGCTGCACCAAAAACTACTCCTACTGCTACACCACCAGCTAAACCAGATGAGTCAGCTACACCAACACCAACACCTGTAGCACCAACACAGCCACCTAAACCAACATCTCCTGCAAAACAGATGCCTGAGTTGAATCTTCGTGAAGAAGCAGCTACAGAGTGGACTACAGCAGGTGGTTATGGTACAGCAATTTTTAAAACAGATGACACTGTAGAATTCAGCAGCCAGCCATGGGCAGCTGAAGGCGACTGCTACAACAATGGTATCGCTTGGTACATTGACCCAGCTAAAAAAGGTAAAGTAGATCTTTCTGCTTATACTGATCTTGAACTTACAATCAAGACAGACGCTGAGATTAAGTTCATGACTTGGGGCGGTTCTGCAGATGCTGCAAGTTTCTGGGATAAGAACGATAGCTGGGGTGCTGCTTCCAAGACAGTAGAAAACGCTGACGGTTCTAAGACAATTACTTATAACCTTGAGAAGATTTTTGGTAGTGCAACAAAGGTTAAAAAAGCAGTTGCAGTTGGTCTTACATTGAAATCTGATAAAGATGGAGATGATAGTGCATTCGCAGCTAGAACAGCTACTATTTACGGAATCAAATTCGTAAACAATGGTGGTGCTGGTACAGACACAAATAATACAGACACAAATAATACAGACACAAACAACGTAGATACAAATAATACAGATACAAACAATACAGACAAACCTGCACCTACAAAAGCTCCTATTCCGGAAGTGGATGGTGAAAAAGTCAATGTTAAAACTTCATACGATGCTGCATTCTCTGATAACGATATCACTGAATTAGAGGATGGTAATATCAAATTGAACTTGAGCGGTAAAAATAACCGTGTATGGTTCAAACTTGGTGAAGAAATTGATTTGAATGATTATTCAGCCATTAAGGTTGTATTCGCTAATGCTCCTCAGCAGATGACAATTTCTGTATTTGAAGGAAGCGAGACAAAAGGAGATAACTGGTGGAATAACGCAGTAGCAAATGCATATCCATGCTATGGTGGAAGTGCATCCAAACGTTCAGATGACGGCGGCGTTGCCGTAAGAGGTCCGGAAGTTGGTACTATCGATCTTACTGGAAAAAGCTTTACTTCAAAAGGTGGATTCATTACCGTAGCACCAAACGCAGCAACCGGTATCGCTAGCGATGCAGTATTGAACGAAGATGGCGATCTTGATTTTGCAAAGAATGATTTCACTATTGCATCTATCGTACTTGTTAAAAAATAATTATTGATTTAGTTATTGAATTTCAAAGGTGTACATCTTTCCATAAGATGTGCACCTTTTTTAAAACAAAGGTAATTTACAAAATGGAGGTATTAAAGCATGAGAAAAAACATCAAAAGTATTTTAGCAAAAACACTTGCTGTTACTCTTGTGGTTTCCATGGCCGGGGTTTCTGCACCAAATGCAGATGCCGCAAAGAAACCTGCGCTTAGCACAAAAAAAGTAACTGTGACAGCGGGTAAATCGAAAAAGGTTAAGATTAAAAATGTAAAAGCAAAAAAAGTAAAGAAATTGACGGTTAGTACGAACAAGAAAAAAATTGTGACCGTAAAGAAAAATGGAAAAACCGCTTTTACGATCAAAGGTATTAAAGCAGGATCTGCGAAAGTAACTGCTAAGGTAAAAGTTGGTAAAAAGACAACAAAACTGACCGTAAAAGTAAAAGTAAAGAAAGCGGCAAAGGTAACAGTAACACCGGCTCCAACGACAGCACCGACGGCAGCACCGACGGCAGCTATTACTCAGGCACCGGCGACAGCACCAGCAGCTACACCGACGGTTGATCCGAAACCGACGAAACGTCCGGGGTTAGCAGATAGCAATCAGGAAGCACGTCCGAGTGGAGAGCCTTTGATCGAAAAAACATTTGATTTTGAAAATGGTTCTGATGATTGGTTTGCTCGTTGTGCAGATGATCAGGTTTGCAAACTTGAAACGTCTGATGAAACTCGTCCGGGAAGTACCGGTAAGAAGTCTATGCGAATCTTCCGTGATAAAGGTGAAGACGGCTTGTATCATGCATGGAATGGCGCAGGATATGACCTTTCTGCTGTTGGTACATTGGGTGCTACCTACACCGCAGATTTCTGGGCTAAGATTTCCAGCGATGAATCCGAAGATCTTGATGGCGATGAAGTAAATATGCGTTTTTCCGGTGCAAAGAAAGTAACCAGTGATGCGGAAGAAGTGTATGAAAACTATCCGGCAGATACCGATTATAAGCTTTCTGCAGATGAGTGGAGACACTTTACCATTTCTTTTGTAGCTCCGGCGACATTCTATAGCTACATGATCTACTTTGAGACAAACGGTGGTGGAAAATATGATATCGTGGTAGACGATTTCACATTGACAAGAACTTCCGCTCCGGCAGAACCGGATTTGACACTTGCCAGTATCAAAGATACTTATGCACCGTATATCGGTACGATGGGAACTGCCCTTACGTATTCGGATCTTTTGAATGAGAATACATTGAATTTTGTAAAACATCATTTCAACAGTATTACACTTGGAAATGAGATGAAAGCAGATGCTATGATCAGCAATAGTGAGACATTGCTTGCAAGTGAATCCGGATATATCCTTCCTGCAAACTATGGCGACTACGCTGAGAATAAGGATAAAGATGGTAACGTGATCGTTCCGAAACTTACGATGGACGTTGTGGATAAAGTATTGAAAATCTGTAAAGAGAATGGTCTTAAAGTACGTGTTCATATGCCTATGTGGCATCAGCAGATGCCAAAAGCATTTTTCTGTGAAGGATTTAATCCGGATGGCAAATTGGTAACAGATAAGAATGTTATCCTTGCTCGTGAAGAAATGTTTATTCGCACAGCATATCAGTATTATTTGACAAGCCAGTACGCAGATGTTATTTATGCATTTGACGTAGTAAACGAGTATACACATATGAGCAACGAAGGCGGTCAGGTAGGAAGCGAGAACTGGTGGAAATACTCCTTCGGTACAGAGATGAAGACAGACTGTGAATATGTAAAGAAAGCATTTGTATGGGCGTATGATGTGCTTCAGCTTTGCGACCGTACAGACATCTCTCTGATTTACAATGATTATAACACATATGATCCTAAGACAACTGCTCAGATCATCGAATTGATCAACAACATCAATAAAGTTGATGATGTGAACAAAGTTGGAAAAATCTGTGCCGGAATCGGTATGCAGAGCCATTTGAATGATGAACTCGGATCTGTTGATAACTACAAAGAAGCAATTGAAAAATTTGCAGCACAGGGTTACGAGATTCAGATCACTGAGCTTGATATTACAAACAACGGTAAGATTGAAAGTACTACGACAGAAGAAGAGAAGCAGGCTATTTATGAAGCTGGTGCGAAAGCATATGGTCAGATCATGAATGCGATTCTTGAAGAAAAAGCCAAAGGTGCTAACATCACTGCAGTAGTTATCTGGGGATTGACAGACAATACATCCTGGAGATCCGACCGTTCTCCATTGCTCTTTGGTACTGACATCGCAGACAAGAAACCTGCCTTTGATGCCGTTATCGACGCAGCAAAGAACTTTAAAGCAAGCAAATAATTTGAAATTCTTATAAGAAATTCTACCTGATAGAATACAGACAACCCAAATGGTATGTGGATATCATTTGGGTTGTTTTTCTTTTGCGATAAATACTTCATCAGGTGATGGAGTTCTGTTTGAAAATATCCGTCCAAACTAAAATGCAATTTTATTATAGCCGGAATCGTGCGATCGGGCGTCGTGTGTCGTCGCCATGTGAATGATTTAAACCTCTTTTACCCTTGCTATACAGAAAATATTTACGATATAATAAGGAAGAAGCGTTCGAAGGATTAGATTCTCTGAAGGTAAAAATCGGAACCGGCAGCGTGATCTGTATGGCAGGTGACTTATCCCGGATAACTATTGCAGGCGGAATAAATGTTGTTGCATAGACGAAAATGTGGTATTATATGATTAGTGAGCAAATCTGGAAGACGAGCGTATTGAACAATTTTCAGATATATGGTATACTTATAGAAACTATGCATAAAAAGGATAGCGCAAATGGGACAGATTAAGGTATTACAGACGAATAAGTTATATTATCCGGTAACCGGAGGGATTGAGAGAGTTGTACAGCAGCTGGCAGAAGGATTGTCAGATAAAACGGATACAACTGTTTTGGTGTGCCAGAAAGAAGGAAAGGCAGTACACGAGAACATAAATGGGGTGCCGGTGATTCGATGCAGAACGTTGTGTCATATTTCTTCGCTGCCTATTTCTTTGTCTTATGTGTGGTGTTTCAAGAAAGAAGCACGGAAAAATGATATTGTGCACATTCATATGCCGTTTCCGCTGGGGGATCTTGCCTGTTTGTTATCTGGATATAAAGGGAAAGTTGTATTGTGGTGGCATAGTGATATTGTGAGACAAAAACGAATGATGTTTTTTTATCGTCCGTTGATGAACTGGCTTTTGCGACGCGCAGATGTGATCGTGGTGGCGACAGAAGGACATATCAATGGATCACGATATTTAAAACCATATGCGGACAAATGTATGATCATACCATATGGTGTAGACGGGCACATTAAAAAAACGGCGGACGACTGGCTCGCAAAAGAGAAAAAAAAGTCAGAGAAAGAATGTGTTCGTTTTTTGTTTGTGGGGCGGCTGGTATATTATAAGGGTGTCAAAAATCTGTTAGAGGCTTATTCTGAACTGGTGTCAAAAGAACCGGATTTAAAAGAGAAGATGACTCTTGACATCGTCGGAAGCGGACCTTTGGAAAAAGAATTACATGAGTATGTCAGGGAGACTGGTTTACAGGATAGAATTTTTTTTCATACAAAGGTGACAGATGCACAGTTAGTGGAATTTTATAAGAAGTGTGATGTTTTTGTACTTCCGTCCCAGCGGCGGAGTGAGGCGTTTGGACTGGTTCAGATTGAGGCGATGATATTTGGAAAACCGGTTATCAATACGAATCTTCCGAGCGGAGTGCCTTATGTGAGCCAGGATGGGGTAACCGGATTGACGGTTGAGCCGTCAGATATAGAAGGATTAGCGCAGGCATTAAAAAAAATGACGATAGATAAGGACTGCCGTACCCGTATGGGAAAGGCGGCGCGGCAGCGTGTGGAAAAAGAGTATACGATGGAGAAGATGCTTCAAAAGACGTATGATCTTTATGAAAAATTAGTGAGAGGGGGATAAACGATGAAAATTGCATTTGATGGGCAGCCGCTTTTGAATGCCAATAAAACGGGAATTGCCTATTATGAAGATGGCCTGGTAAAGGGAATGCTCAAATATTATCCGGAAAATGAATATCAGCTGGATGTGTTTACGTTTCGCCATAAAGATAGAATAGAGCAATTGCAAAAAGAATATTCTCATAAATTAGTATTAAAAAAATGTGTATGGTTATGGGATCGAATTTTTCGTGTATTTACTTTTTTGATTTATATTCCATATGCTTGTTTCTTTTCCGGAGAACGTGAGATCACACACTTTTGTAACTATGTCATTCCGTTTGGAGTAAGGGGAAAGAAGGTTGTTACAATACACGATCTGGCATTTCGTGAATATCCACAGACAATTCGTACGCGGACTATGATGATGTTAAAGATGAATCTGAGGAAGACTTTAAAACGGGCAGATGCAATTGCAGTAGACTCTGCATTTACGAAAAGTGAATTGGTAAAATATTACAATGTACAGAAAGGGAAAATATATGTTGTTCCCTGTGGGATTGATAAAGAAAAATATGAGAAAAAAAGAAGTGTTAAGCCGGTCAAAGAAAAATTTGGAATTGACGGAGAGTATTTTCTGTACCTGGGAACGCTGGAGCCGAGGAAAAATATAGTCCGTTTGATCAAAGCATATGATGAATTTCGAAAAGAAAATGAGAAGGACATTCTTCCGGATCTGGTGATTGCCGGAGGAAAGGGCTGGATGTATGATGAGATTTATGAGATGGTAAATAAAAAACATTTAGAAAAATGGATCATCTTTACAGACTATGTTTCGGAAGAAGAAAAAATAGCATTGATGCAGGGAGCACTTGCTTTTTGTTTTCCATCTCTTTATGAGGGATTTGGACTGCCACCGATGGAAGCGATGGCTTGTGGAACCCCTGTGATTACTTCATGTACTTCTTCTCTGGATGAAGTTGCAGGGGAGGCGGCATTAAAAGTAAATCCGGAGAGTGTTCAGCAGATTGCGTCGGCTTTGACAAAAATGCATAGAGAAGAAGATGTTCGGCAGAAATTGATTGAAAAGGGGCGGAAACAGGCAGCAAAGTATACATGGGAAAATGCCTCAGATGCTCTATATAAAGTTTTTGAAAATGTTTTGGGAAACGAGGTGTGACATGAAAACAATACACGAATTATATGAATACAGAACGATGATAGGGAGTATGATTCGTAGGGATTTAAGAGGAAGATATAAGGGTTCTGCCCTGGGGTTTGCCTGGACATTTTTGAATCCGTTGTTACAGCTGGCGGTTTATACCCTTGTTTTTTCCATGATTATGAGAGCCGGAATAAAAGATTATTATCTCTTTTTATTTGTAGCACTCATTCCCTGGATTTTTTTCAGTACTTCGGTATCGGCTGGAGCAAGTTGTATTATGGCACAAAAAGATATTGTGAAAAAGATCTATTTTCCTCGGGAAGTATTGCCGATTTCTCATGTGACATGCCAGCTTGTAAATATGCTTTTAAGCATGGTGGTTGTATTAGCGGTTCTTTTGTTATCCGGAAAAGGAATCAGTTTCAAAGCAATTTTGTATTTACCGCCGGTCATAGTGGCAGAATATCTGCTTGCACTTAGTATTACGATGATCGTTTCTGCGGTTACTGTTTATTTGAGGGATTTGGAACATGTATTAGTTATTATTACGATGGCATGGCAGTTTTTAACTCCGGTTATGTATTCTATAGATATGGTGCCGGAACAGATTCAAACCATTTTTCATTTGAACCCTATGACACCAATTATTATTGCATACCGGGATATTTTATATTATCAAAAGGTACCGAAATTAGGAACATTGACACAAGGCATTATTTTTAGTATTATTTTACTTATTGTAGGCTGGAATGTGTTTGGTCATTTGAAGAAGCATTTTGCGGAGGAAATGTAATGAAACCAAATAATGCAATTGAAGTTACGGATGTAACAAAGAGCTTTAAAGTATATTTTGATAAAGGAAACACAATGAAAGAGAAAGTTCTTTTTCAGAAAAGAAGACGTTATGAAGAGCGCAGGGTGTTAGATGGAATATGCTTTGAGGTGAAAAAAGGAGAGGCAATCGGTCTGATCGGACATAATGGTTGTGGAAAAAGCACAACGTTAAAATTGCTTACGAAGATTATGTATCCGGATAAGGGAAAGATTGAGATGCGTGGAAGAGTTTCCAGTTTGATCGAGCTGGGAGCCGGGTTTCATCCGGATATGAGTGGACGTGAGAATATATATATCAATGCTTCCATATTTGGACTTTCGCGCAAAGAGATTGATGCCAGATTGGACGATATTATCGAATTTTCCGAGTTGGAAGAGTATATTGATAATCCTGTGCGGACGTATTCTTCCGGAATGTATATGCGGCTGGCGTTTTCTGTTGCCATTAATGTCAATGCAGACATTCTGCTGATAGACGAGATTCTTGCGGTCGGAGATGTGAATTTTCAGGCAAAATGTTTTAACCGGCTTCGTGAAATCAAAGGGAAAGGAACGACGATCGTTATCGTTTCTCATTCGCTGGAACAGATCGAGCAGATATGTGACCGGTCAATCTGGATTCACGAGGGACATATTTATGCGGAAGGAAATCCGAAGGACATTCACCCACAGTATATTCGTTTTATGGCGAAAAATCGCCATTTAGCTCCCGCTGCATTGGAAAAACTGCACAGTGAAGAAGAGGAAAATGAGAACTATCATGTAGTGATTTCCCAAATTGAAATATATAGCCGGGGGGAGAAGTCGAATGGTGTTATTTCCGTTGGCACCGACATAGAAATTACTGCGAAGTATGAGACAGATCTTCCGGTGGAGGATGTGACGCTGGGATTTAGTTTCTATCGCGGAGACGGTTTGTGCTGTTATGGGACAAATTCAAAGACCGATCATGCACGGACTATGAGAATGACAAAAAATGGAAAGATAAAACTTATGTTTCCAAAGGTGAATATGCTCCCGGGAGAGTATTGGATGGATCTATATGTAGAGGACAGAACGGGGGTCCGTATCGTTTCGGTGGTAAAAGCGTGTCATATACAAATTTATGCAGATGTGACAGAGACCGGAATTACAAGAATGGAGCATAGTTGGAATTGTATTGAAGGAGAGTAACATGGATTTGGATAAATTGATTCTGCAAAAACAAAATGAGGCAATGCATCAAAATACATTAGACATCGATTGGATGAACTGGGATGTCTCTATGGAAGTTATTCTGGGAGAAATCGAACGTCTGGCGGATCATTTAGATGATACCTTGACAAGACGCCGTACGGTGACAAGGAGTTTTGGACTGCGTAAAAGAAAGTATGCCTCCTGGATTCAAAAATTTCGCGGTATCGATGTCCGGCTCAGCCGGAATCATTTTTACCGGGTTCACGTAAGAGAATGGATGAAAAGACAATATAAGCAGCTACAGAAACGACATGCAGTACCGATTGAGTCGCTGCTGGATAACAGCAGTGATGAAGAATTTGTAAAGCAATGTTATCATTGTATTTTTCAGCGGTCTCCTGATGATACAGGATTACTTAATAATATACGCAATCTTCAGGACGGGAAGATCAGTAAACTGGAGCTGGTATTTACGATGGCAAAATCTCCTGAGGGAAAGGCAGCGGGAGCGCATATAAAAGGAAAGCATATGACATATTTCTTATTGCGTGCATATCACAGTTTCAGGAAGATACCATTATTCGGAAATATTCTGGATAAAGTAATGCATGTAAAGGGAATTCATGGTGTTGCAAAGAAAAATATGCAATAAAGGAGAAAAGAAATTTTGACAGTAGTACAAATGCATCAGACCGTAACCGGACATGATGCGATCGGAAATGATATAGAAGCAATCTTTAAATTGTTGAATGCACAGGGAAGACGATGTGTTGTATTTGCCAATAATACATTGAATAAACAGGTGACTTATATAGAGGAAAGCGAACTTGAGTCGGTTCTTCAGGAGGAAGATAATATTATATTATATCATCATAGTGTTTATTGGGAACAAGGGTTTGAAATTTTAAAAAAGGCAAAGGCGAAAATTGTATTTCGATATCATAATATCACCCCACCTGCTTTTTTTGAACCATATAATTCCTTTCATACACAGCAGTGTGAAAAAGGAAGAAAGCAGACAGATACATTGATACAGGATTTCCCGAATGCTTTCTGGCTGTGTGATTCACAGTACAATGCAGAGGATCTGCGAGGAGTGCCCAAAGAAAAAATAGGAATCTGCCCGCCATTTCATAAAATAGAAGAGTGGAGACAGACGAAACCGGACGAAGCGATATTAAATGATCTTATCACAAGAAAAGAGATCAATCTGCTGTTTGTAGGGCGGGTGGCACCCAACAAAGGGCATAAAATGCTGCTGGAGATCATGAAAATTTTCACGACAAATTATCCGGATCCGATTCGCTTGCGAGTGATCGGTAAATTTGATGATGGGTTACCGGGATACAATTCGTTAATCGAAAAAACAATACAAAAGTATCATTTGGATGACTGCATTGAATTTATCGGCGAAATAAATGATGCTACATTACTCGCGTATTATCTTGGGAGTGATTTTCTGGTTTGTACAAGTGAACACGAAGGATTTTGCGTGCCAATCGTAGAAGCACAGTATCTGGGGCTGCCGATATTGGCATTAAAGGAATGCGCAGTTCCGGAGACGATAGGAAAAAATCAGATAGTATTGGAGAAAGATCCCAAAAAATTTGCAGCAGGGATTTATGCACTCTATCATAATAGAGAATATATGAGATTTTTAATCCATCATGGATCTGAGAACATCGAAAATAGATTTACAACCGAGAGAATAAGTGAGATCTTTTTAGAAGAATTTGCGAAAGGAGCAGAAAGATGAGAATTGCAATTGCAACGGTACAGGTACCATTTATCCGAGGTGGTGCAGAAATTTTAGTGGATATGCTTCGGGATGAATTGAAAAAACGAGGACATCAGGTCGATGTTATTACAATTCCGTTTAAGTGGTATCCGGGAGAAACTTTGGTGAACTGCATGATGATGGGAAGAATGATGGATTTAACTGAAGTAAATGGAGAAAAGATCGATCGTGTGATTGCAATGAAATTCCCGGCTTATTATGTAAAACATGAAAAGAAAGTTCTTTGGTTAATGCATCAGCACAGACAAGCATATGACCTTTGGAATACAAAATATGGAGATTTGCAAAATTTCCCGGACGGGGAAACAATACGTAATTTTATTGTAGAAAATGATAAAAAATATATCAGTGAATCCGAAGCGGTTTACACGATTGCACAGAATACATCCAACCGACTAATGAATTTTTGTAGCATTTCCTCTACTCCACTATATCATCCACCATTAAATCACGAGAAACTTCATTGCGAAAAGTATGGTGATTATATATTTTATCCAAGTCGGATTGACAAGATAAAACGGCAGCGTTTACTGGTAGAAGCAGCTCGCTATTTGAAAACGGATGCAAAAATTGTACTGGCGGGATCCGGAAGTGATGCAGAATTGGAATATATTCAGGATTTGATCCAAAAGAATAAATTACAAGACAGAGTAAAACTTGCCGGTTTTATTTCGGAAGAAGAAAAGATAAATTATTATGCGAATTGTCTTGGTGTTTATTTTGGTGCATATGATGAAGATTATGGTTATATTACACTGGAAGCTTTTTTCTCAGAAAAACCGGTTATTGTTCACAAAGATGCAGGTGGTCCACTGGAATTTGTAGAACATGAAAAAAATGGTTACATACTTGAGGCCGATGCACAGAGAGTAGCGGAGAAAATCGATGAATTGTATACCAATCGTAAAAAGGCAGAGCTGCTTGGAAAAGCAGGACGACGTTCTCTGGATGAAAAGCATATGGATTGGGACTATGTGATAGAACAATTGTTGAGGTAAGAGGAAAATGGAGAAAAAGAAACTGTTGTACGTAAGTCCGTTTCCGCCTGAGAAAAGCGGAATATCGGATTATTCGGAGATACTGGTATATCAATTGCGTGATAAATATGAAATTACGCTTTTGATCGATAATTATAAATTGACAAACAAGAAAATGTATGACGATTTTGAAGTAGTTATATATTGGAAAGACAGAATTGAGTTTGAGAAGTTTGACTATATACTATATAATATAGGCAACAACCCTTTTTATCATTCTTATATCTATGAATTGTGTTTAAAGCATCCGGGAATGGTAATCCTTCATGATTGTGTTTTGTATTATTTGGTTGCCGGATACTATGAAAAAAAGGAATTGGCATTTTCAAAGATTTACGAACAATACGGACTGGAAGGGCTTTTAAAAGCAAAATTTGCAATGAATGATGGAAGAGATTCTCTGCTGGAATGTGACGAATTGGTAGCAGAATTCCCATTAAATATGGAACTTGCCGAATCCGGAAATAAAATTATGGTTCATTCTGAATTTGCAAAGAAAAAAATCAAAGTGTTTACCGACCATGTTCGTAAGATAAATATGATTCCGCAAATTTCAACGGAATATGTTCAAATTGACAAAAAGAAATTGTTTTCTCGATATAATATTCCGGAAGATGCTTTTGTCATTGCGTCATTTGGAGTTATAGCACCAACAAAATTGAATCATGTGATCTGTCAGACTGTTTACAAATTAAGTAAGCAATTGGAACAGAAAATTTGTTATGTCATGGTGGGAGAAGGGGACTATGTGGATCAATATATTGACAATGAAATTATTTACAAAACGGGATTTGTTGACATGGATGAGTTTGATAGTTTTATCGCTTATTCCGATCTGGTAATGAATCTTCGTTATCCTTCTATGGGAGAAACGTCGGCAGCTTTGATCAAAATATTGCAAATGGGAAAGACATGTCTGATCAATGATGACGGCTGGTTTGCAGAAGTGCCGGAGGAGTGTGCTGTTAAGATTCCGGTGGAGAATATGGAAGAACGGCTATTTGAAAAAGTAAGTGATTTGATAGCCTATCCGGAAAAGAGAAAAAAGATAGGAAATTGTGCAAAAGAATACATTGAAAAAGAACATGATCCACAGAAAATTGTGGAAGAAATAAGTGAGTTTTTGGAGGAAGAAATTTGAAAAATAAAGGACAAATACAAGGCGGTAAATATTATTATAAATACTGGAGTCTGTTGATTTTTTTGCTGATTCCTGTATTACTTTTGGCAAGATATTATTTTGCAGGTCAGGTGCCGGGGGATGCTGATCTGATTCAGTTTTTCTCTAACAAAAAAGCATTTGCGGAAGCCCTGATGAGCGGCGAGTTCCCACAATGGAATCCGTATATTCAAAATGGAATTCCACAATCCTCGGGAAGCAGTATGTATTTTTTGAATCTCTTATTATCTTTTCTGCCGTTGCGCCAGTATATTTACGCCTTTTATATTGTGCATCTTGCGATAGCAGGAATTTGTTTCTATCTTTTTCTGCGTGACAATGACTGCCCATATTCGGTTTCTTACAGTTTTGCAATCATCTTTGAATGCTCGATTCAGATCAATGGAATGCGTAAATCACATCCGGCAATCATTACCGCTATTTGTTTGTTTACTGTTGTTATGTTTGTAACAAAACGGTATTTTGTAACAAAACAAAAGCGTTGGTTTTGTTTAAGTGCGCTGACAGCCGGTGTGATGCTTATTGCAACACAGCAATATGGAATATATGCTGCACTTGTATTGGTGATTTATATATTGGCTCATTGTATAAAAGCTAAATTTTCATTAATGGAAATTTTAAAAAAGGCATTACTGTGGATTGCTGTATATATCGGAAGTATTTTGTTCGCGTTGTTACCTACAGTTCATTTATTAAGAACGTATTCGGTGTACGGTTCTTCACAGACGACCTATGATACCTTTCGTTCTTATTCGCTGCATCCCGTTAAATTGATACAAATGATCTATCCTGAATTTTTTGGTGAAAAATATCAGGCGATGGGAGCAAATTATTCATCTGAAATGGATATTGAATTGTATTTGGGAATTTTTGTATTATTTGCAGCAATGTTCGCAATTATAAAATTATGGAAAAAATTTGAAACTGCTCTGGCAGGAGGTTGTGCGTTGTTTGCATTGCTGTATGCGTGTGTTGCACATATCCCTGTTATCAATAAAATAGTGTATCATATTCCTGTATTGGGTGGCTTTCGTGCATCAGGAAGAATGTTATTTGCGTTTTACTTTTTTGTATTCCTGCTGTCTGCTCTTGGTACATCAGAGTTTTTGAAAGAAATAAAGAAAAAAGACATTGTTTTATTAAAAAAAGCAGCTAAAGGATTATTGGGATTAACGGCAGTGCTTATACTGACCTCTGTTTCCGCAGTATGTCTGATCGTTGCCCGGGAACAGCAGGGGGCCTATTTTATACAGATTCAAAGTGCGTTTAAGACAGCGCTTATTGTGGCAGTTCTTATGCTGATTGTATGCTGGATTTTATCAAAAGACAACATTTATAAAATTACATTAACAATACAGAAAAAGAGAAGTATTATCTGCATTTTTCTATTGGGTATTACATTGTACGAGACACTGCCTTATAGTATGG
>OLIW01002046.1_pt1 | contig 15936 bp, 15 predicted proteins | sample 1601321 | NCBI WGS metagenome assembly OLIW01 (sample SAMEA2452114, study PRJEB22498) | human gut metagenome | reverse complement strand
GCTCGGCAAAGTTGCAGTTCCCTAAAAAAAGAACGCTTATATGGGCGACAAACTAAAAGATATGCTCAAGAAGGTGCGGCAGATAGAAATCCGCACCAACAAGCACGTCAGCGACGCGCTTGCGGGAGCCTACCACAGCAGACTCATGGAGCCCGCGAGAGTTGAGTTTGAAAAGTTCTTAAATACGATAGAATTTAAAGAACCCAAACTTGCGGTGTTTACGAATGTAACGGGCAACAGGGTAAGCGACCCCAAGGAGATAAAAGAAATGCTCGTAAAACAGGTTGTTTCTCCGGTAAAGTGGGAGCTGTGCGTAAGAAATGCCGCAAAGCTCGGCATAGAGCAGTACTACGAGTGCGGCCCCGGCGGCGTTCTCACAGGACTTGCCAAGAGAATTGACAAGGCTTTGAACGCAAAAGCCATTGCGGAAATGAAGGATTTTGAATAAATTAAAAAAAATGTTGACAAAGTAATTGTCAGACAATTTCATCTCACCTTTTAAAAATTTAGGAAATAACTAAGCAAAATGGCACTAAGAATCAGATTACAAAGATGCGGCACGAAGCACGTTCCTACCTATAGGCTCGTGGTTGCCGAACAGGCCTCAAGGCGCGACGGTAAATTCGTTGAAAACGTAGGTTATTACAATCCGAAGGCCGCGGGCAAGGAACTTCCGTACAAGCTCAACATCGAACGCATCGATTATTGGACGAGCGTTGGCGCACAGCCGACGGACACTGTAAAAGCGCTCATTAAGCGCGCCAAGAAGGAAGCGGTTTCGGCTTAGTAGTCGGGCTTTGCAAATTCTACGACCGCTGGAAATCCCTTCGGCGGTTTTTTATTCAAAAGAACATAAAGTATGTCGTCTCTGAAAGTTGATTTTTTGACGCTTTTTCCGGCAATGCTCCAAGGATATGTGGGAGAGAGCATGTTGGCTCGGGCGCAAAAATCGGGAATTTTGGAGCTGAATGTACACAATATTCGCGATTGGGCTGAGGGCAAACACAAGATTACCGACGACAGACCCTTTGGGGGAGGTCCGGGAATGGTGATGAAACCCGAACCGGTGTTTTCCGCAATAGAGGCGCTGCAAAGCGAGGAATGCGTGCGGATTTACATGTGCCCCGACGGCGAACCCTTGACGCCAAAGATTGCATCTGAGCTTGCAAAGGCCAAGCATCTGATAATCTTAAGCGGGCACTACGAGGGTATAGACGAGCGAATAAGAGAGAGAGTCATAGACAGGGAAATCTCGATAGGAGATTACGTTCTGACAAACGGAACTCTGCCCGCAGCGGTGTTGGTCGATGCCGTAGCGCGCTATGTACCGGGTGTCTTGGGCGAAGAAAATTCCTTGACCTTTGATTCTTTTAACGGCAATCTTCTCTCTTTTCCACAATACACCAGACCGGCCGAATTTAGGGGAATGAAAGTTCCCGAGGTTCTAATGTCTGGCAACCATAAGGAGATAGAGAATTGGCGAAAGTCAAAACAGCTTGAAAGAACAAAAAAAAGACGACCGGACATTTTAAAGAAGTAAGGAAAGAATATGAATCAGGAATTGCTTAAAGACATAACTAAGGCGCAGATCAAGGAGAACGTCACGAATTTCAAAGTGGGCGATGGCGTGCGCGTACACACAAAGGTTCGCGAAGGCGACAAAGAGCGCATTCAGGTTTTCGCCGGTATTGTTATTGCGCGCAAGGGCAGCGGCATTCACGAAACATTCACTGTTCGCCGCATATCTTACGGCGAAGGCGTTGAGCGCGTATTCCCTCTGAACTCGCCCAATATCGAAAAGATTGAGGTTGAGAGAGAGTCTGTTCCGATGAAGGCGCGCCTCTACTATCTGCGCGACAGAATCGGCAAGGAAGCTACAAAGGTCAAGGAAAAGCGCTTGGCTCAGTAGTCTATTTTGCAAGTTTAATTTCGGAATCCGGTCTCTGAGGCCGGATTTTTTTTGCAAGGAAGGCGAAGTTAAAGAATAGGGGCTTTTAACTTGAGGCAAACTTATTTTGTAGATTAAGTCGATAGTAGGCGGCTTGCCATCGGAAATTGAGAAATGTCTTAATAGCCTCTAAGGAATTTAAATATCGGAACTTTAACTTAGCCTTGCAGACAATAAAAATTAAAGCGCGGATTTAAGAGGCTGGCGCTATCCGAACGGAATAAAACACTTTTGCTCTACAAAGTTTAGACTTAGAAAAAAATAGTGTTGAAGATTCGCGCAAGCCTCTTTTGACTGAAATTTGTAAATTAAAAATTCACATGGTGGGCAAAATTTTTGGAGCTTTAATAGGTTTTAGGCTGGCGGGTCCTGTGGGTGCGGTAGTTGGCGCTGTAATCGGGCATTTCGGCTTCGATGAGTTGAGGGCAAAGAAAGCCGACAGAAAGCCAAATTCGCGAGTTTATCAAGAGCGCGAATACCCAAATACTTTGTCGCAAGCCTACGCCGCACTCGGTTTAAAGCCTGACGCCTCCATAAGGGAAGTAAAGAGCGCCTACCGCAAAAAGTGCAAGGAGCTTCACCCCGATGTCCTTCAAAACAAGGGTCTGGGAGAATCTGCAATGAAGGCTCTTGAAGCGGAACTTAGGCGAGTCACAGAAGCCTACGAAACAATTTTGGAATTTCGCGATGCAAAAAATTAAAATAAAAGTAAACGGCAGAGACTTTGAAACCACAAAGGGCAACTCCATAGAAGCCCTTGCGCTTGAATTAAAGCTTAAGCCCCAAAGGTGCCTCGTCGAATACAACGGCAAGGCCATGAATTACGAGCAGTTTAAGGATATAGTTTTAAAGGAAGCCGACACGCTTGAAATTATGTCTCTAGTAGCCGGGGGGTAAGCAGATGCCAAGTAGATACGCTCGCCAAATAGAACTAGAAAAGTTCGGAAAGATAGGGCAAAAGCGACTGAAGAACGCCCACATTTTGCTTGTCGGCGCAGGAGGAGTGGCAAGTTCAGCGCTTGAGCTTCTAATCGCTGCAGGTGTCGGCAAGATTTCTATATTTGACGCAGACAAAGTATCGCTTGGCAATTTGCATAGACAGACCATCTTTAGGGAGCGCGACATCGGAAAGCCAAAGTCAAAAACGGCGCGCGCAAACCTTAAAAATTTAAACTCTAAAGTTGAAATAGAAGCCTACGAACAATACTTTGGCAGAGACAAAACTTCGCTAAAAGTTCTGAAACAGGCGAGCGTTTGCATAGATGCTTCGGACTCATTTAAGTCTAGACTTACTGTGTCGGACTTGTGCAAAAATTTCAGGATTCCGGAAGTTCTGGCAGCGGCGCAAGCGTATGTTTCCCAAGTGACAATCCTTGCAGGAAGCACATATTTAGATAGCATAATAAAAGATGATAGCGCAAGAATAGAGGCTGCAAGAAAGCTTCCTATTTTCCCGCCCAGCGCACACTTAAGCGGCGTTATGGCGGCGGGATACGCGCTAAAAAAAATAGCGGCAGCCGAATGCTTTGACGCCGGCCTATTTATGTCTTTTGACTTTGAAAGCCTCAAATTTTTTGAGTTAAAACTTGGAAAATAGCGGCAAGATTTAATTCAGTAAAATTCTGAAAACATAACTTTGTAGATTTACAAGGCCTATTAAGTTTAGCGCAAATTGCAAGCTTGCGAGCTTCAAGCCCTTTAGGCGGCTGGTATTTGACAAGAATCAATGGATAAAAAATAGCGCAAGACCGCTTAAAGTTATAACGATACCCGTTATAAAGTGCGCCCAGCGCTCAAAAAATTCCGACTCAAATTTAAATGCGGAAATGCCCTTGTATATTAAAAATGTTAGGGCAAACATAGCAACTATGGTGCTGGTGTAAAAGGCGCCTCCAACCACGCAAAGCCCCAATAGCGGATTTTCTTGGACTGCCGGGTAAAAGACAAGCGGAACTATCGCATCGCAGGGAGATACGCAAAATATGAGAAACAAAACCCAGAAGCTCTTTAGTTTGAGCGGATTTCTTGAGGCCTCCCTTAGCTTCTCGCAATCCAAGCAACAGCCGCAAGAACAATTAGACTTATCTGGCGATGCACGCAATGCGAATGACAAACCGTAGGCACAGTAACACAAACCGAAAAACAAAAAGACGACGTGCCCCAAAAGTTCTCCATTTTCAGAAATTCCAGCCTCCCTCTTAATTCCCTCTCCCAAGATAATTCCTACAAAGGAAAATAGCGCAAAGCCCACAATGTGCCCCAAACCGCAAAAAGCCGCCGCCATAGCAGACCTAAACGCCCCCCAGGAATTCGCCTTGCCAAGCGCAACAAAAGGCAAATAGTGGCTGGGGTTTGCCACCGTGTGCAAAGCTGCAATTAAAAATGAAGCTACAAATAATGAAAGCATCTTTATAGTATCGAATCAAATATCCATTGTAGCATATATGTAAATATAAAAAAGCTCCGCAAAAATGCGGAGCTTCAAATAAACCCTTAAAAGAAAATTTATAGCAAATTACTTTGCAAAGTAGCGGTTTAAGAGGCCCAAGAAAGCCGAACCGTGGCGGGCTTCGTCTTTGCACATTTCATGGACTGTGTCATGAATTGCATCGTAGCCGAGTTCCTTTGCGCGCTTTGCAATTGCAAGCTTGCCTTCGGTTGCGCCGCGCTCCGCTTCTACGCGCTTTTGCAGATTTGTCTTGGTGCAGGGATCTACAACTTCGCCCAAGAGCTCCGCAAACTTTGCAGCATGCTCTGCCTCTTCAAAGGCGATTCTCTTGTAAGCCTCAGCAACCTCAGGATAGCCCTCGCGGTCAGCCTGCCTGCTCATAGCAAGGTACATTCCAACTTCCGTGCATTCGCCTGTGAAGTGCGCGCGCAATCCTTCGACAACCTCAGCGTCCAAGCCCTTGGCAACGCCAATCTTGTGCTCGTCAGCCCAAGACGGAGTTTCCATTCCGACTTCCTTTACGATAAACTTTGATTTTGGTGCCTTGCACTGGGGGCAAAAATCGGGAACATTGCCCTCGTCAAAGACCATACCACATACCGGACATACTATTTTCTTCATATTTATTTTCTCTTTCTAGTTGATATTTTTGTTTTGGTAAAATATTTGATAAAATCCGAATTTAACTTTCTAACAAAATCTCCAAATATGCAATCTCCCCTCCCGCATGGGCCGCTTTGGAAAACGCAATCATGCGACAGACACTTTCCGTCAAAGAGCTCAAAAATTTGCATGTAAGAGACGTCCGCCTGCTCCTTTGTTAGGAAAAATCCGCCCGCAGGCCCCTTTTTTACGGAGAGCATGCCGGCAGCTACAAGCTTTCTTAAAACCTTTGAAAGATGTGCCCTCGATACATTTGCGCGGCTTGCTATATCGGCGGAGCTAATGCACCCATCGCCCTCTGCAATCAGCTTTAAGGCGTGGAGCGCTATAACGGTAGCCTCTGATATGTTGAGTATTCTGGAACCCATCTTCCGAGAGTTTTTGTCTATTTGAAGTTTTTATTCTCCGTTTAATAGAATAATGGTACTACTATTCCATTATTAGAACTAATTGCAAGCTTTTTTTAAAAAAAATTAAAAAAATATTTTAGGGAAAAAATCGAATTATATATTACCTTGCGCAAAAGCTAAAAAAATAAGCCTTCTTACTCACTAAGAAAGGCCGGCACCCACAAAGGAATTTACATAACTGCCGGCGCAAACCCGACGGTTGGCAAGCCAATACATAGGCAAGCTGGCGCAAGTTTTATCTAGAATAAATCTACAGAACCCATTGCGAATTAGATCTTTCGCAAGGTTTTTAATCCGCGCTTTTTTAGGCGCGCCTCAAATTCGTCCAAATCGCCTTTCGCCGGCACCAAATTATCGCCAAGCTCGTACTTAAGTCCCAAGTTCTTCCACTTCTCAATTCCAAGCGTGTGGTAGGGCAAAAGCTCCACAAGCTCCACGCAAGAATAGCCATCTAAAAAGTCAGCGAGCCTATCTGCATACTCAAGTGAATCGCTTATTCCATGCAATACTACAAGCCTTATCCAAATGCGCTTTTTAAGGCGCTCAAGAAGGTTCAGAAAGTCCAGAGTTTCCGCCCTGCCCCTGCCGGTTAAAAATCTGTGCTTTGATTCGTCCAGATGTTTTATATCTAGCATTATCAAGTCCGAATTTTCCACGCACGCAATCACATCTGCGCTACTTGAGTTCACTCCCCCGCAAGTATCCAGGCAAGTGTGCACTCCCCTGGCCTTCAGAGCCTTGAAAAGCTCGCCGACAAACTTTGCCTGCATAAGCGGCTCGCCGCCCGATACGGTAACTCCTCCACCGGTAAATTTAAAGAAACTCTCGTACTTTGCAATGTCCGACAAGACCTCCTCGAGCGTCTTGCGCTCGCCGGCAGGCACAGCCCAAGTATCGGGATTGTGGCAGAACTTGCACCTGAATGGACAGCCTTTCAGAAAGAGCACATAGCGAAGACCGGGGCCGTCGAGAGCCCCCGCAGTCTCCACCGAGTGCACTATAGCTTCCACGCCGATAAAAAGCTTTAGAGTTTCTCGTGGAAGGTTCTAGAAATTACGTCAAGCTGCTGGGCGCGAGTAAGCTTTATGAAGTTTACCGCATAGCCCGAAACTCTAATTGTCAGCTGCGGATACTTCTCGGGGTGATCCATAGCATCGTGCAAGACCTCGGGCTTTAGGACATTTACGTTGAGGTGCTGGCCTTTGTTGTAAATGTAGCCGTCTATTAGGCCGCGCAAATTTGAAACTTGCGCTTCGCCATTCTTTCCAAGAGAATCAGGCAGAATCGTAAATGTATTTGAGATGCCGTCCTTTGCGTGCTCAAAGGGCAGCTTTGCCACAGAGCAAAGGCTCGCCAATGCTCCGCACTCGTCGCGCCCGTGCAGCGGGTTCGCTCCAGGAGCGAAGGGAACCCCGGCCTTTCTGCCATCGGGAGTATCGCCCGTCTTTTTGCCGTAAACTACGTTTGAAGTAATCGTCAAAATAGACTGCGTGGGAATAGCGTTTCGGTAGGCCTCAAGCTTGCGGATTTTATCCATAAAGCGCTTAACGACGTCAACTGCTATTGCGTCAACCTTATCGTCATTGTTTCCGTATTTGGGGAAGTCTCCCTCAATTTCAAAACTCGTCGCAATGCCCTGCTCGTTTCTGATTGGCTTTACCTTTGCGTACTTTATTGCCGAAAGCGAATCGACAACCACAGAAAAGCCCGCAATTCCACAGCCTAGCTTGCGGATTACGTCCTTGTCCATAAAGGCAAGCTGGGCCTTTTCGTAGTAGTATTTGTCGTGCATGTAGTGGATTATGTTGAGCGCATTTACGTATGTGCGCGCAAGCCAATCCATCATTGAGTCGAACTTCGCGAAAACCTCGTCGTAGTCGAGATACTCGGACTTCACAGGCTCAAAGCCCTCGACGACCTTGTGCAGAGTGCGCTCGTCGTAGCCGCCGTTAATGGCGTACAAAAGTGCCTTTGCAAGGTTTGCCCTGGCGCCAAAGAATTGCATTTCCTTACCTATTACAAGAGGCGATACGCAGCAGGCTATGCCGTAGTCGTCGCCGAAAAGCGGGCGCATCAAATCGTCGTTTTCATACTGTATGGCCGAACTTGCTATGGAGGTCTTTACGCAGAAGTTCTTGAAGTTTTCAGGCAATTTCAAAGACCACAAAACCGTTATATTCGGCTCCGGAGCCGGCCCTAGATTAGACAAAGTATGCAAGAGCCTAAAGGAATTTTTAGTTACGAGCGAGCGACCGTCCCTATCCATTCCCGCGACAGACTCTGTAACCCAAACAGGGTCTCCACTAAATAGCTCGTTGTACTCCGGCGTGCGCAAGAAGCGAACCATTCTAAGCTTCATTACAAAGTCGTCCATTATCTCCTGTATCTGGCTTTCAGTAAACAGGCCTTCCTGCAAGTCGCGCTCCGCGTAAATATCGAGGAATGTCGAGGTTCTACCAAGCGACATCGCCGCTCCATTTTGGTCTTTTATTGCGGCTAGATACGCAAAGTAGGTCCACTGCACGGCCTCTTTAAAGTTTTCCGCAGGCTTTGAAACGTCTATCCCGTACGAGAGCGTCATGCGCCTAATAGCCTCAAGAGCCTCTATTTGCTCGGCAAGCTCCTCGCGCTCGCGTATGACGTCGGAAGTCATCATAGCGCTGTCTGTAATCGCCTTCTCGGATTTCTTTTCAGATATTATGGCGTCCAAGCCGTAGAGCGCCAAGCGGCGGTAGTCGCCTATTATTCTACCTCTGCCATAAGCGTCGGGAAGCCCCGTTATTATTGCGCTGTGGCGCGCCGCCAAGATATCGGGAGTGTAGGCTTGGAACACCCCCGTATTGTGCGTCTTGCGGTACTTTGTAAAAATTTCCTTAACGCTCTCGTTCTCCTTTAAACCGTAGGCCTCGCAGGACGAATGCACCATGCGGTAGCCGCCGTAGGGCATAATGGCGCGCTTAAGCGGCGCATCGGTCTGGAGCCCAACAATGAGCTCGCTTTCCTTTTCTATGTAGCCCGGCCCGTGTGAATCCACCGCAGAGGGCGTATCTACATCGGCGTCCAAAAGGCCATTGTTTTGGCGCTCCTTTTCCATAAGGGCCAAAACCTTAGACCAAAGGCGCTTTGTGCGCTCTGTTGGCGGCGCAAGAAAGCTCTCATCTCCCTCGTAGGAAGCGTGGTTTAGTCGAATAAAGTCGGCGACATCTATTCTCTCGTTCCAGTTTCCGCGCTTAAAGCCTCTCCAAGCCGGGATATTTTCGTTTAGTATTGGCATAGGGATATCTAAAACGTAAACAACGCTAGCACTTAGATTTCTTTTGTAAATATTTATCGGCAAAATTTTGCAAAATAAAAAGCCTAGACTATTTTAAATCGACAACGCCAACAGCTCAACACACTGATTATAATGAAGTTAAAAAATACGCTTACTTTTTAGCCTAACAAAATACTAATACTCATTCTCAGAAAGCAAAAGCGCCGAAACCTAACCTAGGCTTCGGCGCAAACACCGCAAAAAAGCTAATTTTTACGAGAGCCAGAATGAGAAGTAGAGGTACATTCCAGCAACACCTACCACGATTATCCAGGCAAATATCTTGTTAGACAGAGTCCAACTAGCGGCAATTTCGGCTTTAGCTTCCTTATTTGACCTCAGCCACGCGTAAGTCAAGCCTTCCGTGTGCTTGCTATCCGGAGCCGGTGTTAGGTAGGAGACAACTATTATTATGATTACGCTTAAGAGGAAGAGCACTCCCGTTGCATAATATGCGTTAAAGTCGCCAATAGCTGCAAGCCAAGCCGGATCGGTACGCTTGCCCACTCCGTAAAAAGTCTGGCAAGTTAGCTTAAACATGCCGAGCACAAAGCCTCCGCCGAGACCCCACAAGGCCGCCTGCCCATTCATTCGCTTCCAGAAAATACCAAGCAAAAATACCGCCGCTATGCAGGGTGCCAAGAAGCCCTGAACGCTCTGCAAATACTGGTACAAACCGCCCTGAGAAATTCTGTGCATAACGGGTATCCATATTATTCCCAAGCCGACAACAACTGTAGTTGCAACTCTGCCAACCATCACGAGGTGCTTCTCCGAACGCCCCGGGAAGAGCTTTTCGTAAATATCAACCGTAAAGAGAGATGCGCTCGAGTTAAACAGAGAGGCCAAAGAGCTCATCAAAGCCGCCAAGAGGCAGGCCACAATCAAACCGCGCAGACCGACGGGAAGAAGAGTTTTTACAAGCATCGGAAAGACCAGGTCGCCATTGACACTTCCGTCTGCATTTAGAGCCAATGGGAAGGCGTCCGGAGCCTTCTTAAATAGAGCCCAGCCAATCATACCCGGGATTAAGAATATGAGTATGGGGGTTATCTTAAGTATGCCGCCAAAAAGGGCGCCCTTTTGCGCAACCTCCAAATTTTTAGCAGAGAAGGTGCGCTGAACGATATATTGGTCTGTACACCAGTACCAGATACCGATAATTGGACTTGCAATCAAGACGGCAAGCCACGGGAAAGTTTTGTCGCTCAGAGGCCTCCAGAGCGCAAACTGCTCGGCATTTGCCTTTGCAGTGTCAACCAAGGCCTGCCAGCCGCCGAATATCGACGAACCTTCGCCGCCCAGAGTTTTCAAGCCAAAGTATGTAATTAAGGCCGAGCCCGCAATCAAAAGCACAGCCTGGGGGCCGGCAGTGTAAAGTATGGCGCGCATACCGCCAAACACCGTGAATATGCCAGTTATTATAACCGTACTAAAAGCGCCCACCCAGAAGGCGTTTTCCGGAGAGCCGAAGGAATCGGGCAATAGAGCCTGAAATACGATTGCGCCCGCGTAAACAGTGACGCTTACCTTTGTAAATACATAGGCAACTAAGCTCACGACCGACAAAAGCCACCTAGTCTTAGAGCCAAAGCGCTTCTCCAAAAATTCCGGAATCGTATATACGCCCGACTTGTAGTAGAATGGCACAAATATGTACGCCAAGATGATAAGCACCCACGCGTGCATCTCCCAGTGAGCCATCGCCATACCCGAAGATGCCCCCGAACCGGCCAAGCCCACTATGTGCTCAGAACCTATGTTTGCGGTAAATATTGAAGCACCTATCGCAAACCAGCCGACGTTTCGACCCGCCAAGAAGTAGTCCTTGGTGGATTGTTGATTCCGCCCCGTCCACCATGTAATCGCGGCGATAAGGACGAAATAAAGCAGGATTATAATCCAATCTAAACTTTCCATAATCTTTTCTCTATTAAAAATTAAGCTTTTGGTTGCCCGTAGTAGGCATTTGCGCCGTGCTTGCGCAAATAGTGTTTATCCATCAATGTCTTTTGCATTTGGCTAAGTTCGGGATTTAGCCCCAAACTTATCGAGGCCATCTTTGCGCAAACTTCCAAAGCGAGCGCATAGTGCAAGACATCGTCGCCAGAATCCGCCCAAATAAATGGAGCGTGGCTTCTTACCAAGACTGCGTGCATTTTATCGGGCGATAAATTCAAAGTCTCAAAGGTTTCCACTATGACTTTGCCCGTCTCAAGCTCGTAATCTCCATTGATTTCCGAATCCGAAAGAGCCCGTGTAACGGGAACTTCGCCGTAGAAGTAGTCGGCATGCGTAGTTCCGAGAGCCGGAATCGGCTTTAGCGCCTGAGCAAAAGCCGTCGCAAAAATCGAGTGGGTGTGGGCAACGGCCCTGACATTGAAGTTTTTAAATAGCTCAACGTAGGTTGGAGTATCGCTCGAAGGGCGCAACTTGCCCTCAACTACCTTGCCCTCCAAGTCGACAATCACCATAGTTTCGGGCGTAAGCACCGCGTAATCGACGCCGCTTGGCTTTATCGCGAACACTCCCTTTGATTTGTCAAACACACCGACATTGCCGAAAGTCATTTCCACAAGTCCGGTTTTGGGCAACATTCTATTTGCCTGGCAAGCCTCTTCTCTTATATCGCTGTACATATTATGAAAGTTTTTTTTGCGCTTCCTTTATCTCGAGAAGCTCCTTCATCACACTTCCGAGGTCTTCAATCCGCACACCGCCGAAAGAATCGTGAAGTTTTTTGTAAATTGCAAACAATTTTTCGTAAACTTTCACATTCTGTTCTATTGGTTTGAAGATTTTCTCCTTTACGCCGGTCATAGCTCTAGTCGCCTCTTCGTAGTTTTTATAGGCTCCTCCCACAACGGCACCTCCGATTGCGGCTCCTAGCGCGCAGGTCTGGGCAGAGCGCGACACATAAATTTCGCGATTTGCGACATCGCTATAAATTTGCATAGTCATATCGCTTTTTTCGGCGATACCTCCGCAGCAGATTATTTTTTCGACCTTTACTCCGTACTCTTCAAGCCTCTCTATAATCACGCGCGCCCCGAATGCGGTGGCTTCAACTAGCGCCCTGTAAATTTCCACTTTTGTAGTGTGCAGAGTCTGGCCCATTATAAGCCCCGTTAGGCGCTGATCCACAAGTATGGTGCGGTTGCCGTTATTCCAATCAAGCGCCATGAGCCCGCTCTCGCCGGGGCTTAGCTTTGAGGCCTCTTTGTCGAACACCTTGTGCATGGAAACATCGCAGCCAAGCAGAGTTTCAACCCACCATTTAAATAGGTCACCAACGGCAGACTGCCCCGCCTCAATTCCGTAGAAATTCGGCAGGATTGAACCATTAACTATGCCGCAAATTCCCTTGATATCAGGGAGCTTCTCATCGGCGCTTGCCACCATGCAATCGCAAGTCGAAGTGCCTATGGCCTTCACCAAAACACCCTCTTTTATACCGCAGCCTATGGCGCCGTAATGCACGTCAAACTCGCCTATTGCTATGGGAATACCAGCCTTTAGGCCGAGGCGCATGGCCCAATCTTCACAGAGCTTGCCCGCCGGAGTATCCGAGGAGTGCGCAAGCGAATAGAGCCTGCCCTTGAGTTTGGCAAGCTTTGGATTTAGCCTTGATAAAAATTCGTCGTCGGGAAGCCCGCCCCACTCCTTGCAGTACATCGCCTTATGCCCGGCTGCGCAGACTCCGCGAACTATATCTTCGGGCTTTTTCACACCCGCAAGAACAGATGGAATCCAATCCGCAAGCTCCACCCAAGAGTGGGCGGAATCAAAGACCTTTTCATCGACATTTAGGCAGTGTAAAATCTTGCTCCACCACCATTCCGAAGAATAGGTGCCGCCGCACTTTGCCAAATACTGTGGGCGAATTTCTCGGGCAAGCTCCGTAATTTGCTGAGCTTCTCTAAAAGAAGTGTGGTCCTTCCAAAGCCAGCACATGGCATTGGGGTTATCTTTAAATTCCGCGCTAAAAGATAGCGCCCTATTGTTTGAATCCACGGGCATTGGACTTGAACCCGTTGAATCTACGCCCATTCCAACAAAACTATCCGCCGAAATCTCCGGATATTTTTGGCGCGCCTTCTCTATTGCGCCGCGCACGGTAAACTCCAAGCCCTCGAGGTAGTCCAGCGGATTCTGCCGCGCTAGATTTGCATCGTCTTGGTCGCAAATTACCCCTTGGATGCCGCGCTTGTAGTTGAATACCTCTGCCGACAACTCCTCGCCGTTTTCGCAATTGACGACTATTGCGCGAACGGAGTTTGTCCCGTAATCTATACCAATGCTTAATTTCATGAGGCAAAAAATAGTTTCTAAGAAAATGAGCTTCAAGAAAATTCGGATATTGGACAATTTTACAGTAAAGTAAACTTTGAGCCAGAGTTAAATGAGCCGCCTTTTTAAAATATTTTCCTTTACCTTTAAACATTCCGGCGTCTATACTTGTCCGAACTGTGTGCGAAAGGTTCTTTTTAGGATATTCGCTAGGTTTACATTTAACTTACTCGCAGCTAATACAACTATGAAATCTAAATTATTGAGAACTTGCCTAGGTTTTGGAACGGCGATACTTGCGCTGTTTGCATCAAATGCAAGCGCGGAAAAAGTGGAGTTCGACAAGCCCTTCAACCCCATAGCGGGGAACGTCTCGAACCTGGAAAAATCGGTCCGCGACGAAATCTGCCTAAACGGCTCGTGGTCGTTTATGCCCGTTTACAAGAACAACAAGGCGGACTTTGTAAAGCCAGAGACATTTGAGGCCGACAGCGTAAAGATAAAGATTCCCTCCCCTTGGAATGTAAACACATTCGCAACTCGAAACGACATTCAAGGCGGCGACTTCATGACTTTCCCAAGCTACCCGAAAAAGTGGAATGAAGCCAGAATCGGCTGGATGAAGCGCGACTTTGAAGTGCCCGCCGCATGGAAGGGCAAGCGCGTAATCCTGCGCTTTGACGGGGTCTTGGGCAAGTGCGAAGTCTATGTAAACGGGCAAAAGGCCATGGAGAATTTCGACTCTTTTATGCCCTTTGAAGCGGATGTCACAGATTTAGTAAAGATAGGACAGAAAAACGAACTCTTAGTTGGAGTTGCAAAATCTAACCTATTTGACGAAAACGGCGGCAAAAACGGCCGCGCTCCCTACCCCACGGGCTCGTTCTGGGGCCAGCATGGTGTTGGCATCTGGCAGGACGTCTGGTTGCAGGCGGTTCCGGAAGTCTATGTAAAAGACGTTTTCGTAAAGCCTAACTTCAAGGAAAAGAAGCTGACGGTTGACGTTGAAGTGGAAAACCCCACAAAATCGGCGCGCACGCTCAGCGCAGATTTTTCCATACACAACTGGAAAAATCTCGCCGATAGTTCAGACCCCGCCAAGGAAGCCGGCGAATTCGACAAGGCAAAGCTAATGTCCTCAAAGGCAAAGCAGAAAGTCACGGTTCCCGCAAACTCGTCTAAGACAATTTCCTACACATTTGACGATGTAAATCTAAAGGAATGGACGCCGGATACGCCAAATCTCTACGGGGCGGCAGTAGTTCTAAGCGGCGCTTCAAAAGATATAAAAACCGCCCGCTTTGGCTGGAGGCAATTTACAATAGATGGCAAAGACCTGCTCTTAAACGGCAAGAAAATCGTGCTAAATGGCGACTCTTGGCACTTCATGGGCGTTCCGCAAATGACGCGCCGCTACGCATGGGGCCTGTTTAAGATGATGAAAGACGCAAATGTAAACGCCGTGCGCTTCCACGCCCAACCCTATCCGGAGTTCTACATGGACGTCGCCGACGAAATGGGCATTTGCGTTCTCGACGAATCGGCAATTTGGGCAAGCAGCGGAGCTTTGAAATACGATAGCCCCGAATTCTGGAAACATGCGGAAGATCACCTCAGGCGCCTCGTAAAGCGCGACAGAAACCACCCCTCCGTATTCGGTTGGAGTGTCTGCAATGAAGTGTTCGCGGTTGGCCTACACGTCTACCACTCGCCCGAAGAGATTATTCAGGACATAATAACAAACATAAATAAGTGGGTCAAACTCTGCAGGGAACTCGACCCCACGCGCGACTGGATTTCGGGCGACGGCGAGACAAACCGCCCGACGGATCTGCCTACAAAGATGGGTCACTACGCCGATATAAGAAGCCTAGCAAATTCAAGCAGCGTTCCCTGGGGCATAGGCGAGCAAACAATGGCCTACTACGGAACTCCGCTTCAGGCTTCAAAGTTTAACGGCGAGCGCGCCTTTGAATCGGCACTGGGCAGAATGGAGGCAATAGCTCTCGACGCCTATCAAGCTCTCAAGCAACAGCACGAAAACGGCGCCTCATACGCCTCGGTATTCAACGTTGCCTGGTACGCGCTAAAGCCGCTTCCCTTGGGGCTAAAAGACACCTCAAAAAAGCCAACGCTCGACGACGGTATACACTTTGGCGAATTTAAGGAAAACACGCCCGGTATGCAGCCCGAAAGATTGGGCCCCTACACTACGACTATCAATCCGCAGTACGACCCGAACTTGCCGCTCTACGACCCATGGCCAATGTTCGATGCTGTAAAGGCTGCAAACTCAACACCGATTGCCGAGTTTAAGATTGACTATACGCCCGTAAGTTCCGACGCCGAAAAGCTCAAGGCAGCTAAGACTTTCGTATTAGCGCCTGAAGGCTCGCAATTGCCGCATCTCTTGGAGTTGGCGGGGCTTGAAATTTCAAAGCCATCGACAAACTTTAAGAACGCTTTGGTGATTGTCGACGGCAGCGCCGCAATAGAGAATTTTGACGCCGTAAAGCGCGCCGCAAGCGCTGGAGCCAACATCTTTGTCTGGGGCATATCGCCCGAGAGCGCAGAGCAGTTAAACGGCCTTTTGAAAGATAAAATCGAACTTTCGGAGCGCCGCGCAACTTCATTTTTAAAGAAGCTCGACTGCCCGCTTTTGAAGGACTTAAATCACTCCGAGCTCTACTTTAGCGAGCTTGTAAATAACAACACAACCCTCATGAAATACGGCATAGGCGGCGACTTTGCAAAGAAGGGCAAAGTGCTCGCAGCAGCTTGCCCCGCAGACTGGACAAAGTGGAACAAGCGCCCCGAAGAAATTAAGACGGGTGCACTCTTAAGAAGCGAGCGCGAGGAAAAC
>OLIW01002045.1_pt1 | contig 15950 bp, 21 predicted proteins | sample 1601321 | NCBI WGS metagenome assembly OLIW01 (sample SAMEA2452114, study PRJEB22498) | human gut metagenome | reverse complement strand
TCTGGAGGGGTTAACATTGCAATTTTTTTAATACTTCCTCTCGCCTGGCACTACCCTATTCATAAGATGTAAGGAAACATATAATTTGCCAAAAATTGTTAGAATATCCTTGACAAATAAAAAAAACGATGTTATTATATTTTTAGTGCATGAAACAAAAAGAGAGTGGGAACAAATCCCACTCTTGAATTATGTTAGGAGGGTTAAATGGCAAATATAGAAACAAAAATAGAAGAACTAATTCAACCAATTATTCATGAACTAAATTACATACTTTATGATGTAGAATACGCTAAAGAAGGAAAAGACCATTATTTAAGAATATTTATTGACAACAAAACAGGAATTAGCCTAGACGATTGCGAAAAAGTAACTAATGCAATATCAGACACTTTAGACAAAGCAGACTATATTAAAGAACAATATTTCCTGGAAGTTTCATCTTGTGGATTAGAAAGAAATTTAAGAAAAGATAAACACTTAAAATCCAATATTGGAAAAAATGTAGAAATTAATTTGTTTGAACCATTAGATGGAAAAAAACAATATAGAGGAATATTAAATAATTTTGACGAAAATAGTATTGCAATTACAATAGAAAACATACAAAGGAAAATAGAAAGAAAAAAAATTGCACAAATAAAAACAACATATGAATGGTAAAAGAAAGGATTGATTTAAAAGTGAAACCAGTAATTGATTACAAAGAATTAATAACAGCAATGGAGGAACTAGAAAAAGAAAAAGGAATTAATAAGGCATATTTGCTAGAGTCGTTAGAAAATGCTTTAGTAATGGCATATAAGAAAAATTTTGATTCAGCAGAAAATGTAAAAGTTACTATGGACGATAAAACAGGAGAAGTACATATTTATGCTACAAAAGAAGTTGTTGAGACAGTAGAAGATGAAAAATTACAAATTCTATTAGAAGATGCTAAGAAAATTAACAAAAAATTAGAAGTAGGAGACATGGTTGACATAGAAATTATTCCTAAAAATTTTGGAAGAATTGCTGCAGGTACTGCAAAACAAGTTATGGTACAAAAAATAAGAGAAGCAGAAAGAGAAATACTATATACAGAATTTAGTGAAAGAAAAGGAGAAATTGTTTCTGGAATTGTTCAAAAAGCAGATGGAAATATTGTAGTTCTTGACCTAGGAAAATTAGAAGGAGTAATGCCATTAAAAGAGCAAATTCCAACAGAAAATTATAGAGTAAATCAAAAAATTAAAGCATATGTAGTAGATGTTGAAAAGGGAACAAAAGGCAATCCTCAAGTAACCGTTTCAAGAAGTCACCCAAATTTTGTTAAAAAGTTATTTGAATTTGAAATCCCAGAAATATACGAAGGACTAATTGAAATAAAAAATGTTTCTAGAGATCCAGGAAACAGGTGCAAAGTAGCAGTATATTCTACGAACGAAAATATAGATCCAGTTGGTTCTTGCGTAGGACAAAAAGGAATTAGAATTCAAAACATTATTAATGAATTAAACGGAGAAAAAATTGATGTAATTGAATGGAACCAAGATCCAAGTATTTTTATTGCTGCAGCTTTGCTACCAGCAGAAGTAATGGCAGTAGACATTAACGAAGAAGAAAGATTTGCACAAGTAATTGTTCCAGATGACCAGCTATCATTAGCAATTGGTAAATCTGGACAAAATGCAAGACTAGCTGCTAAATTAACTAATTGGAAAATTGACATTAAAAGTGAGAACCAATTTAGAGAAATTTTAGCGAATAAAAATAAATAAATGTAATGAAAGGAACCAGTATGAAAAAAATTGTTGAAAGAACATGTATTGGTTGTAATAAGAAAAAAGACAAAAAGGAATTAATTAGAATAGTAAAGAACAAAGAAGGAACAATAAACATAGACAAAACAGGAAAATTACCAGGAAGAGGTGCATATATATGTGGAGACAGGGAATGCACTGAAAAAATTATAAAACAGAAAAAATTAAATAAAACATTTGAAATGGACATAACAGATGAAATATATGAAAAATTAAGAGGTGTAACATTTGAACAAACAAAATAAAATATTAGGACTAATTGGACTGGCAACAAAAGCTGGAAAAATTTCATTTGGAACAGAAGCTGTTAAAGAATCAGTTTTAAGAAAAAAAGCAAAATTAGTAATTATAGCGGAAGATGCATCAGATAGACTAAAAAATGTATTTATTCAACTTTGCGAAAAATGTAGAATACCTATAGCTACTTTTTGCACAATTGAAGAAATTAGTAAAGCAATTGGTAAAGAAAATAAAGCAGTAATATGCATAAAAGATAAAAATTTTAGTGAAGAAATATACAAAATAATTTGTGGGGGTGAAGCTATTGGGTAGTATAAAAATACATGAAATAGCAAAAAAATTAAACTTAAATAGTAAAGAAGTCTTAGGAAGAGCCAAAGAACTTCGGAATTGAAGCTAAAAGCCATTTAAGTGGAGTAACAGAAGAAGAAGCAATTAAAATAGAAACTTCTTTTAAAAATACTAAAACAACAAAAAATGAAACTAAACCTAATAAAGCAGTAAAGAAGGAAAAAACAACTTCAGGTCCTGTTATTATTAGAAGAGAAGTTATTATTAATGAAGATGAACAAAAAATTCAAGAAGAAGAAAAAAAGAAAAAAGAAGTTCAAAGAGACATTGGCTTTGTACAAAATGAGAGGAAAAAAGACTATAATATTGTTTATAGAAACAAACAAACTAAACCTCTCACAGTAAGTGAACTATTTGGAATTAAAGATAACAAAAAAGAAGAAATAAAAGAAGAAAAAACAGAAAATATTGAAACAAAAAAAGAAACAATAAAACCAGAAGAAAAAAAGGCAACATCAGAAACACAGAAACAAACATTAACTAAAAATAAACAAAATGATTATAATTTTAAATCACAAGGAAACAATAAATATAATAGAAATGATAGCCAACATGGAAATCGTAACAACCAATATAATAATAGACAAGAAAATAGCCAAAACAATCGATATAACAATCAATTTGGAAACCGTAATAATCAATACAACAATCAACAAGGAAATAAATTTAATAATAACTCTAACCGCTATAATAACCAAAATAATAGACAAAATTACAATGGAAGGAAATCTCTTGACGAAAAGGTAATCGAAAAAAATATTAAAGACATTATGGCATCAGACATAATAGAAAAAGAAAATGTTCGTGAATATGCATCAAAAGCAATTGATAAACAAAAAAGTAACAGATTAGAAGAAAATAAGGTTAAAAAGCAAAATAAAAATAGAAGAAATAGTTTTGACGAATTCAGTGCCGAAAAATTGAAAAACTTAAAACAAGAAAACAAGTTGTCTCATATGTTTAACGAAGGAACTATGTTAGACTATTACGACTTAACAGACAATAGAAATAGAAAAAACAAAAAGAAAAACCAAAAACAAGAAGAAAGGAACAAACAAAAAATATTTAAATTAACAGATATTACAATTCCAGAAAACATTACTGTAAAAGATTTAGCAATGGAGTTAAAGAAAACAAGTAGTGAAATTATTAAAAAATTGCTAAGCTATGGAATTATGGCAACAATTAATAATGAAGTAGATTTTGATACTGCATTTTTAATTGCACAAGAGTTTGGAGTTACAGCCCATAAAAAAGAAGTTGTAACAGAAGAAGACATTTTATTTGATGAAAGCGAAGATAAAGAAGAAGAGTTAGTTTCTAGACCTCCAGTTATTGTTGTTATGGGGCACGTTGACCATGGTAAAACTTCTCTTTTAGATGTTGTTAGAAAAACAAATGTAATAGAAGGAGAAGCAGGAGGAATTACACAAGCTATTGGTGCATATAAGGTAGAAATTAATGGAAGAGAGATTACATTTTTGGATACTCCTGGTCATGAAGCTTTTACTAGTATGCGTGCTAGAGGAGCACAAGTTACAGACATTGCTATATTGGTAGTTGCAGCAAATGATGGAGTAATGCCACAAACAATAGAAGCAATTAACCATGCAAGAGCAGCTAATATACCAATTATTGTAGCTATAAATAAAATAGACTTACCAGAAGCTAATATAGAAAAAATTAAGCAGGAATTAACAGAATATAATTTAGTACCAGAAGAATGGGGTGGAGATACTATATTTGTTCCAATTTCAGCAAAGAACAATCAAAATATAGATACTCTATTAGAAATGGTATTACTAGTAGCAGATATGCAAGACTTAAAAACAAATCCAAATAAACAGGCAAAAGGTACTGTAATCGAGGCTAGACTAGATAAATCTAAAGGACCAATAGCTACTATGCTTGTACAACGTGGTACATTAGATGTAGGAGATACAATTGTTGCAGGTTCTGCAATTGGTAGAATAAGAGCAATGAGAAACGACAAAGGACAAATTGTAAAAAAAGCTGGACCTTCTACACCTGTTGAAATTTTTGGACTAGCAGAAGTCCCAGAAGCAGGAGATACATTCTATGAAGTAAAAGACGAAAAAACAGCAAAACATTTAACTGAAAGAAGAAAACGCCAAGCAAGAGATAAAGCAATGAATGCAAATGCGACAGTTACATTAGATGACTTATTTGCTCAAATAGAAAAAGGAAACTTAAAACAACTAAACTTAATTGTAAAAGCAGATGTACAAGGCTCTGTAGAAGCCGTTAAAACAGCATTAGAAAAATTATCAAATAATCAAGTACAAGTAAAAGTAATTCACTCAAGTGTTGGAGCAATTACAGAAACAGATGTTACATTAGCAAAAGTATCTAAAGCAATAATAATAGGATTTAATGTAAGACCAGTACCAATGGCTAAAACAATAGCAGATAAAGAAGGAATAGAAATTAAGACATATTCTATAATTTACAATGCTATAGAAGATGTAGAAGCAGCAATGAAAGGAATGCTAGATCCAGTATTTAAAGAAAAAGTTATTGGAAATGCAGAAGTAAGGCAAACATTTAAAGTTTCTAATGTAGGAACAATAGCAGGATGCTATGTAACAGAAGGTAAACTAATTAGAAATGCAGAAGTAAGACTTATTAGAGACAATATTGTTATTTACGAAGGAAAATTGGTATCATTAAAAAGGTTTAAAGATGATGCTAAAGAGGTAGCAAAAGGATACGAATGTGGTATTCAATTGGAAAATTATAATGACATAAAAGAGGGAGATATACTAGAAGCACATATTATGGAAGAAATTAAACAATAACTTTTTTGTGAATAACATTATAAATTATTCTATATTAAAATTTATACCTAGTAAAAATCTTGAAAGGAGAAAAGCATGCAAAAAGGGAATAGCCAAAAATTAAACCGTGTTAATGAAGAATTAAAAAAAGAAATAAGCAATATAATTAATTATAAATTAAAAAATTCTAAAGTAACAGGATTAATTAGTGTTACAAAAGTAAAAACAACCCCAGACCTAAAATATGCCAGAGTATATATTAGTGCCATTAACTGTAAAAATAAAAAAGAAACATTATTTGGACTAAAACAATCTTCTCGGTTTTATTCGTTCAGAAGTTGCTAGAACTCTAAACATGAGACTTACACCAGAATTCATTTTTGAATTTGATGAATCAATTGAATATGGAGCTAAAATTGATTCTATTCTAAATGATATTATGAAAGACATTAAGCCAGAGTAAAGAAAGGATATTAAACAATGATATTAGAAGATATTATAAAAGAAATAAAAAGTGCAGAAAATATTATTTTACTAACTCATGAAACACCAGACGGAGATGCAATTGGAAGCAGTATTGCATTATATAGTGCTTTAAAAAAGATGAATAAAAATGTAGATATTGTTATACCAGATTGTCCACACATATATCAATTTTTAGTAGGATATAATGAACTGCTAAAAGAAGGAACAAAAGAAAAGTATGATTTAGCAATTGCTTTAGACTCTTCAGACATAAAAAGATTAAACGGATTTGCTAAATACTTTGAAACTGCTAAAACAAAAATAGTTATAGACCATCACAGTTCTAATACAATGTTTGGAGACTATAATTTTGTTAATCCAGCCGCACCAGCATGTGCTCAAATTATTATTATACTATTAGAGTATTTAAATGTAGAAATTGATAAAACAATAGGAGAAGCAATTGCTACTGGAATAATTACAGATACAGGAGGACTACAATATAGTACAACTACGCCAGAAACTTTTGAATTTATAGCAGAATTGATAAGAAAAGGGATTAATATTTCATATATTTATACAAGAACATTAAAAGTAATAAGTAAAGAACAGTTCGAACTAAGAAATATTGCTTGCAGTAGATTGGAATTGTTAGAAGATGCTAAAATTGCATTTACATATGTTACAAAACAAGAACAAGATAAGCTAAACATTAAAACAGGAGACCACGAAGGTATAGTAGAACTTGGAAGAGATATAGAGGGAGTAGAAGTATCAATATTTTTAAGAGAACAAGAAGAAAATGTATACAAAGTATCATTTCGCTCTAATAATTATGTTAATGTGGCAGATATTTCATTAATGTTTAATGGTGGAGGGCATCCTAGAGCAGCAGGATGTACTATGAATATGCCACTACATCAAGCAAGAGAAAAATTAATTACAGAAACTAAACGTAGACTAAAAGTGTAAGGAATAACAAAATGGATGGAGTTATAATTATTAATAAGCCAAAAGGTTATACATCAAACGATATTGTTCAAATTATAAGAAAAAATTTTTCAACTAAAAAAGTAGGACACTGTGGAACACTAGACCCAATGGCAACAGGAGTACTACCAGTTTTAATAGGACAAGCCACCAAAATTTCCAAATATTTAGTAGAACATAATAAAACTTATATTGCTACAATAAAACTTGGAGAAAAAACCAATACAGGAGATACAGAAGGAAAAGTAATTGAACAAAAAGAAATTCCTAAATTATCAGAACTAATAATTAACAATGTGCTAAATAGTTTCATTGGAAAGCAGTGGCAAAAACCACCAATGTATTCAGCAATCAAAAAAAATGGCAAGAAGTTATATGAATACGCAAGGGAACGGAAAAACAGTAGAAGTACCGGAAAGACAAATTGAAATATATAATATTAAATTATTAAAATACACAACAGATACTATTACATACCAAACCAATTGCTCAAAAGGTACATACATAAGAACACTATGTGAAGATATAGCCCAAGAACTAGGAACAGTAGGATATATGCAAACATTAACTAGAACTAGTTTTAATAATTTTAAACTAGAAGAATCAGTTTCAATAGAAAAATTAAATAATACTACTCCAATAATACCAATAGAAGAAATATTTAAAAATAAACCCAATATCTTACTAGATAATAGAGAATTAAAACTATTTTTGAATGGTGTTCAATTAACTTTTTCTAAAAATAATGGAACATATAAAATTTATTATGAAAACCAATTTATTGGCTTACGGATTAATTAGCAATAATTTACTAAAAAGAGATATAATTGTTAATGATATGTTTAACAAATATGAAGAAAATTAGGAGGAAATCATATGGAAAATATAGACTTAAAAGAAAAGTACTTAAAATTTTTTGAGAAAAATGGACATAAAATTATACCAAGCGCTCCATTGATTCCAGAAAATGATGCTACTTGTTTGTTTAATACAGCTGGTATGCAACCACTAGTACCATATTTAATGGGACAGCCTCACCCATTGGGGAAAAGGCTAGTAGATGTTCAAAAATGTGTTAGACTAACAGACTTAGAAGAAATTGGAGACAAAACACATCACACATTTTTTGAAATGCTAGGGAATTGGAGCTTAGGAGACTATTTTAAAAAAGAGTCTATTACTTGGAGTTTTACCTTCTTAACAAAAGAGTTACATATACCAACAGAAAAACTAGCAGTAACTGTATTTGCTGGAAATAACTTAATTCCAAGAGATGAAACTTCAGCACAAATTTGGAAAAGCTTAGGAATACCAGAAGAAAGAATTAGTTATTTGGATGAAAAACACAATTTTTGGATAGCAGGAGAAACAGGACCATGTGGCCCAGACACAGAAATATTCTATTGGAGAAGTAATGAACCAGCTCCAAAAAAACATGACCCAGAAGATGAAAGATGGGTAGAAATATGGAATAATGTATTTATGCAATATGAAAAAAATGAAGATGGAACTATTAGTGAATTACCTCAAAAAAATGTGGATACTGGAATGGGTGTAGAAAGAACAGTTGCTATTTTAGAAGGAGTAGATGATAACTATGAAACTTCAATTTGGAAGGACATAATAAAAGAAATAGAAAATATGTCTGGTACAACATATAAAGAAAATCCAGTAAGTATTAGAATAATTGCAGATCATATTCGTACAGCTGTATTTATTGCCGGAGACAATGCAGGAATAAAGCCATCTAACACAGACCAAGGCTATATTTTAAGAAGATTAATTAGAAGGATGATACGCCATGCAAAGGAAATTGGAATTGATTTGGAAAGTGGATTTGAAAGAAAAATTGCACTTATGGTAATTGAAAAATATGGCAGTTATTATCATGAATTAATTAAAAATAAACAAACAATTTTAGAAGTTTTAACAGGTGAACTTAACAAATTTAATAAAACATTAGAAAAAGGATTAAAAGAATTTGAAAAGCTAGTAAACAATTTATCACAAGGAGAAATGCTAAACAAGGATTTAGCTTTTAAGTTGTACGATACTTATGGATTTCCACTAGAATTAACTAAAGAATTAGCAAAGGAAAAGCAAATTAAAGTAGATGAAGAAGGCTTTAGACAAAAATTTAAAGAACACCAAGAAAAAAGTAGAGCAGGTTCAGAACAAAAATTTAAAGGTGGATTATCTGGCAACCGGGGAAATGGAAACTAAATATCATACAGCAACACATTTACTAAATGCAGCTTTAAAAGTAGTTATAGATAAAAATGTCCATCAAAAAGGTTCTAATATAACACCAGAAAGAATGAGATTTGATTTTAGCTGTGACCATAAGTTATCAGAAGAAGAAAAACAGAAAGTGGAAGACTTGGTAAACAAATGGATAAAAGAAGCAATACCAGTAACAGCCAAAGAAATGAAAAAAGAAGAAGCCATAAAATCTGGTGCAGAATGTATGTTTATTGAAAAATATCCTGATACTGTTATAGTATATAGCATTGGGGACATATCGAAAGAATTATGCGGAGGTCCTCATGTAAAAAATACAAGTGAACTAGGCACATTTAAAATAAAAAAAGAAGAGGCAAGCTCATCAGGAGTAAGAAGAATAAAAGCAATATTATTATAATAAAGGAGATAAAATATTATGGAAGATTGTATTTTTTGTAAAATTATAAATAAAGAAATTCCATCCTCAATTGTATATGAAGATGAAGAAATATTTGCCTTTAAGGATATTCATCCAGTAGCTCCTGTACACATTTTGGTTATACCAAAAAAACATATCCAATCTATTATGCAAATAGAAAAAGAAGACCAGAATGTAGTAGGAAAAATATACACAGTAATTAAAAACATTGCTAAACAAGAAGGAGTAGCAGAAGATGGATTTAGAGTAATTGTAAATTGTGGTAAAAATGGAGGACAAGAAGTACCACATTTACATTTTCATTTAATAGGTGGAAAAAAACTCGGAACAAAAATTTAACAATAACCACAAAAAATAGTAACAGATTAATTAGATAGAATACAAAAAATAAAATATTTTTACATAGGCTAATTTGAAATTTAATATATAGTGAAAAATAATATTAAATTATTGTTAAAAATTTTTTTTTATGCTATAATGAAAATAGTAGCATAAGAGGAGGTTTTAATATGTTTGATAGTAAATATAGTAATTTATTAACAGCAATACTTGTAATTATTATTATAGCAATTATTGGACTATTAATATTTTGGGGAATAGATACATATACTAAATATTATATAACAAAAGAAGCAAGTGATGCTGTTGATAAATTTGAAGATGAAGTAAAAAACAATATTAACAATAATACAACTAATATTATAACAAATGAAATTACAGGGAATGAAAATTTAATTGACCAAAATCTAATTAATGGAGTAACAACAAACGGAAGTGGAGGAAATAATTCTGGTAATGCAAATACTGATAACAAAAAATATTATAAAGGTTTTGTTATGAAAGGAACAATTAAAATACCAGAAACAGGACTTGAATGCCCAGTTTTAGAAAATGCGGGTAAAAAAGCAATAGAGGTAGCAGTAGGAATTCAATACCCAACAGGAGCAGATTTAAACCAAAAAGGAAATGTAATTATAGCAGGACACAATTACAGAAATAATATGTTCTTTTCTAACAATAAAAAATTAGAAATAGGAGATAAAATATATATTACAGATTTAACAGGACAAACTCTATCATATACTATTTACAATAAATATGAAACAACACCAGAAGATACAAGTTATATGACTAGAGACATTGGAGACAATATAGAAATATCTTTAACAACCTGTACTGATGACAACTCAAAAAGATTAATTATTTGGGCAAGGGCAGACTAAAAAGATTTTATAAAAATATTGACAAATATTATAAAATTGTTTAAAATAGATATTGCTACTTTACTTAAACAGTAAAGTAGCAATATAATGGTGGATGTAGCTCAGTTGGTTAGAGCGCTAGTTTGTGGCACTAGAGGCCGTGGGTTCGAGTCCCATCTTCCACCCCATAACTACAAAAACTAATTTAATATTGGGGTGTAGCCAAGTGGTAAGGCACATGACTTTGACTCATGCATTTCGGCGGTTCGAATCCTCCCACCCCAGCCAGTAAAATAACAAATAAAAATTATTTGTTATTTTTTGTTGAAAAAAAGTTATTATTAAAATCTAAAACCTAATTAACATAAAAAATGTTTACAAAGCTGGAAAAAAGTAGTATAATAAATGAAATTGAAAGAAAGGAAGTCGTAAAAATGAATATATGGCATGATATTAGAGAAGACAGAATTAAAAAAGATGATTTTGTAGCAATAATTGAAATTTCAAAAGGTGGAAAAAACAAATACGAATTAGATAAAGAAACTGGGTTACTAAAACTAGATAGAGTTTTATATACAGCAACACACTATCCAGCTAATTATGGATTTATTCCAAGAACTTATGCAGACGATAATGACCCACTAGATGTTTTAGTTCTATGCCAAGAAAAAATTATATCATTAACATTAGTAGAATGTTATCCAATTGGTGTCATTAAAATGGTAGATGGAGATGAACACGATGAAAAAATTATAGCGATTTCTAAACAAGACCCATTTTTAAATTGTTATCATGATATTACAGAAATACCAAGCCATATTTCGGCAGAAATTATGCACTTTTTTGAAGTATATAAACAACTAGAGGGAAAACAAACAATGATAGAAAAAATTATGGGAAGAGAAGAAGCAGAAGAAGTTATAGAAAAATGTATTGAAAAATATAAAGAAAAGTTCGAAAATGAAGACTAATTCTTAACACACTAAAAAGGAGGAAAAGAATGATAATTGCAGAGAAAATTATATTTAATGTAATAGCCTTCTTTTTATTTGTCTTATTATTTTTTAAAATGATAAGAAGGAACGATACAGGCTATCTGGGGATTATTATTTTACAAGCAGTAGGAATCGCCGTTAATTTTTTTGAAATTATTTTACAGATTTATGAAAATATATGGACAAAAATAGTTATGTATGTATTTTCAATAGTAATTCCTATTTTCATCTTAGTATTAGAAAACAAAGGCAAAAATTTTCCGGAATTATTAGCAATTTTCCAAGCAAAGGCATTATTGCTATTTAAAGACAGAACAGATGCAAAAACAATTTTAATAAAGCTAGTAACAAAATATCCTGAAAGTTATTTAGGACATAAATTGTTAGCAAAAATCTACGAAACAGAAGGCGGAATGAGAAAAGCAATAGATGAATATGTAAAAGCAATAGATATTAAAAAAAATGATTATGATTCATATTACACAGTAGCATATTTATTAAATGAATTAGGAAAAAAAGATGAGTCTAAAACAATGCTACAAAACCTATTGCAAAAAAAGGCAGATTATTATAAAGCATCTTGTTTATTAGGAGATATATTGTGTGACAAAGAAGAGTTTAAAGAAGCTATCTCAGTTTACATGGAAGCACTAAGATATAATCCAAATGACTATGACTTATACTATGGATTAGGGATTGCATATACAAGATTAAATGATTTTCGGAAATGCAAAAATATGTTATGAAAAAGCAGCTACAATTAACCATGACGAATACTTACCAAAATATAACCTTGCACAGATTGCATTAATTTATAGAGATTTAGACAAAGCAGAGGAATACTTTACGATTTGTTTATATTCAGATGCTTTAGAATCAAAAGCTTATTTTGAATTAGCAAAAATATATATGCTAAAAAATGAAAGAGAAAAAGCAATTACTTTTGTTAATAAAGCACTTGAATTAGACGAAAACTTAAAAACAAAAATAGATGAAGAACCAATTTTTATCTCAATTAGAAGATATATAGAACTACCTAAAAAAGCAAAAACAAAAGAAGAAAAAAAAGAAAACCAAAATAAGAAAACATTAAGCAAAAAAGAAAAGAAAATTATAGAATATTTAGAAAAAACATATTTAGTAGTAACAAATTTAAATATACAAAAAATAGGGAAGGAAACTAAATTATCCAAAAAGCAAAAAGAAATAGAAAAAGAAATATAAAATATTAATTAATAACTAAAATAAAGATACAATTCTTTTCATATAATAAATTAAATAAATATGAAAGGAATTGTGTTTTTTATGGTAAGTAAATTAGCTATAATTGGTGGAGACTTACGTATAGTAAAGTTGGCAGAAATGCTTGCAAAAGAAAATATAAAGGTTTATACTTATGCTTTAGAGAATGCAGAAGTATTAAAAGAACAAAATAATATACAAAAGATAAATAATATAGAACAACTAAAAAATTTTAATATAATAATTGGTGGAGTCCCATTTTCTAGCAATGGCATACAAATTAATGTACCATTTAGTAATGAAAACATAAGTATAGAGCAATTGTTCAAAAATATAAAAGGCAAAACACTAATAGCAGGTAATATACAAACTAATGTGGAAAAAATGGCAGAACAATTTAATATAAAACTAATTGATTTACTAAAAAGAGAAGAACTAGCAATTTTAAATACTATATCAACTGCAGAAGGAGCTATTCAAATTGCAATTGCCGAAACTTTAAAAACACTTCACTCAAGTAAAGTGCTAGTAATGGGGTTTGGACGTATTGGAAAAATTTTAGCTAAAATGCTTAATGGAATAGGAGCACAGGTATATTGTGAAGCAAGAAAAAAAGAGGACTTAGCTTGGATAAAAGCATATGGATATTATCCAATAAAATTACAAGAATTAGATAAATACCTAAACCAATTTGATATAATTATTAATACTATACCAGTAATTATATTAAAGGAAGAACAACTCAAAATTTTAACAAATGATTGTATTATTATAGATATTGCTTCATCGCCAGGGGGAGTGGATAAATATGCTGCAAAAAGATTGCGGAATTCACTATATATTTGCATCTTCTTTGCCTCGGCAAAGTAGCACCTGTAACTTCTGCTGAATTCATAAAAGAAACTTTTTATCATATATTAAACGAACTAGAAATATTATAGTATATTTAAAGGAGAAAAGTAAAATGTCTATTTTTCAAGCTATTTTATTAGGAATTGTACAAGGACTAACAGAATTATTACCAATTTCAAGTTCTGCGCACTTAGCTATTATTCCATGGTTATTTGACTGGACGAAATCAGAAAGCTTTACAGTTGCATTTCAAAGTTTTGATGTTGCACTACATTTTGGAACACTACTTGCTATTGGAATATTTTTCTTTAAAGATTGGATCTTATTAATTAAAGGTGGCTATAATCAAATAAAAGGACATAAAAGCCAAGAAGGTAAAATGTTTTGGTATATTGTATTAGCAACAATACCAGGAGGAATAATAGGATTTTTGTTAGACCATTTTGTGGGAGACAAATTAGAACAGCCACTCATTATAGGAATTGCTTTAATTGTAATGGGTATAGCACTATATTTAATAGATAAACACTGCAAATCTAAAACAACTTATGAGAACATGACATTAAAACAGACTTTTTTGATTGGACTATCTCAAAGCTTAGCATTTATACCTGGGGTATCTCGTTCAGGAGTAACAATGACAACTGGCAGACTAATGGGAATTGATAGAGCTTCAACTGCTAAATATTCTTTTTTACTTTCTACACCAATTGTTTTAGCAGCAACTTTATATAAAATGAAAGATTTTGCTTTTGGAGAAATATCTTTCTATATAGGAATTTTAGTAAGTTTTGTTGTAGGATTATTTGTAATAAAATTTTTATTAAATTATTTGAAAAAAGGAAGCTTTAAAGGTTTCGCTAGTTATAGAGTAATTGTAGGAGTATTTATTATAATAATGACATTTATTAAATAAAGGGGGAAATAAAAATGTCTTTTATAGTAGCAATAGATGGACCAGCAGGAAGCGGAAAAGGAACTGTAACAAAAAAAGTGGCAAAAGAAATGGGGCTTACTAATATAGACACAGGAGCAACTTATAGATGTGTTGCTTTGGCAATAATTGAAAATAATGTCTTGCTAGAAGAAAAAAATAAAATAATTGAAATTGCTAAGAATATTAAAATTGAATTTGATGGTAATCAAAATGTTTTTTTAAATGGAAAAAATGTAACAAAGAAAATCCGTTCAAAAGAAGTTAGCGACATTGTTTCGCAAGTATCTAGCATTAAAGATGTAAGACTAATAATGGTAGACTTACAAAGAAAATTAGCACAAAATAAAAATGTTATAATGGAAGGAAGAGATATTGCAACATATGTTTTTCCAAATGCAAATGTAAAAATATATTTAGATGCGTCTTTAGAAGAAAGAGCTAAAAGAAGATACCAAGAAATGAAAGAAAAAAATTTAAAAATAACTTATGACGAAGTTTTAGAAAATATTAAAATGAGAGACGAAAACGACAAAAATAAAGAAATTGGTTCACTAAAAATTGCAGAAGATGCAACAGTAATAGATACAACAAATCTAAGTATACAAGAAGTAGCAGATAAAATTAAACAAATTATAAATAAAAAAACTCAATATTAAATTAAAAAAGGGAGATTCATATATATATGGAAATTATAAGAAAAATAATGAAAGCAATTTTTCACTTTTTAGCATTTATTGTATATAGACCTAAAGTTGTAGGTCAAGAAAATGTACCAAAAGAGGGTGCTGCTATTTTATGCCCTAATCATGTACATGCCATGGATTCGGTTATTATTGTAACTACAAATAAAAGGAAAGTACATTTTATGGCAAAAGAAGAATTATTTAAAAATGCCTTTATTAAGTGGATAGCTAATGTTTTTGGAATATTTCCTGTTAAAAGAGGCGGAAAGGATATTGATGCAATAAAAACTTCTCTAAAAATTTTAAAAAATGGAGGTTTATTAAATATTTTTCCAGAAGGAACTAGAAATGGTTCTAAAAAAGGAGTAAAACCAAAAAACGGAGCAGTACTTATTGCACAAAAAGCAAAAGTTCCAATTATACCAGTTGGTGTACAAGGAAAATTCAAACCTTTTACAAGAGTAAAACTAAATTATGGCAAACCTATTTATGCTAAAGATTTAGACATACAAAACAGACAAGAAGTAGATAATTTTACAAATAGTATAATGCAAGAAATAGCTAGATTGACAAACGAAAAAATTTAATATATAATATTTTAGTTGAAAATAAATTTACATAATATATTCAGCAAATAATAATAAAAATAAGAGGGTAATTATTATGAACAATCAAAAAATAAGAAACATAGCAATTATTGCACACGTAGACCATGGAAAAACAACACTAGT
>OLIW01002030.1_pt1 | contig 16068 bp, 15 predicted proteins | sample 1601321 | NCBI WGS metagenome assembly OLIW01 (sample SAMEA2452114, study PRJEB22498) | human gut metagenome | reverse complement strand
AAATGCCGAAATCAGACCGCTGGAGGCGTGTATCCCCTTGTCAATTTAGGGTAAGCCTTTTAAAATCAATCCCTATTGCCGCAATTAAGGCCTGCATACAACTTATTATATCAGATAAAAGGGTGATTTATATGCTCAATCAGCCGGACAGCCGGATAACTCATTCAAAGAAAGCAAAAAAAGCGCAAAACGCAAAAAAGTCTGATAAAGCCAAGCTGAATAAAAAGTCAAAAGATCTGGACAACTTTACTTTCGCACGCATAAACCTGCTCGTTCTGGCCTGTCTTACTCTCCTGAATCTGGCTTTTTTGGCCTTTGGCCTGGATATTTCCCTTTTGTTTTCGGCAATTATCCCCTATTTTTCAATGTTCCTGGGAGTAGAATATATAAACGCCGGCATGCCTCTGGGCTGGATATGTATAATTCTTGCCGCGGCAATATGCGCATTTTACCTGTTTTGCTATGTATATTCCAAAAAAAATCCCAAATGGCTTAAAGCGGCTTTTATCTGTTTCCTGCCCGACAGCTGGCTCTGCGTATATCTGCTGCTGATGGACTTTGATTTGACCGGAATACTCAGCACGCTGTTTATGCTTTGGATGCTTTTCTGCTTTATATCAGGCATAGTTAAAGAAAGCCCTAACGGCAGGGAGCAGGAGGTTAAACCCACAAAAGAAAAATAAGCGCCCTAAAGCCGGCGCTTAAAAATCAGGCGGACAATACAGGCGGGTTTGCGGACAATGCAGGCGTTTTTTTGCCCAGAATACCCGCCGCGTCTCCGCTTTGCCAAGCAACGCTCCCTCATGTCCCGACCCGCGCCCTGCAATAGTCCGATATGCGCTCTTTATAAATTCCAAGCACCTTAATTGGGGCGCTTTTCGAAGCTGCAAATGGGCAGGGCGCTGATTCTGCCGCAGTACCGCGGCATAAGCAGCCCAAAGCAAATAGGAAAAGCGTCCTCTTATGAGGCGCACCGCGCTCTGACTGCATTGGCTTAGCAAAAGAAAAGCGCTTTTGGGATGCTGCCGCCCGTTCAAGCCGCGCTCCCAAAAGCGCTGTTTGAAACCCTTAAAGGCTTCTTTAAGGGTTTTTCTTATTTTACAGGTTTTTCACACAGGCACATATTTGGAAATGCAGCCCTAAAGCTGTTCCGCGCGCTCCAGCGCCTGGCGGGCCGCATTCTGCTCTGATTCCTTTTTGCTGCTTCCCGAACCCCGCCCTTTCAGGCGGCCGTCCACCCTGACAACGGAAACAAAGGAAGGCATATGGGACGGGCCCTCCACCCTTTCCAATTCGTATTTGATTTTTTTATGTCCCAGCGCCTGAAAATACTCCTGCAGGCGGGTTTTGTAATCTATCGCGGCATCAGGCAGCTGCTCGGCCTCCATAATCTGCGGTCCCAGCAGGTTAATTATTATCTGCGCGGCACGCTCAAAGCCGCCGTCTACAAACATGGCGCCGCATACCGCTTCAAACGCGTCCGACAGTATGCCCGGCTTATCCTCGCCGCCGCTCCGGCGCTCGCCGCCGCTCATATCAATATACTGCCCCAGGCCAATGCTGCGCGCCGCCTGGGCCAGGGGCGTTTCCGAAACTATTCCTGCCCTGAGCCGGGAAAGCGCGCCCTCCTGGAGAGCAAGGCTTTTATAGAGATGCTGGCTCACGGCCAGTTCTATAACAGCGTCCCCAAGATATTCCAAGCGCTGGTTATTGCTCTCATGCCGGCCGTCCCCAGCGATGGAAGGATGAACCAGAGCCTGCGCCAGCAGGCTCTGATCCTTAAAAACATATCCTAATTTTTGCTCAAGCGCACTTAATTCCATAAAATTCTCAGGCCGTTTTTTTCTCCAGATACGCAGCTATATCCCCTACCGTAACCAGATTGCCCAGCTCCTCGTCGGGAATCTCCACGTTGTATCTTTCCTCAAGCTCCAGCATTAATGCGGCCACATCCAGCGAATCCGCCTTCAAATCGTCCACCAGGCTGCTCTGGGGAGTGATTTTGCTTTCCTCAATGCTGAGCTGCTCCGCAATAACCTTAATAACAGTTTCCAACATAATTTTTTGCCTCCTGATAAATTATAATATAATTGCGTTTGCTTTATGCAATAAAGCTCAAAATTTAAATTTCTACTGCGGACAGACGCTCTTTTATTATTTCCACAACGTCCGCATTTATCATGCGGGCGCACTGGCGCACTGCCGCGCGCACGGCTTTGGCATTGCTGGAGCCGTGCCCCTTTATAATAACGCCGTCTATGCCCAGAAGAGGCGCGCCGCCGTATTCGGTATAATCCATCATCTTTTTTATACGCTTAAGGGAGGGCATTAAAAGCCCGGCGCCCATTTTGGAGCGCAGCCCCGAAGAAAATTCCTTTTTTATAATGCCCATAAGGAAGGAGGCCGTGCCCTCTATGCTCTTAAGGAGCAGATTGCCCGCAAAGCCGTCCGATACTATTACATCTGCCTTGTCAAAGACGTCCCGGCCTTCAAGGTTTCCCACGAAATTGATATCAGTGCGCGCCTTGAGAAGAGGGAAAGTCTCATGGGTAAGCACGTTGCCCTTTTCGTCCTCAGTGCCCACATTGGCCAGCCCTATGCGGGGGGAGTCCAGACGGAGCACGCTTTTCATGTATATATCCCCCATAACCGCAAACTGCTCAAGATTGGCAGGCTTGCAGTCCATATTGGCGCCGCAGTCTATGAGCATGACGCCCTTGCCGCCGTTAGGCAGGATGGGGGCCAGCGCCGGCCTGAGCACGCCTTTAATTCTGCCCACCCTCAGCAGCGCGCCAGAGAGAGCCGCGCCCGTGCTTCCGCAGGTGAGAAAGCCGTCCCCCGATTTATCCTTTAAAAGCTCCAGGCCCACCACCATAGAGGAATTTTTCTTTTTCTTTATCGCATTTACAGGCGGCTCGTCCATAGATATCCGTTCAGGGGCGTGCACTATATCTATCCTGGGCATCAGCTCCCTGTGACCGTTCAGCAAATCCTTTAAAATATTCTCGTCCCCGGTAAGGATAACCGACATTTCGTTAAATTCGTCCATTCCTTCCAGAACGCCCGACACTATTTCTTCAGGAGCGTTATCTCCCCCGAAAGCGTCAACAATAAGCTTCATTTTAAAGCCTCCAGTTTATAAAACCTTTAATCTGCACGCAAAGAATTATACAATAAGCTTATCCAAAATGCAACCGATTTAAAAAAATAAAGCGCCCGAAAACACGGGATTTTCGCCAAAAAAAGCAAAACAGGCCACCGCCCGACCCCGCATACCAGCAACCGGGCCTAACGTCAGCCTGCTTTAAATATAAAACGTCTTTTATTTCTCTTCCTCGGTCTGGATAACCTGCCTGCCGTCATAATATCCGCAGGCTTTGCATACCCTGTGCGAGAGCTTAGGCTCCTTGCAGCGCGGGCAAGGGGCAATTCCGGGAGCTGTAAGCTTCCAGTTGGCACGGCGGGAATCCCTCCTGGCCTTAGAAATCTTTCTTTTGGGCTGTATCATTTCATTACACCTCCTCGTCTGTTTAAAAATCTGTACTGCACAGATTAATTACCTATTCTTGAGCAGCCGCAGTCCCCTTGGTTGAGATCGTGGCCGCATACGCCGCATAAGCCTTTGCAATCCTCTTTGCACAGCCGCTGTATTGGTATTTCCATCAAAATGCTTTCCAGCACCGGCTCGTCTAAAAGTATCCACTGGCCGTCCCTGAGCACATATTCATGCTCAGGCGCGGAATCAAGATAATACATTTGGCTGACTTTCGCATTAACGGGCATTATAAATTCCCTGTCGCAGCGGTTGCAGTTCATTTTTACATTGGCCCGCACCCTGCCGGTAAGCACAACTCCTTCGCCGTTAGAGCATATCTCTCCTTCAAACACGGCCGGCCCGTCAAAAACAAGCCTGCCCATAAGCTCAACCGGCTCGTATTCCAGAGAGCCCTCCGCCTTGAAAGCTTCGCCCGGATTGCGCAATGCGTTTTTCACATTGATAAACATTATATAATCTCCTTATGAAACGCTAAAATATTATATTTATTTTTTTGCGGTTTGTCAATTACTATTTATTAAAACGAGCCTTTTGCAGGCGCGCGCCCAGCTTAAAAAGAATTAAAAGGCTCCTTCCGCGCCCTGGCTAAAGGGGCCTGAAAGAATAAAAACGCCTTGACAAACCCTTTATATATGTTATCATTTATTTTACCCTCAGTTTACAAGGAACTACATGGTCAGAAGGCATAAAATATGCGTCCTGCCGCGTTGCTTTGACTCCAAGTACGCCCGGTACATGTCGTTTCTGCGCGCTTTACCCGGCACAAATTTTATGCCTTCTGACTCTGGAGAGCTCAAACGGAGAGAATTTCTTCATTTTCAAGGCAGACGAAGAAAGCGTATAGGGTAGTACGCTGATTGAGGATAACGCAGAAAATAAAGAAATTATCATTTTGAGGCGTGCAGTTCCTTGTAAACTGCGGGTAATAATGCCTTAAATCAAGGCGGGCAGGGAGCATTTATGAAATCAAGCGGCAAAAAAACAATAGCGCAGAATAAAAAGGCGTTCCACGACTATTTTATAGAAGAAACCTATGAAGCGGGCATAGTCCTGAGCGGCACGGAAGTAAAATCCCTGCGGCTGGGAAGGGTCAATCTCAAGGACAGCCACGCCGCCGTGCACCGCGGGGAGCTTTTTTTGTACGACGTGCATATTTCTCCCTATGAGCAGGGCAATATCTTTAATAAAGAGCCCCGCCGCACACGCAAGCTGCTCATGCATAAAAGGGAAATAGACAAGCTTTACGGCCTTGTAAAGCAGGACGGCTATTCGCTGATTCCCATAAGCCTCTATTTTAAGGACGGACGGGTAAAGGTGGAGCTGGCTCTGGCCAAGGGCAAGAAGCTGTACGACAAGCGAGAGGCAGCCGCCCAAAAAGCCGCCCGCAGAGATATAGAGCGCGCTATGAAAAATAATTAAAGGAGTTTTTTGTATGCAGACATTTACCATCAATTTAAAAGAGCATTACGGCTATCTGGACAAAAGCGAGGGGATTCTTGACGCTTACATACCAAACGTCACCCCTGAAATAGACGAAAATGTTATGCGCCCCAGCATAGTCCTTTGTCCCGGAGGCGCGTATATGTACTGCTCCCGCCGGGAAGCCGAGCCTGTCGCGCTCAATTTCCTGGCTAAAGGGTATAATGTGTTTATCCTGTATTATTCGGTCTTTGAAAAAAGCTTTCCCTATCCGCAGCTGGAAGTATTAAGCGCGGTGCGCCTGATAAGGGAAAAAGCCCACGAATGGCACTGCGCGCCTGATAAAATTGCAGTAATGGGCTTTTCGGCGGGCGGGCACCTTGCGGCCTGCGCTTCAAATCTTTACGACGACCCGCGCCTGATAAAGCACATACAGGTTGACCCCAGCCTTCTGCGTCCCGATGCCAGCATATTATGCTATCCGGTAATCTCAGGCATGAAATATCCCCATGCCCTCTCCTTTGAGCGGCTGCTGGGCGAACCTACCGAAGAGGAGCTTGCCGCGCTCTCCCTTGAACTGCGGGTAAACGCCAGCACCCCGCCCGCCTTTATCTGGCACACATCAGACGACGAAGGGGTAAATGTCAACAATTCCCTGCTTTACGCCTCCGCCCTGGCAGAACATAAGATTCCCTTTGAAATGCACATATTCCCCTGCGGCATCCACGGGCTGGCCAACTCAGACAGAACCACCCTTTATGAAAATCCCGTCTGCGCTCAATGGGTCAGCCTGTGCCTTAAATGGCTGGAAGGGCTGTTTTTTGCAGACAATAAATAAACTGCTTATTAATAACCTGCCGAAACTTAACATACAAAAGAGGATGCTTTTATAATGGATACTTTCAGGCCCATGACCTTAGAGGACAGAGAGCTTTACTTAAACTGCTCGCCTCCAAACGAAAACTCAAAATTCTCCTTTGCCAACGGATATCTCTGGCAAAAGGTATATAAAACCAAAATGTGCATCCGGCCTGAGGGCCTGCTCTTTACCGCCCAATACGGAGAAAGCGCCCCTTATTTAGTATCCCCCATCTTGCGCCCCAATCAGAACATAGGGACACTGATGGACTGGGGCCGGGATTATATAATTAAAGAAACAGGCCGTTTTTTAATGAAATGCGTCTGCCCCCAGATAATAAAGGAAATACAGGCGCAGAGGCCGGGAGAATATGAGTTTATCCTGGACCGGGGCAGCAGCGAATATATCTATAAAACCCAAATGCTGGCCGAACTGCCCGGAAGGGAGCTGCACCAGAAGCGCAACCACATCAACGCCTTCCTGCGCGGGCACAGCTTTGAATATCTGGATTACACCCCAGACATGCTGGAAGATTTAATGAACGTACAGGAGCAATGGCTCTTGGGCAAGAACCTTACGCAGGACGAAGAAACCGCGGTTATCCGCCATGCTCTGGAAAATTACGGGCAGCTGGGCCTGCGTGCCGCCGTTATTAAGACTGAAGGTCAGATTGCTGCTTTTTCGGTAGGAGACATGCTTTCGGAAAACGCCGCCCTCATACTCTTTGAAAAGGCCCTGCCCCAGTATAACGGACTGTTCCAGCTTATAAACCGGGAATCGGCCGCCCGCCTTTTTAAGGATACCTCTCTTATAAACCGCGGAGAGGATTTAGACCTGCCCGGCCTGAGGAAATCCAAGCTCTCCTATAAGCCCGAATATATTCTGGAAAAATTCGACTGCAGGCTGAAATCCGATTTAAACGGCTCTGAAAATAAAGCTTCGGAAATTTAAGGCTTAACCGCACAGCCGCCTTCATATGCCGACGCAGTCCCGCCGTATCAGGCCGCTATGCCGAATCACAGCCAACTTACCAAATAAAAATATCAAAGTAAAAGCATGCGGCTTTATAGTACACCTCCGATAAGGAAGCATTTCTATAAAACAAGCCGGGAATCTTCCTTGCAAATCCCCCGCTTGCCGCTGCGGTATAAGACAGAACCGCTCGAAGAAGAACAAAAAAATCCTTTTTCGGGTGATTTTCTTTTGTGAAGTTTCAACCCACCGGTTTGAATTGAAGCTGTAATAAATTACAGTGAGTTATTTATCAAATACGAAGTTAAGTTTGCCGCAAGGCCATTGCGCAGCAAGCTTCCCTGTAAAATAACCTCACTGCCGCAGGGAAGCTTAACTTGCCCGCCAAGGGCAAGCGCCGTTTGGGCACAACGCGGCGCATTATATAAAATACCGCCTTATGCGGCTGTGCCGATTAGTCCGGCGGCTTGAGCAGGCTCTATAAGACCTGTTTCCGGCAAGCGTCTCAAAATGCCCTTAAATTTATTTCGCCCGCATCCCTTGCCATGCAAGCCCGCAAACGAACGGCTCCCGTTCTAATAAAAGCTTTCTGTTGCCCGAAACATCCTGTTAGAGGCTCTCTTGGTTCGGTGCGGGAAGCTAAAGCTTTTTTATCCTTGCCCGCAGGGCGGAGGTTGCTATTTGCTAAAGCCCGTACATAAAAAAACGCCGCCGGAAGGCCTGAGAGGATATCAGGTCGCGTTCGGGCAGCGTTTTTTATTATTTTTAATCAGGCCGGGCGCCAAAACACGTCTTAAGGCAATTCTCCCCTTTGCCCTAAGAATCAAGGGCTGCATGCGGCGCAAGCTCAATCCTTAAGATAATTGAAAACCGCTTTAATAGTAGCATGCTTGATATCGCTTGTCTCCCCTTTAAAGCCGTCGGTATGAACCAGCACCACATAATTTTCTCCGCCTTCAATTATGTAGCCGGCATACCAGCCTATTTCAGTGACGTTATTGCCCGTCTGAGCAGTACCCGTTTTGCCCGCTATGCGCATTCCGCGCACATAGCCGCCCCGGCCGGTAACCGAATCCACGGTAAACTCCAGTATTTCCAGCAAGTCGTTAATAGTCCTGGTGCTGGCCGCGTTGGCTATCCAGGTATTAGGCTGGGTCTGGGACACTATTTGGTGCTTGCCCTCAGAATCAGTATCCGCTATATAATTTATTACATAAGGCGCCATTATGCTGCCCTCATTGCCGTATATACTGAAAGCGGCGGCAAGCTGAACGGGCGTAACCAGCAGTTCGCCCTGCCCGAAAGCTGTATCGGCCAAAAGCTTTGCGTCATTTCTAAGATTATCGTCGTCATTGGCGATGCTGGCCGACTGCAGCGGCAGATCAAAGGGCGCAGCCTCCTTAAAGCCCAATTTATCAGCCCACTCCAGAAAAGTCTCCGCCCCCAGCTGCATGCCCAGCCAGCCGAAATAGATATTGTCCGAATAGGCTATGGCGCGCTTCATGCTCAATTTGCCCAATGAAGCGCTGTTAGCATAATGCTGACGAATTACATACGTCACCCAAGAACTGCCCTTGGGCTTCCATCCATCAGTGCCGTTGCCCATAGAAATTATCTCGTCTTCATATGGAAAAGCAGTATCCAGCGTAACCGTGCCCGTTTCCAGCCCCATTATGGCGGTCATGCTCTTAAAAACCGAACCGGGCGCATACAGTCCCTGGGTAAGCCGGTTGAAAAGAGGCAGGGATTCGTCTGTTACCAAATCAGCCGCATCCGAACGCGGGCTGTCGGTAGCGTAAATATTAAGGTCAAAGGAAGGATAGCTCACCATAGCCTTTATTTCTCCCGTCTTGGGGTCGTTTACCACCGTAGTGCCTGTGGCGCGGTCGGTGTAATTTTCCGCCATAGCCTCTTCAGCGGCAAGCTGGATGTCTATGTCTATAGTAAGGGATATATCCAGACCGTTTACCGCCTCTTTTTTATAAAGGGAGGTCCGGGTGCGCGAATCAGCCGAAAGCAGATATATTTCAGTGCCGTTGGTGCCCTGCAGCACCGAATCATACTGTCTTTCCACTCCCGTGCGCCCCACGCGGGTGCCGTTAAGCAGGCTGGCGTATTCCTCCTGCTCCCTGTCTTCAGCCGTAACGGGCGTGGAATAGCCTATGGTATGAGCGGCGGCCGAGCCGTATACGGCATACCTTATAGGGGTCATGCTGTCCCGATCTATCTTTATTCCCTCTATCAGGTTTAATGCCTCTTCCGCCTCCACTGTCAGCTCACCGGGGATATATGTAGCCAGCACAGCGGTATCCTGCTCTGAATCTTTGGCGCTCTGCATCTTGCTTTCTAAGCTTTGAGCATCCAGCTCAAGCGCCTGAGCCGCTCCGGCCGCGGCCTGGGGAATATCCTCAACTTTAGTTAAATCGGCATATACGGTAACTGCATAGGCATTTTTTACAAGCACTTTGCCGTTGCAGTCAAATATCTCTCCCCGCTTGGCCCGAAGAGTAGTTTTATATATGCGGTCGTCCCAGGTCATAGGAGTTATGACATTTGAAGGCGACCATTCAATTAAGTAAAAATCGTCAAGTTTTTTCAGCACTTCAAGCGTTGAATCATACCTGAACTGCCCATATTCATCCGTATCCAGCACAAGCACATAATTGTATACAATACGGTCAGAAGAAGCAACCGTCTCCCCCTGCTCTATGCTTATCTTGTTCACGCCCAGCAAATTATAAACCTTATCGTGATATTCCTTAAAGCTGTCCAGGCTCAGGCGGGCGGAGGACTGCGGCGTGAGCATATCGTACATGCTCTCATAGTCCCGCCGGCAGAGAGCGTCAAAATAAGACTGAGCCGTCTGTGAAAAGCCGTCGGCAGCACAGGAGGTAAAAAGCACGGCCGTCCCGCCCAGCAGGGCAGCTATCAGCATAATGCATATTATTTTTTTTAAGCTCTTCAAACGGCATCCGCTCCTTCTTTATTAAATTTTACAATAAACCCGCCTGCTTGTCCAACTAAAACTTTGTTAATTTTGTTTGAATGCGCAGTCAGGAACCGTTTAAAGTGTAAAAAGAACAAATTGCGCCTGATTTGAGAAACATTCCGCGCGGGCAGAATCTCTTTTTTCTATCCCGCAGAAATCCTTAGCCGCATGCCCGGTTTGCAGTTTGAATAAAAGCCGGCTGCACCATAAAAGCACAGCCGGCAAGCATGCTATATTGTTAATACCCTAAATTGATAAGGGCATATATGGTCAGTACAGGGCTGTTTCCGCGTTCTGCTGTGTTGCTTTTCCCTATGTGTACGTCCGGTACACATCGTTCAAACGCCTTGCAGGTTACTCAAACGGCCGCTGTCTGGCTCTTTAACCTACAGCAGGTTTGATTTAAGCGTTTTCAAGGAAGCGGAATGAGGCATACTGAACATACGCCCATTGACGATGACGCAGAAAATGCCGGAATCAGACCGCCGGAGGCGTGTATCCCATTGTCAATTTAGGGTAAAGGTATTTCATATAAGTTGGAAAAATTTGTTTTTTAAACCCGTCAGCAAAAACTCTTCCTGCGCCGAAAGCGCATATTTTTAAGCTAACAGGGAAGAAATATAATCTACCACGGCGGATAAGGCCTTTTGGGGGTCGCTCTGATTGCAGAACACAACTATATTGTACTTCGCGTTATCTCTGACAAAATTAAAGGTATACTGGTTCCGGTAATTGGGTTTCCCTTCCGCTTCCTGCCTGCCTCCCAGATAACTGGTTGTATAGTCACGGTGATAATCGGCATATAAATTTCCCTCATAGCTGAGCCAGCCGTACCCTAATGCCTCAATTACGGGAGTATAACGATGCTCGCCGACAAAAACGCCCGTCAGCGCACCCTCTAAGGGAGTATATATGCCCAAAAGGGATTCTTCCCTATCCTGATAATAGCGAATCAGCCCCTCCGCCTCAGCCTGGTCAACAGGTCCGATATAATAGGCCACAATCCCCTTAAAGCCTCCCTGCTTGACCATATCCTCACTCTCTGTTTTTTCTTTGGGAAGAGGCAGCCGGTTTAACTGTGCCTGCAAAAAATCTTTATTTATCTTAATAAGCTCAGAGCGGCTTTTGTCATAATCCCATTTTAAATATGCTATTCCGCCCGCCAGCAGGCATACGGCCAGCACGGCGGCGGCTATTTTTATATAGAATTTTGCTCCTCTCATCTCTTTGCTGCCCCTCCCAAAGTTAATTTATTTCCTGCTGCGGTGAATTGCCGCAACTTTCCATATATACACTTTATATAGCGCCAAGCATTAAATTGAGGCGGAGAGAAAAGGCAGAACAATCTTATCTGCCGTCCACGCCGGCCATATGCATAATCAAATCCACAGCCTTATTAGAATAGCCCCATTCGTTGTCATACCAGGCTATAAGCTTGACAAAATGAGGATTCAGGGAAATGCCCGCCTTAGCGTCAAAAATACAGGTATGAGGGTCGGTGGTAAAATCCCGCGAAACCACAGGCTCGTCTGTATACGCCATTATCCCTTTAAGGCTGCCCTCGCTGGCCGCTCGGACCGCCCTGCATATCTCGTCATAGGAGGCGCCTTTTTTGAGCCGGCAGGTAAAATCCAGCACAGAGACGTCCAGGGTGGGCACTCTCAGAGCCATGCCTGTTATCTTCCCGTTCAGTTCGGGCAGCACCTTGCCTAAAGCCCTGGCCGCGCCGGTAGTGCTGGGAATGATATTTCCCCCTGACGCGCGCCCGCCGCGCCAGTCCCGCCGGGAGGGCGCGTCCACGGTTTTCTGGCTGTTTGTCACAGAATGGACAGTGGTAATCAGCCCTTCCTCTATGCCGAAATTCTCGTTTATCACCTTTGCAAGAGGGGCCAGGCAGTTGGTAGTGCAGCTGGCGTTTGAGACAATATTCATATCAGGAGTGTACTTATCATTATTTACCCCCATTACAAACATGGGCGCGTCCGGACTGGGCGCCGAAATAATAACTTTTCTCGCGCCGCCTGCAAAATGCGGTGCGGCCTTGGACATGCTTGTAAAAACGCCCGTCGCCTCCAGAACATATTCCGCGCCCGCCGACTGCCAGCGTATATCAGCCGGATTCATGCAGTTAAAAACCGCTATTTCCCGGCCGTTGACAATCAGCCTGCCCGGCCTAGCTTCCACATTTCCCTCAAACCGGCCGTGAACCGAATCATATTTAAGCATATACGCCATATAATCCACATCCACAAACGGATCGTTTACCGCCGTTATTTCGGCGTCCCGGCGCATAAAAGCCGCTCTGAGCGCGAGCCGCCCTATTCTGCCAAAACCGTTTATGCCTATTCTTGCCATAATAAACTCTCCTTTGTCCGCGCGGTGAAAGCGGAAAGCATTAAAAATAATCGCGCTTTTTAAAAAAATACCGGCGTTAGTGTACGATGATAATACGCCCCAGCCGAAAAATTCGCCTATTTTCTGCGTTACGTCCATCCGGCAGTCCTGCGCGCCTCCGCGACCGCCTTAAAAATACGCGGATTCCCTAGAACTGAGGCAGCAGAGCCCAAAATAAGCTTTACGCCCCTTAACGCCCCGGCGAACATATACCTGGCGCGTGGGAAACTCAAGCAGCACAGCAGGGACATGCATCCAGCCATTTTGTTTTATCCCCTGTACACTAAAATACGGTAGGCCGGCGGTAATTTCCCGTGCCGCAACAGAATTAAACAGATAATTATATTATTTATTATTTTATAATACTCTTTTTATATTCGCAAGCGAAATATTGCTTATAACTGCGTTTTTGCATAGATAATGCAATCAGAGCGCAATGCGCCGCCAAAGGTGCGCACTGCTAGGTTCTGCTGCGCCGCCGTCCTTGAAATGCTCCGGTATTTCTGCGTCCTGCTGACTTGCAAATATAGAAAATCCCCTTTTCTCTACGGCCGGAGATTTTTGTATAAATGCCGTTGACATCCGCGCGGCATGCGGGCGAGCATAACGAGCGTATTCTAGGACAGCGCAGCAAAGCGGACGCGGCGGGCATTCTATGAAAAAACACATTGCGCCCTGATTATATTGTCTATACGCCCAAGAAGACGGGCGAAATAATGCAATGAAAAGATGCGCATTTACCTGGAGCCCCTTCCCCGCCGCCACGATTTTATATAATATATGCTTAATGCCGCATATGTAAAAAGAATGTGTACTCGGCCCTATCCCCTTTTATACCTCTTTATCAATCGGATAAAAAGTGATATAATATATAATAATTTATTTTTTAAGCGCGGGTTTTTTAAAAACAAAAAGCTGTGCAAACTGAACCGCGGTAAAATTATGCGCAAAAAATATAATTTTTTGACGGCGGAATGCCAATAATAAAGGTGAAAAAAATGAGATTGGATAAATTTTTAAAGGTATCCCGGCTTATAAAGCGCAGGACGATAGCAAACGAAGCCTGCGACGCCGGAAAGGTAAGCATAAACGGCAGGCCGGCCAAAGCGGGCAGCACGCTTAAAATTGGCGATATAATAACTCTGAATTTCGGGGAACGCTCTTCCAGCTTTATGGTGCTCTCCCTTAACGAGCACGCGCTCAAGGATGAGGCCGCAGGTATGTATAAGCCGGTAACGGAGGACCAGAAATGAATATAATGAACACCCGTGTAGGCTCCGGCTTTGACGTGCACCGTTTAGTAAAGGGGCGCCCTCTGATAATAGGCGGGGTTAAAATAGAGCATGAAACCGGACTGGAAGGCCATTCGGACGCGGATGTGCTCGTGCACGCAGTTATGGACGCTCTTCTGGGCGCGGCAGGCCTGCCTGATATAGGCCAGCTTTTCCCTGATAATGATCCAAATTTTAAAGGCGCGGACAGTCTTGCGCTGCTCAGGCAGGTAAACAGCCTGCTATGCGAAAAAGGCTTTGCCATAATAAATATAGACAGTGTTTTGGCCGCCCAGGCGCCCAAGCTCTCCCCCTATAAGGAGGAGATGAAGCTCAATATTGCCCGCGCTCTGAATATTGAACCTGAGCGGATAGGCATTAAGGCCACCACTACCGAGCATCTGGGATTTACCGGCCGCAAAGAGGGAATTGCGGCCTCGGCCTGCGCCCTTATCATTAAAAAGGATAATTAATTCATGAAATACAGCAGTTTTTCCAGAAAAAATAAAAAAGGCAGCAAAAATACGGGCAGATATCCGCATACCCAAGCAGAAACGCAAAAAGAGAATCCTGAAAATAAAAGCGGGCTTGAGCGGACGGATGATAATGCGGTAATGGATGATAGCGGCCAGAATACCGATACAGCAGAAAATCCGTCTGCATCATTAAACCCATTTGCGCCTGACAGCCCGCCCAGGCCAGCGGATGCGGCTCCGCCTAAAAAACCCGATTTATCCGCGGACACGGCTAAGGATATGAGCAGTAACCTGCCGTTGCAGGCGCCTCAGTCCAGCGCGCCCTCCCAGCAGACGGACAGAGTTCAGCCTGCGGACCGGGGAATTGCTGAAAATGCCGCTGAGCTGGACAGTTCAGCCGATAACAGCACCGCGGCCCAAACCAAGCTGTTCAACGCTTCCGGTCTCCCCCGGCAGGACGAGGCCGAGAGTGAGCAGAGCGACGAATCAGATATGGTGGACATGGCTCCAGGCAGATCGGAACGTCCCAAAAGGAAAAAATCCAAAGCCATATCCGCTAAAGAGAATTTAATTTTCCTTACAGCCTGCATAGCAGTTATTGTGGCTATTCTTGTAGTATCCATAAAGGATTCCAGCAATACCGCAGATGTAAGTCCTGAAATTACCCCGCCTTCAGGGCAGTCTACTCTGACTCCGCCCGGCGCCTGGGCCAATCCTACCCCTACCGGGCCTCCCCTTATTTCCGAGCCTTCGGGCATGATAATAATGGATAACAGCGTGAACGCAAAGCAGATTTTAGTTGAAGAAAAGCGCATCAACCGCCCGGCCGTTTACGGCAGCGAGCTGCTTTTTTCGGCGGGCAACGGCTCCATTGAAAAGCCTGTGCTGACCACTCTGTATCTCTTTGACGTTACCACCCAGAAATACACAAAAATCGCCACCACCCAGATTGAGGACGGGGAAATTTTTGAGTATTTTCTAAGTGATAAATGGATTATCTGGCTGGATACCGACCATAAGGGCACCAACATTATATATAAAATGAACAGGCAGACAAACGAGATAAGCAAGGTGCGCGAGGTAGGCAATCTCAGGCCCAAGCTCAGCTTATACGGCGACCTTCTGGCATGGATGGAGCAGGTTTCAGAAGAAAGCGACAGGCTGTACCTGCTTGAATTAAACAGCGAAGAAGATATCGTCATAGAGGAATTCCATGAAACCGCCTATGCGCTCTCGGCTCCGTATATCTATGAAAACACCGTCATATGGGTGGGCGCCGACCCGTCGGGCAGCGGGGACAGCGCCATTTTCCGCGCAGATTTTACCATGGACGATAACTACAACCCTGAAGAACAGGAGCAGGGAGGAGAGCAGACCTCCGCCATCAGCGCTGCGCCCAGTACGTCCGCAGCCGGACAGACTGCGGCCCAAAGCACTTCTGCGGCAGAAACCGCCTCTCCTACAGCCTCCCCCACAGTCTCTGCCTCTGCCACGGCACCCGAAGGACCGTGGCTCCCTCTGCCCTCAAGCGCCGAAAACGAGACGTTAAAGGTATACTACTATCCTGCGGGAATGTATGTGCATGAACCCATGTACAACGGCCAGGTAGTTGTATGGATAGATAAAAACAAGGCGCCTGATTCCAGCCTGTATATGCTGGATCTGACCTCGGGCGAGGTTTCCCTATTGCAGACGGGGGTTACTTCCTACGCGCTGGGCACTGATTTTGTAGTCATAAACAGCAACCAAGAGATATGGGCCTATTATTACAGGGCCAATACTTTAATACGGGTTTCCAGCGCTGACCGGGCTTCCATTCTGCCTGAAACTCAGGGCCGGGTTGTGGTCTGGGAAGATAAATCCTCCAGCAGTTCAGGGGACGTTTTTATGTATAATATTCTCGGATAGCACCCGCGCATTATTTTAGACTTTAGGATGGAGCCCGCGCACACAGAGCAGCCCAGACGACTGAACCGGCTTATTCTTAAGCGGTTCGCCGTTGTTTTGTCCCGTTGAAACAGTTAAGGCCAAGGGCCGGCCGCTTCCCCCGCGCCGCAGGCGCGGGGCTTTTTTATACGAAAAAAGCAACTCAAATCGTGCTTTTCGCCGTCTGATCCGAGTTGCTCCGTGGT
>OLIW01002020.1_pt1 | contig 16129 bp, 27 predicted proteins | sample 1601321 | NCBI WGS metagenome assembly OLIW01 (sample SAMEA2452114, study PRJEB22498) | human gut metagenome | reverse complement strand
ATCCACGAGTTTATATGTATTCTCAGGAGATGTCATTTTCACAAATTCAACATAATTCAATCCCTTGAGAACATTTTCCAAATTTACACCCGATTGTTTTACAGACATGTTTTTCATCATCTTCTCCGTATCGGAATACATTGCATTAAACGCAAGATAAGCCTTTTGTCCGCTTGAGTCATAAGTCTGCCCTGTAGGGTAAACCCCTGACAAATCGAATCCTGCAAGCTCGTCTGTTCCGTCATCCTCTCCGTAGATAACATTATTCTTGTCAAAAACATACATATCAAACAATGTATCCTTGTTGGCTACAAGATTAGCTTGTAAAGCTAGATTAAACTTACGCAACGTGAATGTATCCGTCCTTGCCGAATAGCCCGTTATTTCCGAACCGGCATAACCATTTTCCGATGTATTGGGTTCACCACCGCTTACCGCATATTCCGAAAATCCTGTAATAGGATAAATTCTGTCCGGATAATCAGCATGGCAAGCCTCTTCCAAAGCATCAGCAGTCAGTTCCTTTGGCAGTTTTTTGCCATGAATGACCAATATAACACCTGCTACCTTGTCCGGTTGCAGGGGGCAGTAATTCATTCCAGTATTAAATCCGGACGTGCTGCCACACTCTCTAATATCTGTTCGCATAACAATTCTGATTTTTAACTGTTAAATCCAAATTCTTTATTTCAATAGCATCTATCTTTTCGCCAACTTCCTTACCGTCAACATCAACAGCACCACGTCTTCCAAAACTATAATTTTCTGAATATGTATGGCTTACAATACCGGAGTAACCGAAATCAAATTTATCACATTTTTTTAACTCTTCTATGAATCCGTAATACAAAGGTCGAAGAATACCTTCAAAAGAAATCTCACGACGTTGTTCATTTGTATACTTTTCCAATGTATTGGTAGCGATTATTATGTTTACAGATGCCTTACAAAAATAATCCTCACTATCCCTTTCCTCGTCTAAGGGAACATACAGCCCTATCATTGGGAATTTTCCCAATGCTGTCACCCTGCTTTTCCCAAGAAGAAGAAGTGTTTCCCTTATATAAGAACTGTCACCATATATGTAATTTATCTGTTGATCCATTCTTTTTGACAAGGAAGCACATACATCTGATATTATATCGATTATCATATTCCAAGAGAATTAATTGTTTCCAACAATTCGAAATCGGTGGCGATATCCGGATAGTCCGCTTTATTTGATTTAAGCCACCTCACAAGTCTGATATTCATTCTTACCATGTCATTCCATGCGAATATCATTTTCCTTTCTGGACTTACAAGACGGCCGTCATCTTCGTCAGCCTTCACACCTGTAATAGTTGCCTGTGCATGATTATGTCTCAAATAATGAAAATATATATAGTTGGCAATAGGGGATTTGGAAACCTCACTATCACCATCACTATATCTCACGACAAGACGCGCTATAAGATCATCCCATCTTTTTTCCTTCGTTTTCCCTTCGTTGGCAATATATGATGAGAATTCCTCATACAACTTCTCTCCAAGGAGTTTTCCCAGATATTCCGACTCATATTGCATTACAAAGCCTTGAAGGCTGTCAACTATCGCCTTATTAGTCTCAGAGGGAGTATGTATATTCAATACAGCACCCTCAATATCAAGAATACCTCCTTGAAAAAAAGTATAATCCACTAACATTACACAATATCTTTGAGGTTCTTCTTTTTATTGAACAAGTCTTCAGCACCGATTTTCTTAGCGTCCTCTATCAATTCCGTAGGAACGGTGGCAACACGCCCATCTTGGAAGAACTTAGCTGCAAGTAACATATTAACACTTACCTTATCACCTTTTTTATAAGAAGCTCCGTCCTTTGCGAACTCAACCTCATAAGTTTTAGTCAAATTTACCTTCATAGCATATATAAATTTATCCGCCGACAGCGACGGGGGTTATAGCTTCAATAACGGTTGCAATCTTATCCTTGACAAAAGCTGTTTTATATTGTTTTTTGATATAAACCATCAATCGTTTCTCACCAAGGATAGTCACCATATTTTTAGTGAAATCATCATTTTCCCACCCAAGTGTAATGGTAAGGACCCATACATCACGGATGTTAAGATAGTTAAAATCTCCAACCCAAATATCACCTTGTTTGATCGCAGTGCTGGTTTCCACTCTCAGACCTTGAATCAGTTCATCACCAATACGGAAAGGACGAAGATATTGCCCATTAACATCCTTAGTCAACTGCATTTGTGCATAGTCAAGAGGATGCATGAGCACAAGGTTTGGGCGATAAGCCATATTGGACATTGACACAATCTGTGTATACATACCAACAATAACATCATAAGTGTTGGGCTTATCTACTTTCAGAGTTGTCAAGGAGAATGTAGGTATATCACTCCCAATCCCTTTAATCTGACCACCAGAACCAGTACCAGACAGAATACCTTCTTCTTCTTTCAAACCAATACGATTGATAATCTCAGCCCTAACCTCCGCAACCAACTGAGGCAAATCAGATAATGTTTCTTCGGTTACTTTTGTGCCAAGAGCCACTTTGCCAGCATTGATAGTAACTTCTGACAATGTACCGCTCATCATAGGCTTAAGACCGCCTTCTGGAACCCATTCGGCTTCTTCTTCACCCGGATTGAACTCCGCATAAGTTAATGATCGTGTAGATATTGCTGCCACATTGGCAAATTTACGGATTACAGTCTGAGAACGCGGATCAACAGATAACTGACTATCAATTGTCATGTTATAATGTGGTGCCACACCTGTACTCTTCAAGGGCTCAACATCCTTTTTGCTCATAACAAGTGTAAGGCTTTTCTTGAATCCAGGAGACTGCTTACAAGCTGTTTTCAAGTCCACGGATTTCTCTCCATGTTTGCCTACAGTAATGAAATCCTTCAATTGCTCTTCAATCTGCTGGTCTACAGATTTGAAAACCGTTTCCCCATCTTCATTCTTATGCATTGCACCCTTCATGCGAACAATTATCTCTTTCATCTCACCAAGTTCCTTACGCACTGTTTCCAATTCCTTTTCGGAGTCTATCTTTTGAGTAACCTCATTTAATTTATCCTCAAAAGTTTTTTTGTCGATAGTATCGTTCATGAAATCACCTACAGTAGCGTTTATTGCGTCCTGCAACGCCTGTAATGACTTCACGGAAACCTCATCCATTCCCGACAAATCAATTTTGCTTAAAAAGTCAAATTTCATACTTCTTTAAGTTTTAAAGGTTTTGTAAATATTTTTATTTTTTTATCGGCTCCCTCTTCATCAAGTGGCTTGCCTGCCGGCTTGTATCGAGCGAGTGACATCGCTTTTCTTATTAACGTTTGAACTTCCTCTCTCTTCCTTATTGGAAGTCCTTTACATACATCACTTATTTCAACCGGAAGTGATTCCAACGCACTTTCATATTCTTCTGCCGATTTCAGACCAAGATATTCAGTTTCCCCGTTACATCCTATGGACACTACGGATATCTCATATAGAATGACTTCCTTTACAACCAAACAGTCACGTTCCCTATCATATTCACATTTTTCCCATACATAACTATAACCTATAGAGAACTGGTTCAAAGTTCCACTTTCAAGCTGTTTCAACGCTTGATTCCCTCTTTCCACATCATCAATAGACGCTTCAAAGTAAAGCCCTTTCTCATCTTCTTGCAGAAGCGTAATGCGTCCTATAGGTTCATGCATGTCATGCATCCACAACATGATAATCTTATCATTAGCAGAACTTTCCGGACCTCTCTCCTGTATACTTTTTGAGAAACATCCTTTCAAGAGCATATCACCGAACTTATCAATGTTATTGAAAATTGCGGCATAACCACTGATAGTTCTGCTGCCAGAATCATATTGTATCTCCTTTGCATAAAAAGATAAGGATTTATACTGCTTCCCCAGCCTGTCCTTGTATTTGCTTGTCTCCATCATTATTTATTTCTATTTTAAATTCCCCTTTTGGGTTATCCGGATCAATATCTGTAAAATTAGACATCTCAGTTCTTGCCTCCTCAAAAGTAATCAGCCGGTTGTTATACAATGAAGCTATAGCATTAGAGGCTGTAGACAAGGCATCCGCCAACTCTTTCATGTCCTTTTGAAGACAAGCGACATGAGTAAAGTCCATTTTGATTATTGCTCTGTCCTTACATATAGCATTAGTCAAAGCCTCTGTTATACATTCACTGTCAGGAATAATAAGATCCTGATATGCCGCTTTCTTTGCCTGAGAAGAGTTATCATAAGTACTTCCTTGTATAATCAGATTGGCGTCAAAACCTATGGTCTGAGCTATCGCCTCCAAACACGCCTTATCTTCCTCATGAAGCTTCAATTGTTCCGTATTTGATCCTAATGTAATCCATCCCAGTTTCTTAGGAGTCACCATGATTTCATACAACTTATGCACTATGCCATATTTCCTTTTAAAATCATTCTGCAATTTTTGGGATTCAGACGGAGTAATGGCGGCATTCCCTACATCAGTCGTATCATTCCCGTACAATATCCCTTTTGGACCTCCATTAACTATAAGATTTCCTCTCCCTATCAGTTGAGCCATATAGTTTCGCGTATGCGAAGATAATGCGTCTACAGGGGAATGGAAGGCAATTTTCCCTCCATTATTGCTTGGAATATCCATTATTGAATCGTATATGACAAAATATTCCTCATCCCCAAGCTCTATATTTACATCTCCCCAACGTATATATACCCTTTTAGCAATTGAAGAAAGTTCTGTCTGAGTAAATGGGTCTTTACCGAATGATTCCATATAAAATAATTCGGGAGGTATTACCATCATGGATTTAGGCAGGTCGGATTTTAAAGCTCTCAATGTATAAATAGGGCAAAATCCGAAACATTTTAAGGATATCTCAACCTGTTTTATAAAGGAACGCCCACTCTGTATTATATTTGGACGATTTAAGAGAGTCACAATATCTTTAAAACTCCTCTTTTCATTCCCGTTCATATCTGTCACGTAATATCTTCCGTTCTGAATCATTCTTCCGCAATGATCTAGAACCATTGCAAACGGCCAACATTCATGCAAGGCTCTTGCTTTCCCCTCAACAGTAGACATATCGTAATCTATATTTCCTTTATTGCCAGGAAACAGGCTCTCTACCCATTTAGGTACATAAATAAAATTACCCCCATCATCCTTACCATGATAGGTGGCTTCATCATACATATCCTTATTTGACTTCTTTAAAGAAGGTATCTTAAACCAGCGTCTCATATACAACAATAAAGGCAACCGCCGTTATAATACAGCAATTGCCTCCACAGTGATCACGTTCTAAAAGTGGGTATGGTGCAACTTCACACCATGAAGGCAATTGCCTGTTACAAAGGAACAAATTAATTTATTAATTAACAAGTAATTCAAATATTATTTTCGTTTAATATAAATTAAAATAATAAACTTCCAATTTATATACCCTAAAAATACCCATATTAAAAAAAGACCAACATTTTTTGTACAACATCCGATATTTTTTTGCCAAAGTTTTGATATATCTTAAAAATATACCAATTATATATTATATTTTTTCGATACGTAATAAGACAGTGCTGCTACAGAATAAATTGCAGCGCAATCATCTGAACCATTATAGTCCAATACTCCATCCATAAACTCATTGTATTGCGGTATCTTGTCATAGTCTGAACGGAACATCACATTATTTTTGATAAAATCCAAAAAAGCAGATATCCTAGCGTCTGCTCCCATATTTTTATGTATGATTCTGACATCATATCTATCCCTTAAGCCCCGTGCTATAGGAAAATAATTTTTTTCACTTTCAAACAAGATCTCCGCAGGAGATATCCCTTCTAAAAATGACAGAAGAACATTTTCATCAAATGAACTTATATATGTCACATTATCGATATATATTCGCTCATTTACATAACATGAAACCATAATAAACTTTCCGGCATATTCGGGAAGAACATATACAAGTCTTGTCCCCTGAATATTTTTAGATATATCATAATATCTCATATCTTTATTTTCCTGCTTAATTTTACTTCGTTTTCTTTTTAAGGAGAAACGAGTATATTCATCCTTAAACACCCATACGGTAATATAACGTAAGCAGTCGCAAATGTGCCCGTACTTCTCATAAGACTGCCCCGTAACCTTATCCTTAACTCTCGTCTTCAACATTCCACCGTTAACATCCTTCTTGGCATTATTATAATCAACAACTGAATTCTTACATCCGTCATCTACTGAAAAACACATTCCGGAACCACCATCAAGCATGTAATTGACAAACTCACCAGACATGGGCACGGACGGATTAGAATATGGTATCCTTTCTTCGACATGGTAAGTACCTTCCAGCCCTTCTACGAACTTGTCAAGGAATGACCTCTTTTCATCATCTATAGTATTCCCATTCCTTGTTGAAGCGTCACCATATAAATACAGCATATCATTGTATCTGATTGACCGCAGATAATCAACAGCCATCCGAGATGCCTGCGTTACTGTGTTAAAGGGATCACCGGCACATATCTCATTAAACTGCCTTATATGATTTCCGTCCACTTGATAAAAACAAATCGAAATATAGGGAAGAACATTGTTATCAATAGAAATATGCACAGGAAGTCCCTTGATATATCGTGTTGTTTTAATATGCCTATTAGAATCGAAAGCATATAGAAACTCACCCCCCGTCTTAATACTACCCCATTCACCCAGCGCATATACCCGGTAATAGTTGTAATCATGTTCCTTGTACCATTGATAATTGGATATTGTCTGCCTGTCATAATATCCATATTTACCGTCCGGAGAACCAACCACCCAAAAATTATTTTTATAAGACGAATGCAGTTCTATTGTATCCGATGGGTACTTTCCCAGCTTTCCTGTACGTTCATTGGCGATCATTCTAGGTTTGCAACCCCGTTTCCCTAATATTGTGCTGTATGCCTTTGGCAAAGAACTTTTAGTAAGAGGATTTTTCACTTCGCCATATAGTTCATTTGGAAGATCGTCCCATTCATAAGTATCAAGAATTTTCGTTTTAATCCATGAACCCTCAGATACAGGATTAAAATTGCATATTATCTGCAACCCTTCCTTACCTCTAAGACGGAAACGTATCTGAGTAAAATCTTCATATTCGAACTCGGTTGCTTCTTCCATCACTATCCAACGATATCCAGTGATAGACTTTATTTTTTCAGGATCATCAAGCCCTGTAAAGTCAATTTTACAACCATTTACACAAGTTATATTATTTTCCTTAGGCACAAAGAACTGACTCAGTTGAAGAGCCTTTAGTTGGGTCTTAAACTCTTCATACACTGTATTCCTCAGACTAGTTCCCACTTTTCTTACAACAAGAGCCGAACCTTCGCAAGAAAATACAGACAACAACACAGCCTGTGTCGTAGATACAGATTTTCCCGATGAAGAACCACCTCTGTTTATAATGTACCTGATATTCTTATCATGCATAGCCTTACGGATATGCCAAAACAGAGGATTGAACAACTTATGTGAGAATACCATCTCTATCATCACTCGTCCCCAATTATCATGCGCACATTAGTACTGACATCACTTTTTACCGGAGCATCCCATCCAAGCATCTTGCTTATCTGTGTAATGGCGGCTATCTTGCTGTATAGCCGTATCTCCACTCCATATTGAGTGTTCTTAATTGACTGTATGCATAGACGGACGGATTTCGGAATATTCTCAACAGACTTTACCATATATGTATCTTTACCAGAGGACAGCAGATCTATCGGATCAACATTCACCACGCTTGCAAGAAAGCGAAGCACATCATCCTTCTTCATATCAAACCTCTCGCAAGCCTCAACCTGAAGCTCATTCAACCGGGAGGCCACATCTGAATTTTTGAGAAGGTCAAACGCACGTTTGCGCACAGTTCCGTCCTTCCAATTCACACTGCACGGATAAGCTTTCCGATACGCCTCTGATGCGTTACCCGTTTCTATATAATAGTGGCAAAATTTTTCTCTATTTATTACAAGTTTCTTTTTCATAAAAGTCTTTTCGTCCGAAGAACGTACCGCGCTCCTTTACACGGGATCATTACAATTCAAAGTTACGGAAAATATGAATAAAACAAAAAAAACATACCATTTAATTCATGTACCCTAAAAGTACCCTAAATTCATTTCTTTTTAAGTATTTCAACACATTCCTTTACTCCATCATCGAAACCTTGTTTATAGCCTCTAGTATATTCCCCTATATTATATATCGTCATTGACAGAAAAAACAGGATGATACCTACAGGCTTATACCAACCGGGAAGCGAGATGGAAAACGGCTTAAATGTAATTGTGAGATCGCCAACCCATAATAGGGCGATAATACATATAGATATAAATAAAATTGTTTTCATCGCTTATTATGCTTTTTAAAATATTCGTCAAGAATAAGTTTGGATAGCTTGTACACCAATACAATCATACATGCTATCATTACAAATACTAAGACAATTCTAACTAACAAGAACTGATCAATAGCCCAAAGTAGAGAAAAATATACGGGTAAAGACAGTGCAGCTATAACACCGGATATTATTTTATTCTTCATTACTTATCTCCTTTCAATAATTCCAGGTTATCAAACACATTACCAATCACTTCGCATCTATCGCTGACATACCACAATGGGGTAAAGCCACATGCCTTGTTCTTGTAGCAGAACATTCCTTTATGAAATAGTACTTCAACTGTAAATTGGCAGGAACTTTCGCTTTCATGAATCAGTATTAGATCATGTTCGAAGATGCTATTACCGTTCTTATCGGTTATTTCGCTGAACTGACAGACTGTTTCAGGAAGAACTACACAAGTTGTCTTTTTTGGAATAGGTTCAGCATCTTCAACGAGTGTAATAGTTGGGTAGTATATTGGATATGTTGTCAAAGATCCTTCTATCCACTGTCTTGTTTCAAATTCTTTCCCTCTGAATTTTATTTCACGTTTCATAATCAATATCTTTTTCCGTTCAACATAGGTCTTAATTCGTTATATCTTTGTTTTTGCTCGATATGCCAAAGCAAATCTATGTCAAGATGTTTGGCAAGTCCAAAAATTGACTGATACATGGCGGACATATCCTTCTATCTTATCCATCTTGTCTTCCATGCGTCTGTGCCACTTGCTTACCAAGATTAAGGTAAACATCAAAGCACAAGCATTTAATGAGGTAAGGATACCTTTAAATATTAATTCTGCTGTTTCCATAACAATATAATCTGTTAATCAATAAGTTCAAATTCATAAACAAACATGAAAGGGTTACTTTCATATATACATTTGCCTAATAATTTGTATATGAGAGCGACAAAGGCTTGTTTTGCATTAGGATACTTATACTTTCCAGAGTCGTCAAAACTATATGTAAAACCCATGCAATCGGTATGCGGTGAATCAAATCCTAAAAAATATTTTCCTATACCTTCTTTCATACAACTTTCATCATCTATATCTTGGAGTCGTTCAATCTTAACATTGATAATGCGGATGTGATGTGGCATGGCATCAGCGCGGACAAATAACTTGTTATGCCAACCTTTGCTATTCTTCCAACTACTAACTAACATATCAAGTGTTTCCAACCCTTGTTCATGGTAAACGGCTTCATAACTTTGAGCAATGGCATAAATTTCACCAACTTTGTATCGAGATAAATGCATTTTATCTTCTCTAAATGTAAATGGAACAAGTTGTCTCGCCATAGTCTTCCGACCATCCAATACCGCTTGGGTTAATCCTAATTTATCGTTGAAAAATATCTTCTTCATAATCATATAAGTTTTAACGCTTCTTGTATTCCGTCTTCAAGTGCTTCCTCGTAGGTGTTAAATTGATTAGATAAGCAATTTTGGGTAATATATTTATGACTACTACCTACGACATGTATCTCCCAATAGTAAAATTCAACTATTGCCTTAACCACTTCTCCAATCTTATTATAACTATCTATTATTCGTGGAATAGAGAATATATGAATGTTTTTGGTTTCACGTAACCACTTTTGGGCGACGGATTGCGGAGGAACAGATAGGTATTTATAACAATGATGCAAAGTGGAAACATCTATGAGATATTTTCTTTCATTGAACCCTTTCTCTTTAAGCAGTTTAGCAGTTTCTAATGTTACAAGTTCTTCGGTCATGGTTATTCTCCTTTACACTCTTTACACTCTTCACAATGTAATTTATAAGCATGGGAAAACATCCCTAACGTAACAGGGTCAAAGTGAAAATCTGCCTGTTTATCTTCTATGACAACTGAAACACATAATTGGCCGTCGCAAAAGTCAATATATGCCTCACCACCTCCATCCCCTCTAATGGAAAAGGTTTGTGTCTGTACACTATCCATGATTCTCCTCCTTTAGTCTTTTAATTAGGGCATCAGCGCAATTAAGCGAATATTTAGCTACTGCCTCAGAATTAATACCATTCTCGTTTGCTATAACAACTTTAATAATGTCTTTTGCCAATTCGTACCTACGTTGTTCCCAATCAATGTTTTCACTAAAGAAATTAAGTTCTGACACCTTGATATACATGTTTCCCACCAATGCAGTACCATCATCATATAAATCCTTAATCTCTACAATTTCTCCAGTTGCTTTTATTGTTGCTTTCATAATTTATTCTCTTTAAGATTTACCTCAATTGAATATTTGTCAGTTAGCTCGGTTTTTATTGCCTCCTTACATAAAGTCCATAACATGTTATAGCCTCCTTGACGTTTTATTTCATCGGAAACCATACATCGAATCCAGTTGTCCAGAGAAACATCATTTCCATAAGTATTATGGAAAACTCGTTTAACCTCCTCTCTAATGATAGGAATCATTATCTCCCTTATATCCTCTTTAGTCAACTTTAGTTCGTTGTGGATATAGTTCTTTACTTCTCTGTATCTATATTTACTCATAATAATTATCCAATAAGTTTACGTTCTTGTTTATTCCTCCTCCGTTATTATACATCCTAATAACACACCTAGATATTTCATTCCAAGTTCGGAAACATGGTACACAATTTGTTTTTCTATATCTAACAATCTTCTATTCGCATAACCAATAAACACCAACTCTTCCCAATCATCATCAGGATGATTAACAATATACCAGTTACGATAAACCTTGTATCTATTTCTTTTTATTTTACCACGCTCAAACCCTATAGCGTGTTCCATTTTTTCTATCTGTCTTAATGATAATTTTACATCATCCATAACACTAATGTATTAATTCGGCCAATACCTTCTTTACAAGTTCATAGCGTGATAATTGCCAATCTTTCGCAATATCATCTATTTTATCATCATAATGATTGTCATAAACATACTGATTCAAGTTGTCAATAAACCCATCACCGTCAAGACCTTCATCACAATCATCAAACATGTTAAGTTCATAGGCTAATTGGGAGCAATCACAGTGACTAACCCAATCATAAACACGATCATCACAAACATTGGTCTGTCTGTTATATTTTTCTCCAATGTGTATTACTTCACCGCAAAATTCACATCTATGCTCTTTGCGAGCGATAGGAGTTTTATTTCTTAATACTTTTATCATTTTAATTCATTAATTAAAGCATCAGCACAAACAATTGCAAACTTGGCAATGCCTTTAGGTATGTACTTCTCATAATTTTCTTCAGAACAAGCATAATGTGATTGATTGATGTCACTTAAAATCCCTTGCATTGCGGATTTAGCTAGTTCGTATCTACGCTGTTCCCAGTCAATAGCTGAATTTCCAAGATTTAAAAAGTCAAGTTCACACTCTCTGAATACTATATTATCACATACATATATGTTATCTCCACTATGTAACGCATTGGTATTTGTTTTCGGAATTACATCTACCAAAACCCCTGTTGATTTTACTCTTGCTTTCATTGTTTAATTTTCTGATTTAATAATAGTACCGAATGAATGATACCGATGCCAAACTATATTTCCACGCTGAATTTCAGTAAGCCAATCACAAGCCTTAAAAACTTGTCCTACATTGTATAGGAATGGTCTTTTTTGAATTTTTCTTTTTATTCTTGCTTTCATTGTTCCATTGTTTATTTAATCGAAATACATTACTTTCTTACCTATACATACTTTGAACCTTGAAACAACTTCACTATATTGTGTAATACTATTGGGATTATATTTGTTAACAAAACATCCAGTACGTTTATGGTATCTGACACAAGCATTTTCAGGAGATTTAGCCAATATCTCTTTTTCATCTCTAAAATCAAAAAACAAATTATCTCTGTATGATACCTTATACCACTTCACTTGGCTTCTTATCTTTTTAAAATACTTTGCTTTCATTGTTCCTCCTTTGTTTTAATATCCGTTACTTTGCCACGACTGATAAAACACTGACCTATCCCCAAATCTGTTTTGAATTATTTTTTTATAACTACCGCCATTGTACTAATAGATGTGCCACTCTCTTTAAACTCCCCCGCGCTGATTTCAAACACTTCTCCATGTACTTCTTTCAGCCAGTTGCGGAAATCAATACATCTCTTCTCCGAAGCGAATTTCCAGTGTTGGCTGGTTATTGCTGCAAGCGTGCCGCCTTCTTCCAAGCGTTCATACATAAGCCTGACATGCTCTATATCCTGATTACCGAAAAACGGAGGATTTGCAATTATCTTAGTATAACTACCTACACTGTCTTTGGTAAAGTCTTCATCAAGCAATATTACGTTGCTAAGAGTATGAAGAAATTCTCTGTTTTCCGGCATCAGCTCATAACATTCAACCATTACAGAAGGACAAGCCCGGTGGATTGCTTTTATAAGCGCGCCACGCCCGGCACTCGGCTCCAGTACCGTATCATCCTCATGTATCCCTCCGGCAAGCATAACCAGCCAGTCAGCAACATCGGCCGGAGTTTCAAAAAACTGGTAATCCTGCTGTAGGTTGCACCGTTTACCCTCTTTCAGTATGGAAAACACACGTTCCGGATTAAACGGGAACGTAAAACCCTGTATCTTCCCACCTTGCCATGAGCCTCCGGCTTCTTCTATCCACTTCTTTGCTTCAGCATAGGATTTTTTGTTGAATTGAACTTGGGGAAGTTTGAGGATATTGTTCTCAAGAGTACAATGTTTCAGTATTTCTTCCACATTCCATTTTTTGCCTTCGTCAGCCTGTTTTTTCTTTTCGTCCGTTGAAGCGTCCGGCGCTAAAAGTGAAGATATTTTTTGAACAACTATGTTGCTTGCGTCCATGAAGGCACTGACGCAAGATATCGCTTCTATCAAAAAATCAGTGTCAACACACCCGGTATCGTCATAGATGTCTATCCCTTCGGTCATGGATGACAGTTCATTGAGCTGCGCTACACTACCATGTAACGTTTCGATTAAAATCTTTTTTTTGTTCGTCATAACTTTTCTGTAAATAAATTCTTGTTGTGTCCACACTCCCGTGACCTAGGAGGTCAGCCAGTTGAATAACATCTTTGTTTTTTTTCAGGAACATCTTAGCGAAAAAATGGCGAAAGGCGTGTGCGTGCATCTTCCTTGGATCAATGCCGCAATGTTTCCCCCATGCTTTCAAGTGCTGGGAAAAGCCTCTCTGGGTCAACGGTCCGAATCTCCCTACCGCAAAAATCCCGGTTTTACCATATTCTTTAGCGTAAACCTTCGCTTCCTGCTGAATTGTTTTTTGGAAGAAAAAACGTCTGTACTTGTTACCCTTTCCTTTTAATACTACTTCCCCGGATATGATGTCTTCCCACGTAAACTGTTGGAATTCCGACAGACGGGCACCCGTTGTACCCAATACCTTGACAAAGAAGTAATAGTCCTTGTTGGATTTCGTTTTCAGGAAATCCAACAAGCGGTTGTATTCCTCTTCTGTCGGGACATTGTTCACATCGAGCTTGCGCTTCATCTTAGGCCGCTTAAGCTCTATCGGCTTTTTTAGCCATTTAGAAAATTTTTCCAAAGCGGTGATACGCAGACGGATAGTCTGTGGGGATAATGATTTTTCTTCTAAAGTCCGTATAAACCGCTTGCAGTTTTCCATATTTATGACATTGGCATATTCAAAGTATTGTTTCAAGGATGTATGATAAACATCCACTGTATGTGGCGAATAATCATTGTTGTCAGTTAACCACACTATAAAATCATTCAACTGTTTTCTATTCTTATCTGAAATGGCATCAAGTCTTTCTAACGTCTTTATCTTCTGCTCTCGGCGGTTATATCCAATTTTAAGGTGGTGTAATAAATCACAAATGGCTTCACTCATCAATGGATAACGTGCCCCCATATTGGCATTTTCACGCTTATAAACCAGATAGCCACGACGATTGACATCTTCAGCACGTTCAAGAAAATCCGTTACATATTTGATATATTGACCGATGGTATTATAAGTTCTTCTTGTTGTATACAAGTAAGAAATATAATCAGTTAATATCTTCTGCCTGTCATTATTCATAATCTTGTTTAATTAAATTACACCAATCATTGCTATCTTCGAAAAAACATCTGTATCCATTAGCCGTATGTTTGCCTCTCACTTTCCGACATATAGCACTGATCAAAGAAGGAGCCACGCCAATCATCTTACCAGCCATTTGTATCGAAGGGAATACTCCACATAATTTCTCATCCTTTATCAAAACAACGCTCTTTTTATTCATGCCTGCACCAGTCTTATGCCAAGCCCCACGTCCTTTAGACAGATTTTTTATACTTCTGGTCTTGGAACGTTTTGAATGATAAACCATTTTACGACCCTTGTTGCGAGAAACACAACCTTTTAAAAATCGTCCGGTAATTAAGTCTCTCTCAAATCGCTCAGGCGGTATATATAATTCACTCATTTCTTTCTTGTATTACGTTAATTGATTTAAAATTTCTCTTTGAATGATTTCCTTTGCATTGAATCCGAATAATCCTTTCTTTAGCTCGTGAAACCTGGCAATAGTATTTTCATTGACATAATAGTAGAAAGCCTCATAGCCGTCTGCAAAGTTGCGAGCAAGGAAACTATTGGGGTGAGTACTCATATATTTTTCAACTGCTACTATCATTCTCCGAGCATATCCGGGGAATATTTTGAACTCTAATTGCATTTGTTTATAATTGCAAAGAGGGCATCCGACACAACCGTGACGGGAAAGACTATACGGGGCATCGTAGTACTTTGAATAAGGCAAACCACGCTCATGAATGTAACCCCAAACCTCTTCTTTCGTCCAAGTGAGAATAGGAAGAATATGTATTGCTCCTTGCATCCATTTTCGAGTATCACACTGCTCTGGCTCGTAATCTTTTCTGTTCTGGCTTTCGGAAGCTCTCATACCTTCAATACTACGTTTGCCGATACCATATCTTTCTTTCAGCTTCTCACAACAGAACCTACGTAATCGGGAAGGGAAACCTTTTTCTTCAATCAGATTAAAAAAAGATTTCTTTGGATGCATTATCTGAACTTGCGGATAGTTTTTCTTTATAAAGCTAATCGTGCCCGGTGGATCTACTGTGGTGTTAGCGTAGATCGCATTATACTTAATGCCTGCACGTTCAGCAAGGTCAAGTATAACTACACTATCCTTACCTCCGGAGAATCCGAGTGATAGCAGATCGTCACGTTCCATACTGCGAAGAAAGTCGATTGCTTGCTGCTCTTTCTTGTTCATTTCTATTCAGTTTTTAACCATTTTCCTGATGTCAGGTAAATGGTAATTATTGGCAATTAAATTCTAATTGATCTATCAGTCAACTGTTAATCAACTTCCACTAACTCACCGTTTTCTAGTCTATACCATGTGTCGGACTTTACAATCTCTCCATCAACTACTACAGCCTTCCAATCGACAATATCATGTGTATCCTCCTTTTCTTCGGCTATAACCAAAATTGAACCAATTCCGCCCTTTACCCGAACATTGTTGCCTCTTGCCACTGACAGACCATTTGATCCGGTTGAAGCCTCTCCTCTTGCCGTGGCAGCACCATAATCCCCAGCCGTGGCAGCACCACTATAACCAGCCGTGGCAGCACCTCTATCACCAGCCG
>OLIW01002017.1_pt1 | contig 16154 bp, 18 predicted proteins | sample 1601321 | NCBI WGS metagenome assembly OLIW01 (sample SAMEA2452114, study PRJEB22498) | human gut metagenome | reverse complement strand
GGCGCAAGATCTATTCGAAAATGCTGCCGGCAGATGCGGGATGCGTTGTGGACAATGTGCAGACAGTATTGGCAGTATATGATGCAGTGTGCAAATGTACACCATCGATGACCCGTGTTATGACATTGACCGGAGATGCGATGGCACAGCCGCAGAATTATAAAGTTCGTTTTGGTATGAGTCATGCGGAACTTCTGGAAGAAGCAGGCGGACTTGTGGAAGAGGGCGCAGAGAAGATTATTTCCGGTGGTCCGATGATGGGTATGGCGATGTTTGATCTCAATGTACCGATCACCAAGACCAGTTCTTCCATCCTTGCGATGACGAAGGACGAAGTCGCAGCCAATGAACCGACAAATTGTATCCGTTGTGGACGCTGTGCAAGCGTTTGTCCAAGCCACCTCGTTCCACAGAAGATGGCAGAGGCAGCAGACCGCCAGGATTTGGATCTGTTCCAGAAATTAAATGGTATGGAATGCTACGAATGTGGTACTTGTACCTATGTTTGCCCGGCGAAGAGACGTTTGACACAATCCTTTAAGCAGGCACGCCGTGCCGTGATGGATCAGAGCCGCAAAAAATAATTTGCGCAGATAAATGGAGGTTATTTGAGATGGAGAAATTATTAAATGTATCATCATCTCCTCATGTACGAGACAAGTCATCTACCAAATCCATCATGAGAGATGTATGTATTGCACTGATTCCTGCGACATTGGTAGGAATTGGAAACTTTGGTGTACGTGCCCTGCTTGTCATTCTGACAACATGCGTTAGCACCGTGCTGGCAGAGTATGTATGGCAGAGATTAATGAAACAAAAAGTTACAACCTACGATTTTAGTGCACTTCTGACAGGACTTTTGCTGGCACTCAACCTGCCTGCGACATTGCCGCTTTGGATGTGCGTGATCGGCGGTGTATTTGCGATTATCATTGTAAAACAGTTGTTTGGTGGACTGGGTCAGAACTTCATGAACCCGGCGCTCGGCGCAAGATGCTTTTTGATGCTGTCATTCAGCAGCGCTATGACAAACAGTTTTGCGATTCCGAAAGGAAATAAGATCTGGGGCGGTTATCAGGCAACACTGGACGCGGTTTCCAGTGCGACACCATTGATGCAGGTAAAAGAGGCTACCTGTCAGGCAGACCTCGCAACGACGCTGAAAGATATGTTCCTTGGTACGACTTGGGGAACGATCGGTGAGACATCCGCACTTGCTCTTTTGATCGGTGGAATTTACCTGATCGCGAAAAAGATCATTGACTGGAAAATTCCAGTAATTTACATAGCGACATTTACTGTATTTACTTTAATCTACAGCTGCGCAACAGGCGCATACGTTCCGGTATTTATGGAATGGTGCGGCGGCGGTTTGATGCTTGGTGCCTTTTTCATGGCGACGGATTATGTAACAAGCCCGATTACATCCAAGGGAAAAGTATTGTATGCGATTCTTCTTGGTCTTCTGACCGGATTGTTCCGTTTCTTCGGAGAATCCGCAGAGGGTGTTTCCTTTGCGATCATCATTGGAAACCTGTTCGTGCCATTGATTGAACGAGTTACCATTCCAAAGGCATTTGGAAAGGAGGGCAAAGTCAATGAGTAGTGAGAAAAAAGAACGCTCTTTTGTGATCGATGCGATTATTCTTTGCGTCATCACGTTGGTTCTGGGAGGTATCCTGGCTGGCGTTTATACCATGACCAAAGGAACCATTGCCCAGAGACAGGCAGATACAGACAGTAAGGCCTGCGAGAAAGTTATTGCTTCCGTAGACGGTGCGACCGTTGCCGATGCCGGCGACGATGCCGTAGCACAGGCAAATGATTTCCTTACCAAACACATTTTGAATTCCTCAAAAGAAGTAGAAGAGGAACAATCCGAATCGTATTCCAAATATGTCAATGTGACAACGGTGAAGAAACTTCAGGTAAATGGTTCGGATGCCGGATATGTGTACATTGCAGATGCGAAAAAGGGTTACGGCGGAAGCATTTCCTTTGTACTTGGTGTGTACAACGGTACGGTGACCGGTATCGAGATTACGAGCCAGTCAGAGACTGCCGGACTTGGTGCAAACTGTGAAAGCGATAGTTTTAAAGATAAATTTGCATTGGACAAAGAGCTTCAATATCCTTCCAGTGACGAAATTCCGATGTTCTACAAAGCCGGAACGACGCCAAAAGACGAGAAGGGACAGATTGAGGCAATGTCCGGAGCGACCGTTACTTCCCGTGCGATTGCCAATGCAGTTAAAGGTATCCTTTACTATGATAAAGAGTTAAGGGGGGCTGAATGATGAATAAATATACAGAACGTCTTCATAACGGTATTATCAAAGAAAATCCGACATTTGTCATGATGCTTGGTATGTGTCCGACGCTGGCGGTTACGTCAAGTGCCATCAATGCGATCGGCATGGGGCTTTCTACAGCAGTAGTATTGACATTGTCCAATATGATGATTTCGGCACTGCGCAATATTATACCGGATCGTGTACGTATTCCGGGATTTATCGTCGTTGTTGCGTCTTTCGTAACGATTGTGCAGCTGCTTTTAAAGGCATATCTGCCGGCACTTGACAGCGCGCTGGGTGTATATATCCCGTTGATCGTTGTAAACTGTATTATTCTTGGTCGTGCCGAAGCGTATGCTTCCAAGAATCCGGTTATCCTATCGGCACTGGATGGTATCGGTATGGGGCTTGGATTTACGGTCGGTCTTACCTTGATCGGTATTTTCCGTGAAATTCTCGGAAGCGGATCGATCTTTGGATTCCATCTGATTCCGGATCAGTTCCATATCGCTATGTTTGTCATGGCACCGGGTGCGTTTTTCGTACTTGCCGGACTGACTGCGATCCAGAACAAATTGAAAATGCCTTGCGCAACCAATACACCGGAAGCAGAAGAAGCAGGATGTACCGGAAATTGTGCAGCATGTGCAAGTCATATTGAAACCTGTGGCAACACACCGGAAGAGAGAAAGGGGGAGGATGACAAATGACAATCTTTACAATTCTCTTTACGGCTGCTCTTGTAAACAACTTCGTACTGAGCCAGTTTATGGGTATCTGTCCATTCCTTGGTGTAAGTAAAAAAGTGGAAACAGCGGCAGGTATGGGGGGTGCGGTTGTATTCGTTATCACGATCGCCTCTCTTTGTACCAGTATTTTATATAATTATTTGCTTGTTCCGGCTCAGCTGGAATATTTGAACACGATTGTATTTATCCTTGTGATCGCTGCCCTTGTGCAGTTTGTAGAGATGGTTCTCAAGAAAATGATGCCGGCTCTTTACAAATCACTTGGGGTTTATCTGCCATTGATCACGACGAACTGTGCTGTACTTGGTGTGGCACTCCTGAGTGTGCAGAATGAATACGGCGTGCTTGAGAGCGTTGTAAATGGTATCGGCGCTTCTCTTGGATTCTTGCTTGCAATTGTTCTGATGGCAGGAATTCGTGAAAAATTGGAAAACAGTAACATTCCGGAAGCTTTCAAAGGTACACCGATCGTGCTGATCACAGCCGGTCTTATGGCGATTGCGTTTTGTGGCTTCGGCGGCGTGGGATTCTAAAGAAAGGGGCGAATTCATATGAATACGATACTTATTTCGATGGTGCTCCTTGGAGTTCTTGGAATCGCTATCGGTCTTTTGCTTGGTGTAGCAGGTAAGTTTTTTGCAGTTGAAGTGGATGAACGTGTAGAACAGGTCAGAGAGTGTCTGCCGGGCAATAATTGCGGTGGTTGTGGTTATGCCGGATGTGACGCACTGGCAGAAGCTATCGTAGCCGGAAAAGCAGAAGTAAATGGCTGTCCGGTCGGTTGAGCGGCTGTCGCAGAGAAAATCGGCGCAATCCTCGGTGTAGAAGCCGGAGAAGCCGTAAAAATGGTTGCCAAAGTGCCTTGTGCCGGAACCTGCGAGCAGGCAAGTGTCAAATACAATTATGTAGGAGCGCAGGACTGCCGTCAGGCAGTAATGGTTCCCGGACGTGGAGACAAAGCTTGTTCTTACGGATGTCTCGGACTTGGTTCCTGTGTGGCTGCCTGCCAGTTTGGTGCCTTGTCGATCAAAGACGGCATCGCATCGGTTGACCCGGAAAAATGTGTCGCTTGCGGCAAATGTGTAGAAACTTGTCCAAACGGCGTAATCTCACTCCAGCCATATGACACCAAATATCAGGTTAACTGTAATTCCAAAGATAAAGGTAAAGATGTTATGAGTGTCTGCAAAGCCGGATGTATCGGCTGCGGTCTCTGCGTAAGACAGTGTGAATTTGGTGCTGTTACATTAGAAAACAACCTTGCGACAATCGATCCACTTAAATGCCAGGGCTGCGGAAAATGTGCAGAGAAATGTCCGAAGAAGGTTATCGCGTAGTATCTTTGGCGTCTTCCCCTTGCAGAACGAATTTCTACGGAGGAGAATGCAGGACTTTCTTTCGAAGAAGGAAAAAGATGTTTCGTGCAGAAAACTTGAAAAGATATAAAGGAAAAAGTTCCGATTGCGGTACGCAATCGGGACTTTTTCTGCTTTATCCCTTTTCTTCAGACAGTTCTGCACTCCACATCACCTTCTTCTCAGGAAATCCTGTGCATTCTCTGCTCCGCAGAAATAGTTCCGCAGGGAAAGATGCCCAAGATCCGTATGGCATAGGGGAGCACCCCGGAAGGCAGGGGGAGGAGATGTTTGCGTGGTGAGATGTGCATGCGAGGCTGGTTCTGGTACCCCGGAAGGCGGGGGAAGCAAGTCGCCCCGAGGTGAGTCGCCGCCCCGAAGTCAAGGAAGGCACCCCGGAAATAGGGGAAAGAGAAGAATGCAGAGGTGAGATGCCGAAAAAAAGAAATATAACTTCAAAGTTATAAAATATATAACAAAATCTAATTGGACTTAGTACAAAGAATGAGATATAATAAAAAAGGAAAAATATGGTATGAAACATGGTCGAAAGAACTCGATTACAGAGGAAAAAATGCGGTTATCAGAAGCTACACAAAGTTTAGCATCGTTTGTCATGCGTGAAATGCATGAACCATTATATTGTGAAATGGGGGCTGATTATGGTGATGATCCATTAACTTAATTTAAATAGGAGTAATGAGATGTTTTTTTTGAAAAAAATTGAAGGAGTCAAATGCCCTTGGTGCGGTAAAATTTTGAAGGAACATGATGAGTGTGACGAAAAGATCAAATTTTGCTGCTCTATCGGAGTTGGTTTGTTTGTGGTTGTTGGTGGAATTTTCTTTGCAATTCCACTTTTAAAACCACATAGAGTAAGATTTCGAGAGGGAAGTGATATACTTATACCTCTAATGTTTGTTGTTTTACTAACCCACAACTACTACCCCGTATTCAAAAAGGGTGAACGCAAATGTGCCTCGGAACCACTGTTAGGAAAAGCAACGGTGAAGTGGTATACACTTCGGAAGGGAGGAATAGGTCTTCCACGATTACGTTTAGTAAACAATATGATTTTCCCGGTTTGTTTTGTGGACAAAGAGGGAAAACCGGTAAGCCAGACGATGCTTGTTCGAATCCGGAAAAAGTTTGGATTTCTTTGGATAGGAGCCAGGGTGCACCTTGCGGTCACGGATAAATTTTGGACAAAGGACAAAAATGGGAAAAATCCGTGGGAGCGGGCAGAGAAAATGGTGATATTTAACAATCGAGAGATTGTAGGAGAAGCAAAATTAAAGAAACATTGTTAGAGTAAAATTGTTGTGGATTTAGTTAAGGGTGCAAAAAAGAACAGTTGACAGCATGAGTGTTATAAGATAAGATGGAAAGCATAGGAAACCAAAGAAAAATATAGAAAATACGAGGAGATTTCATATGAAAAAGCAATCTATTTTTACGACTATTATTCGCTTATTATTGGTCGTATCGCTGGTTATTGTGCCGGTGCGGGAGACGAAAGCATATTCGTATTCCGGTTCTGTGGCAGTAGAGTTTGCGAGAAGTCATTGTGCGGCGAATCATACGGAGTATACAGCAAATTGTCCGAATAACTGGATTTGCGCGGAATTTGTGGCAGAATGTCTGAGAGCCGGTGGACTTTCCATCACGCCATCCAATTTGAAAGTGGTGCGGAATCTTTATAATACCCTTTCCAAAATCGGAACCGCTTCGGAGATTGAGCTGTCAACGCAGACAACATCCGGTGGAGATCGTTACATAAAAAATACAGGTTCCAATGTAGGCAAGATTTCGGTAGGAGATGCCATTATTACATATTGTGTCAAACATGATATTTACCTTCATGCTACTTTAGTAAGCCAGATTGACGCCAATGGTAATGTATATGCGTATTCGCATAATGGCAACAGTTTTAATCGACGGGCAACTGCGTCACGTGCCTGCAAAGGAATTAACTATGCCAAGGAAGATTATAGTGATATCAAAACGTATGTGATTCATTTTGATTCTAATAGCAGTTCATCGACACCGGGAGAAACTTATGCAGCGGCGATTAATACAGATGGTTCCCTTTCCATTAATGATTCCGCCAAGTCAACAAATAATGGGGCAGTCAGTCTCGGTGAAATTCCGGAAGGGGCAGTGTGCCGTACGTATCCGGAAAAAGCAGTTGGCAACTGGATGTATGTCGAGTACAAAGGCGTTCAGGGCTATGCCTATAATAACTATCTGCAGTCCGTAAGCCGTACCGTTTCGGATGGAAAAAAAGCAGAACATCCGCATATGAGTTACAATCAATATTCCAACGGTTATGTGGAAGATCTAGGATACCAGGATAATTTTGCCTGCTCGTATGTGCATGCGACTTGCACAGAGCAGGGGTATGAGATCTTGCAATGTATGTTATGCGATTATAGGGAAATATCAAATTATACAGACCCTACGGGGCATATATGGGACAATGGAACAATCAGTGTCGCTCCGACGACAGAGACGGATGGCGTTCGGACATTCATCTGTACAGAATGTGGAACGACAAAAACAGAAGCGATTCCAAAATTAGATACTTCGGTAACGACGCCGGTTCCAACAGTGCCGCCAACGTCGACAAGCACGCCGGATACAACGCTGGTTAAGACGCCGGATATCGTGTCAACGACGTCTCCGTCACCGACCAATATACCACCAACCAATACGTCGAATCAAGATACAACGAAGGTAACGGACAATACGCCGACACCGATAAATGAGCCAGTCAATGACACGACACAAAATCCTTCCTCTTCTGGTTCTGCCATGGCAGATAATGGTCATGTTGAGAAGGGAAATATCTATAAAATTTTATCGGGAAAAAGAGTGAAATTGGTAAAACATTACTCCAAGACAAGTGCTGTTGTTATTCCAAATTATGTAAAAATACAGGGCGTAAAATACAAGGTCGTTTTCATAGGTGCAAGAGCCTTTAAAAATGACAAATCACTTCGAAAACTTACGATTGGAAAATATGTAGAATCCATAGGACGCGAGGCATTTAGCGGTTGCAAGAACTTGAAAAAAATCACTCTTAAGACAAAGAGTTTGACAAAGAAAAATGTGGGAGCAAAAGCATTTGCCGGTGTGAATAGGAAAGTAGTGATTAAGGCAGGTGTGAAACAGAAAAATAGATTTAAAAAGATACTTATGTAATTATATAGAATTAAAACTCAAAATAATAACAGCATGGAATGTGCAACTCTCTTGGTTAAAATAAAAGCGAGAGTTACCATTATATTTTTTAATAACACGTTCGATGCTTTTCATGCCATAGCCATGATTTTGTTTATCCTTTTTGGTTGATGTTAAACGGTGGCTTCGGGTAAAAGGATCTTTTTTACATGAGTTGACCATGGAAATAACAATACTGTCATGGTTGTGAGCGGAAATATTTAATTCAATAAATGAATTTGGTATGTTTTTGGCAGCATCAACAGCGTTATCTAACAGATTGCTGAACAATGCTGTCAAATCATATTCAGATAGAAAATCAACACATCCGGCCCGAACATCTGTAATCAATGAAATATGAAACTCCGTACATTGCTGCTTAACCTTAAAAATAATAGTGTTAAGCAAATCATTATCGGAGATACGGACCGAGGTCTGTAAGTCAGAAGATTTAATGATTTCATGGATGTAGGAGGCCACTTTTTGTGGCTCATTTTTTTCATTTAATTCTGCAATTGAAGATAGGTGTTTTCGAATATCGTGGATCAATATTTTTTGTTTTTCGTCTTGTTTATGCAGCACATCGAAATAATTTACTGCAGCGGATTCTTTTTGCAGCAAAATCTGCATTTCTAAAAATTTTTGATTTTTTTCCTGTATTGCTGTATGAAACCAAACCAGAAAAACGTTGATGGCAAGAAGCAAAATGACACTAATTGTTATCATAATGTTCAGATACAGTGGTAAGTGAACATACATACAGACGGTAGCAAGAACAATAGCAATAAACCCAGATAATATCGGGATTATATTGAGGAAGAGGGTGTTTTTGTCAGAGGCAAGTTCTCTTGTCTTTTTTCTCTTAATATATAGGGAAATGTATTGAAGTAAAGCAAAATATAATAATTTACTTGGAATGGTCAATGCTATTACATTTTGAAAATAAGTTTTGTTATTATAAAAATCCGGAATAAAATAGGAAAGAATACTAAAAAATCCCAGTTCACTCAAAGTCATAATCATTGTAATGAGAAAAGAATGGAAAAAAGCAGTAAGAAATTCTGTCTCATACATAAAGAAAATGTATATAAAATTGAGAGTTAGAAATGCCAAAAGGTTAATAGCAAAATTCTGTGGTAAGGAAGCGATAAATAATAAAACATAGCAAAAAGACAAGACCGTTATTTGGCGCCGCCTTGTATGGGAAGGGATAAATAGATTTTTACAATACTGCCAAAGAATACAGCCCTCAAGTATGTAAATTATAATATAGCAGATTTGTATTGGCATAATAAATATCACCTCGTACTTTCAAGATATAAAAAATAAGCTTCCTTAAAATCAGAATATTTTCTTCTTGTCAAATAAGCAGTATATTGATCGTTGTAAAGATGAATCAGTGAGTGATCAAAATTGGTCACATATTGCATATTTACAATAAAACTGCGATGGGATTGAAAAAAACAAGGGCTGTCAAGAGTGGTAACCCAATAGGACATTTTAGGAATTACGATATATTCTCGCTGTGTTGTATATACGTGTATAGTCCGTTTCCGTCCTTCTATAAAAATAATATCAGAGGCGGAAACGGTATAAACTCCGTCTTTTGTCTCTAGCGGAATTTTTGTATTAGTTGAATTATATAATTCGAGAGCATCGTTCATATTTTGAAACAAGCGCTGTTTATCCAAGGGCTTCGATAAATAACGAAATACATGAAAACGCATTGCATCATCCAAATACTCTGTAAAAGAAGTTATTATAAATATGATTGTGTTTTTATTGCGTTGTTTTAATTCTTGACCGATTAAGATACCGTTAAGCCTGGCATCTCGATATCAAGAAAAACAATATCTTTATCGCTTGAATCATGAAGAAGATCTTCTCCATTGTTGTAAGTAAAGATTTTGGGAACTTTAAGCTTTCTTTGTTTGAAATATTCAATAATATATTTTTGTAATTTATCTACAATAATATTGTCGTCGTCACAAATAAAAATCTGCAAACTCACATACCCCTTTCTTCATATACTTCCATTATACATAAAATTAATGAAAAATCAAGCGCACTATGTGATTGAGTTAAAAATGACCAAAAAAGCACAAAAAATGTCGTTTCGTGCAAGTGGTATTGATTTTTATGTATTGTAAGTATAATATGTATAAAAGATTTATGATTAATATGAGATATGAATATTTGAAAAGACCACTAAGAATCAAGGAATGTTTTGCTAGAAAAAAGTTTTTAGATGCTTATAGGATTAAGAATTTTGAAGAGAAAGCAACCTTAGTTTGTAAAGGAGAATGGTAAAAATGAAAGGTAGGAAAGTATTATTATATTTGATTATGTGTATTGGACTTGTTAGTTGCAGTAAAAATGAGCAAGAAGGATATGGAGAAAATTATAATAGAAAATACGATTCGCAAAATTTTTCAGCCAATCGAGAACAGACGGTTACAGAAGATGGTTTTTATACCATTCAGGAAGAGTATATATTTTTTGTTGATAAAAAGTCAGGAAAAGCAATACCACTCTGTGGTAAAGTGAATTGTAAACATAATGATAGTACTTGCAATGCTTATTTTAATGCTCCACTTAATATTCAGGCATACGATGGGAAAATTTATGTGGTAGCACGAGGGTCTAAGGACAGAACGGAGTCGTTATATAGAATTAGTCTAGATGGAAGTAAAAAGGAAGAATTAAAAGTATTATACGCGAATGAAGATGATGATGTAAGCTGCGCTTTGGAGTTTATGATACATAGAGGGTATGGTTATATGGTGACAAATTGGGTACAAAAAGATAGAACAGAAAGAACACAAAGTATGTATCGTATTTCTCTGGATACATCTGAAAAAAAGGAGGAAATAGCAAGTATAACGGGATATGTACCATTGATATATATTAATGAGAGTCGGGGAAATAAAATTTATTTTAGTACAAATCGTTATATAGATCAGGATGGAAAAAAATTAGAAGTGATAAATTATGAATTGGATATTTTGAAAGATAGTATTAGAAAATTAGATTTTTTTAAGGATAAAACTCTAATTGTTGCCAAAGATGAACGATATTATTGTTATCAAAAAGGTGGGAAAGGGCTTTTGTCTTTTGATAAGGACGGGGGAGATGAAAAAAATATATTTGAATGGAAATATGATGAAACGATGATTTATCATGATGAAAAATATCTTTATTTTGATAATATGGTTTATTTGTATCTTCATGATCTGCCTGATACAAAACGGAGAATTGTGATTGTTGATTATGATGGCAATAAAGTTTGTGAGTGGAAAAAGTTTGGTACAAAAAATCTTGCTATTTTATGGTCAGACTCCGAACAATTGTTGTTGCGGAATAATGAAAAGGAAACTTACCAAATAGTAAAAATGGCGGATTTGTCAAAATTGGAGTAGAGGGAAAAAGTTATGAAAGAATTACAACGAATTGTTTTTCAAAAAAAATACCTGCTAAGTGTTATTATTTTGCTTTTAACTAATTTGTGTTTGTTTCAATATTTTCAAATGGATACGCTTGAAAGTATAAAAGATACAACAACAAGAAATGTTATCGAAAAAGAGTGGAAAGAAAATCAAAAAACAGCAAAAGAACAGTTTATAGATAAGGTTCAGATGATGACAGAACAATCCAAAGAATTGTCTGAAATAAGTATTTTTTCGAATAAAAATGATTTTTCAAATAAAAATATTTGGAAAACTAAAGAGGATTTTGAAAAAATAAAAGAAGTAATTATTGATGTAAAGTATTCGGATCATGCTGTGTTAGCTTTTCTAGAATATGATGAAATAGTTTATTTTTTGTTACTATTTGTTTTTATAACTGTTTTATGTTTTTTTGATGAAAGAAAATCTGGACTTTGGCAAATTACATATACTTGCAAAAGAGGAAGAACGATATTAGTATTGAAACGGTTTGGTATATTAGTGTTTCTCACGATTGTATTTAGTGGAATAATATTTGTGGAGACATTGTGTGTCGCTTTTTGGGATTATGGAGGAAGAGAAATAATTTTTTCGTCAGTGCAGTCTGTAACGATGCTTCAAAATTTTACTTTACCGTTTTCGGTTTTGCAGTTTTTCTTTTATGCTTGGGGAATTTATGTTTTAGCTTTGATTATGTTCGGGCTATTTATATGGGGAATTCTTTCTGTTGTACACAATCGCAATCTTGGAATGATAGTGTTAGTTCTGGTTTATGGAATTGAAATGGCTTTATATTATATTCTACCAGAACAGCATCCACTTTGTGTTTTGCGATATTTTAATCTTTGGTTTTTGATAAAACCAAACCAAATCTTTGTTGATTATAACAATTTCCCTATTGGAACATTTGTGGTAAATCTCAGGCAATTTGTACAATGGGGGCTAGCAGGGGGAATTGTAGTTTTTAGCATTTTGGTATTTTACATAAATAAAATAACTAGACCATTTTATGTGCAAGGAATTGTAGAATACCTGATGAAGCAATTTAATGAGAAGTGTAAGAAAGTATTATGTTACTGCACAGGATTTTATTTTGAGGTATATAAATTACTGATTCAGGAAAAGGGCATTTTGATTATTGGGATATTTTTGTTTTTAATAATAAGCGGTATTTCTAAAGATGAAATGTTATTTAGTCCTGCTAGAGAAGAATTGAATCATTTCTATGAAGAAAATACTGGGGAAATAACTAATGCGAGAATGAAACCATACAAAAAAATAGAAAAAGAGTTGAGACAAGCATATGATGCGTTTGTCAATTCTTCGGATGAAACAAAAGAAGAGGCGACAGATATTTATCAATCATATGAGGCAACAAGGCTCATGTTTGAGAAGTTAGGAAAACGACTGGACTATGCCAAAAAACTTGAGAAAAAAGGAATTGATGGTTGGTGGCTCAATGAAATAGGATATTGCGAGCTTTTGGGAGAAAAAAATGTAAGCAAAAGAATGGTTCATGGAGCACTGGCAATTCTAGCTATGATACTTACTTTGGCAGGAAGTTTTGCAATGGAACGACAGTCGGGGGTTTGTTATATCTTGAAATGTACAAAAAAAGGAAGGAAAAAATTATTTTTTAGAAAAGTATTTTGTGCGATTGTAATTGCTACGTTTGCTGCAGTGCTGACAGTAGGAACAGAAATGTATGAAGTAGGAAAAGATTATTCTTTTCAAGGCTTATCTGCACCGGTTCAGAATATATCGCTTCTGGAAAAGATACCATTTTCATTTACGATTGGGCAGTTTCTGGGTATCTGGTTTTTTATGAGATTATTGATTTATATAATGATAGCAATGATGAGTTTGATGGTTTCAGCATTTATAGAACGTATTGAAAAAGCACAGATGATTTCATTAAGTTTATTGGTGCTGACTCCAATTTCAGGAGTTTCGGAATTTATGATATTAGGAACATACAGGTTAAAAAAAGCAGTAATAATTCTTGTAATGACACTAATATGCATATGTTTCAGCATGGTGATTACATATCGGAAATGGAGGGATTAAAATGCTTGAAATAAGAAATTTAAGGAAAACATATGGGAAAAAAGTAGCATTAAAAAATTTTAATTATGATTTTAAAGATGGAATTTATGGTATGCTAGGAGCCAATGGGGCAGGAAAAAGCACATTGATGAATTTGCTTACTGATAATTTGAAGCGGGATTCAGGACAAATTTTTTACGATGGTGAAGAAATATTAAAAATGGGTAATAGATACCTTGAAAAGGTGGGATATATGCCACAACAACAGGGAATATATGAAAATTTTTCGGCGAGAATGTTTTTGTTTTATATGGCGGAGCTGAAAGGAATTCGAAAAAAAGAGGCAAAGAGCCAGATTGGACAGCTGCTTGATATTGTGAATTTATCTGCTGCTGCGGATAAAAAAATAGGAAGTTTTTCGGGTGGTATGAAGCAACGTGTATTGTTGGCGCAGGCATTGCTGGGAAATCCTAAAATTTTGATACTTGATGAGCCTACTGCTGGACTTGATCCCAAAGAGAGGGTAAATTTGCGGAATTATATTCATCGGTTATCTCAGAATAAAATTATTTTGCTGGCTACGCATGTTGTTGGTGACGTAGAAAGTATTGCAGATAAAATTTTGATTTTGAAACAAGGAGAACTGGTAGCAGATGCTGGACCACAACATCTAATTCACCAGGTAAATGGAAAAAATCTTGAGGATGTATATATGAACTATTTTGGAAATGAGTAAGATATATTCTAAGTTTATAAGATGAGTATAAACAATAGTATAATGGTCTCATAAATTAAGACACTGAACGCGACATTTCTTAATGAATCTGATATATTATAACCAACAAATGAAAGAAGGTATTTATTATGTCCAGATCAAGAAGAAATTTCAGTGTTGAAGTTAAAACAAACCTCGTACTCCAGCTGCTTAAAGGAGTAAAAGAACTTAATGTCCTTGCTGTTGAAAACGATATTCAACCAAATCTCCTGCGCAACTGGAAGAAGGAATTCCTTACTACGACGGATCCTTTGCCGAAGAATACGTATGAAGTAGAGGGAATGCAAGCAGAGGGTAACAGCCTATATTACTGTTTGGCACCAACAGATGCAACAGATGGTTCGAAATTTCCGCAGTATATTGTGTTAGTTGATAGATAAAACAGAGGTGCTCAAAATGAGGCGAAAAGCAGCAGAATTTGTATTTTTATTATTATGTATATGTCTGATAAAAGGAACAGTTTGTTCAGCCGCCATGCAAGTGGCGGCTGGTTCTTGTGGTGAAAATGTTACATGGACACTGGATGATGAAAATGTCCTTTCAATAAGTGGAACAGGAAAAATAAGTGGCAGACCATGGGAAAAGTTCATGCAGTGGAAGAAGATTGAGAAATATCCGTCACCGCGTGATTATGAGTATGATATTGAGGAGGATGATCCGCATTTTGTGACGGTTGTGATTAAAAAGGGGATTACTGGAATTGGAGCAAACATTTTTTCTAGTCCTTATATTAAAAAAGTCATCCTGCCAGATGGTATGACCGAGATTGGGGCATCGGCGTTTAAATATTCTTCAATACAAAGTCTGGACATACCGGATTCCGTAGTGGAAATCGGCAGCGGAGCATTTGCCTGCTGTCGGCAGTTGACAGGGGTGCATTTACCGGAAAGTTTAACAAGGATAAGGGGACAAATGTTTTGTGAATGTATAGCGTTGAAAGATGTGACAATACCAGACTGTGTGAAAGAGATTGAGAAAATGGCGTTTAATGGGGCAAGCAACTTGGAGAAAATTACATTTGGAAAAAGTCTCACAACCATTCCTGATCAGCTTTTTACCAGATGCCAGCGGTTGCGAAAAATTGTCAATCATTCGAATACACGTTTTTCACTATCTGGGATTGGTGCAGAGACAGAAGTTGTTACATGGCATGAAAAGGACGCGATTATTTGGGAAGAATCAGACTTTAATAACAGAAAAGCCTATGAAGAATATTGGAAAAAACGAGTGGATTACGGAGTGGACATTACAGATATTTTGCCGGGAAAGACAGTAGTAGGATATGGAAAAGAGTATAAGATTCATTATGTGGCAATGAAAGGGGTAAAGGTAAAGGGAAAACTTCCTAAAAGTTTCCGGTATGGAAAGAGCATAAACCTGCCAAGCAAAGTTACAAAAAAAGGCTATCTATTTGTAGGATGGAATATTTCTGATGGCTATGGTAAGTGGGATGCATTGCGTACGGATTCAAACGGAGAGATTTATTTTAATGGATTGACAGAGTGCGTTAAGGACACGGAACGAAAATATATATGTAAAATGACGCCGTGTTTTATAAAAGTAAAAGTCAAAAAGAAGGCGAAGAAAACGATTGTTCAGGTGGATTGCCGAAATCTTCCGAAAAAGGGAATGACTTCGGCAGATGTTGCCATTCGGTATTCATACAACAAAAAGATGAAGAAATTCAAAGTTTCCTGTAAGTCAAAATACATGAAAAAAGTGTATTTTGCACTTCCAAAATCATTCGGAGATTGTAAGGGGTATATGCAATTTGCGATGGTGGATGATAATTGTAATTATTTTATGGATTTTTACAAGAAAGCAGGATGGGAGATTGTCGGACGGTCACGTTCATGGATCTGGAGCAAAATCGTGGTGAGTAAAGGGAAGTGATACTAGGTGATCGAGAATGAAAAGTATGTATAGCATACATATTATTGTAAACATCTTGTATAGAAAATGTCAGGTTCATTGACACAATATAAGAATTAGGCTTTGACAACATAGAATAATTCTTTTGTAATATGCTTTTGACCGTTTACAAGTGCGAATATAACAGAGGAGAAAATAAATTCGTTATTGGAAAAAAATAAAGAGAAAAGCGGCGAATACAGAATTGATTCCGATGCGTATCCGGACGCTTTTCAATACAAAATTACGGAGAATAAAGAGATAAGTTTTTTTCTGGCAGGAATTGTAAAATAGCATTGTTAGCGTAAAAAAACTTTCGGAAAAATAAATATTGAAAAAGGCAGCTCCTTTGT
>OLIW01002012.1_pt1 | contig 16183 bp, 11 predicted proteins | sample 1601321 | NCBI WGS metagenome assembly OLIW01 (sample SAMEA2452114, study PRJEB22498) | human gut metagenome | reverse complement strand
GGCTTTTGCCGGCCGAAGCGTCTCCCGATATATCGCCTCCGCATTGGAGGTCGGTGCCTGCTTGTGCACTGCCGTCGATATCTCCCTCGCATGTAAGGTTTCCGCTTGCCGAAGCGCCTCCTGATATATCGCCTCCGCATTGAAGGTCTGTGCCGGCTTCTGCACTTCCGATGATGTCTCCATCACAGGTTAGGCTGCTGCTTGCCGAAGCATTTCCGTTAATATCTCCGCCGCAGCAGAGAGTGGCACCTGCTGATGCACTGCCGTTAATATCTCCGCCGCATTTTAGAGTAGTGCCTGCTGCGGCAGGACCGTTAATGGAGTCGCATTTGAGGTCAGCGCCTGCTGATGCGCAGCCGTTAATATTTAGGCAGCTAAGATGTCCTCCTGCTGAAGCGTTTTCGCCTATATAGTTCCCGCATGAGAGATTTCCATTGGCGCTGGCTGCTCCGTTTATAATTTCACATTCTAAATTACAGTAGCAGACCACATTTTCCGGTTCATTTTCTAATTTTACTGTTATTTTTTCCTGTTCTTCTGTGGCTGTAAGCAGTTTTTTTCCGCTGAAAACTGCTATCCTGATGGTATTATCGTCAGGCCATGATATTTCAAGAGGTTCGGAGGTGAGTGCATGCGGAGATGACATACCAAAAAGCTCGTCCATGCTGATGCCGAAAAGCTGGCTTAAGACGGGCAGCATGGAGATATCCGGGCTGGATAGGCCATTTTCCCATTTGCTTACTGCCTGAAAGGTGATTCCCAGCTTTTCGGCCAGCATTTCCTGAGTCCATCCCAGGTTTTTGCGGTTAACAACAATGTTGTTCTTAAGATTCTTGATGTAGTCCATGATGTTAGCCTCCTTGAATTTATGCTTATATGTTAAATGCGTATTATGTAAAAAACCATCTATTAACCGTTGAATCAACTGAAAAAATACTAAACTGTAAGTTGAATATGCAAAGTCTATTGCGGAACAAACTTATTTTAATAAAAAATCCGAACCGCTATAAACAGGCTCGGATCAAATTTCTGGCACCTCCAAGGGGATTCGAACCCCTGTTACCGCCGTGAGAGGGCGGCGTCCTAGGCCACTAGACCATGGAGGCATTGGCTGCGGAATAAGGATTCGAACCTTAACAATACGAGTCAGAGTCGTAGGTGCTACCGTTACACTATTCCGCAATATGCTGCGGCATAAGAGCCGCCTGAAACATTGGTTATAATATCAAAGAGCTTGAATTTTGTCAAGCGTATTTTGCAAAAATCCCGAAATGCCGTCTGCCCCAGGAGCTAACACCCGTCTCGCGACAGGTGGGAGCGCTGACCGGACAGTTTGTCTTCCCCTGGCATTCTTAAAGAACGGGGGCCTGACATTCCTCCGGCGCATTTTTTGACGCTCCCTAATAGTTATTGTGGGTATTATTACAAGGAGCCAACGCACATTCCAGGAATTAAAGGCCAAAGCAGCCTTATGCTGGTGGGATTAATTGGGCTCGAACCAACGACCTTTACGATGTCAACGTAACGCTCTAGCCTGCTGAGCTATAATCCCCTTTCGCATAGATTATTATACACATTTTTACGAATATATCAAGAGGAATTTGTGAATTAAATTGATTTTTATTTTAAAGGGAGATGCAAATCGACTGTTTCTATTTTAATTTGAATGCAAAAACCCGCGTAAGCGGGGCATTTTCTTACCTTAATCCATATGCCGCGCGTAATTATCCTATTGTTAAAATAATTAGTTTGCCGGCAGACGGTTTAAAGACGAAATATAATGACAGTTGGTGCAAAGAGGCGTATAATGGTGGCCGTAAGAATGAGGGGGATGCAAAATATGACTAATCAGGAAATTTGGGAGATTGCATTTAAGCAGTCTGCGTATGACTGCAGCTGCCGCCCGGAGGATTTTCTGCAAAAAGAAAACAAGGCGGTGCTGGCGGGTTCGGATAACAGGGCGCGGGCTTATCTGCCTAAGCCGCTGGAATGCGATTTGGTATCCTATGGCAGCAATATCGTAGCGTCGGTAAAAGCAGAACTGATGGAAGAAATCTCTGATTATATAAACAGCTGTCCTGCCGAGCATTGTTTTGAAACGCCCAATATATATGTGCTGAATGATCGCCTCGCGCCGTACAATCTTAAGGTCTGCTTTATGGCTGAATACTTTTTGCCTGATATGGAGCGGCTTAAGGCGCTGCCCTGCCCGTGGCCGTTAAAACTGCTTTATCCGCAGGATTTTAAAGATTTATATAACGGCCAATGGAGCAATGCGCTTTGCCTGGAGCGGAAGGAGAGGGACGTTCTGGCGGTAGGCGCGTATAAAGACGGCCGGCTCATAGGTCTGGCCGGCGCTTCGGCGGACTGCGAGGAAATGTACCAGATAGGCATAGATGTATTGCCTGAGTTTAGGCATCAGGGGGTTGCTTCCGCGCTTATAAGCCGTTTGGCGGTGGAAATTGCAGGAATGGGCAAAGTGCCGTTTTACTGCGCAGCCTGGGCGAATATCAAATCGGTGCGGAGCGCTATCAAATGCGGCTTTAAGCCGGCCTGGGCTGAAATGACCGCGCGCCGGCCGGAATTTATAAATACTTTGTATCTGAAGCAGCCAAAGGGGGATTGACGGGTCGGGACGCTTTATTGGCGCTTTGTGCGTCCCGAAAAAGTCGATGTGCTTTTCTTTTCTGCCGCAAAAGCCTAAATTCCTTTGAGCTTTGGACGCGTTGAAAAAGTTTATATGCTTTTAGTCGGGAATGACGCTCTGAAATCAAAGATTTCCGGACCGCACTCTATACAAATACCTCCAGTGCCCTTGGGGAACTGCTTATAAAGCGGTTATTCGCTTATAAGAAGTTTTTCCCGCAGCACCTGACGGCGGCAAAAATACGGCTAAAAATCGCAAAAAAATAAATTTCAGGTTTATGGACAGTCTGGACGGCGCTTTATTGGCGTCATTTATAGCTTTATTGACATACTGGGCGTTCTGTTAAATGCGCGTAAAATTTTCATTTATTTTTCATGTTTAATTCAAGCTTCAAACACGCGGTTGAGATAAAATATAAACTAAAGAAAGGGAGAACGTTTAAAATAAAAAAGAAAGGAAATAAGCTGCATAATGCCCGAAACATCTTTTGTTTTCAAACGGAAGGAGAAAAAATATCTGCTTTCGGAAGAAGAGTGCGCCGCTTTTATTTCCCGTACAAAGGAATTTCTTGTTGGAGACAGCTACGGCGAATATACCATATGCAATATCTATTATGATACGCCTGATTATAATTTGATAAGGCAGTCTATTGAAAAGCCCAAGTATAAAGAGAAACTCCGGCTGCGCAGTTACGGCGTGCCCGCAAAGGAAGATCAGGTCTTTTTGGAGATAAAGAAGAAGTATAAGGGAGTTGTGTATAAGAGGAGAAGCGCGCTTTCCTTAAAAGAGGCTGAGGCTTATATGAATAACGGCATAATTCCCCGTCAGGAAAATCAGATTTTAAGGGAGATTGAGTATTTTGTAAGCTTCTATCGTCCCGAAGCCAAAATCTATCTGGCTTATGACCGGACGGCTTTTGCGGGGCTGGAGGACAAGGGCCTGAGGATAACCTTTGACCGCAATATAAGAAGCAGGGATTATGATTTAAGCCTTGGGGCCGGGGATTACGGCGAATATCTGCTTGACGAGGGCAAATGCCTTATGGAAATAAAGAGCTGCGGAGCCATGCCGATAGGGCTGGCAAGGGCGCTTTCGGAAATGCAGATATATCCTGTTTCTTTTTCTAAGTACGGAAATGTCTATAAAAATATGATGCGCGCCGAAGAGCGGGCTGCGCGCGTAATTTAAAGGAGGGGTATTTTATGCTGAACAGTATAATAGATGCGGCAGCGGGGGCGGCGTCCTCCTACGAGGTACTGGCCTGTATAGGTACGGCTATTGTATTGGGCTTTATTATTTCGGGCGCGTATATGGCCTGCGGAGCTTATACTAAAAGCTTTGCCATAGCCTTGGCCCTGCTTCCGGTTATAGTACAGGTTGTTATAATGATGGTAAACGGCAATCTGGGCGTAGGTGTGGCTGTGCTGGGAGCATTCAGCCTGGTGCGCTTCCGCTCTGTGCCGGGTAGCGCTAGGGAAATTTGCGCTCTGTTTTTGGCTATGGCTGCTGGGCTTGCGACAGGAATGGGCTATTTAATATTTTCGGCGGTAATGGTTGTTATAGTCTGCGCGGTATTTGTGCTGTTAAGCAGGACTAAATTCGGCGAAGGCAGGCAGGGCCTTAAGGAGGTCAGGATAACCATTCCCGAAGCCTTGGATTATACCGAAGTATTTGACGATATATTTGAAAAATATACCCGTGAGGTTTCTTTAATAAGGGTGCAGACGGTCAATTTGGGCAGTATGTTCGAGCTGAGATATGAAATAAAATTCAAGCCTGGGATAAATGAAAAGCAGTTTATAGATGAAATAAGGTGCCGGAACGGAAATTTAACGGTAGCCTGCGGCAGGATACAGGCCCAAAGGGAAGAATTATAATCAGGAAAGGGTGAGGCGTGATTGAAGAGTTTTAAAATTTTTACCGCGGCATTAATATGCATTTTAGTGACTCTGCTTTGTGCCTGCGGACAATCCAATATAAATCCGGGCGGAACTGCGGGAACGGACGGCTCCTCTTCAACTCCCGCGGCTACCTTTATAGGCTTTGACGACAGCGATTATAATACAAGCTATACCTCTCAGGCCGCCGAAATTGTTTTTTCTCAGTCGGGCGTTTCGGCTGAAGGCAGCGGCGTTTCGGTTGAGGGCAATACGGCCGTTATTACAAATGACGGGGAATATATTGTTTCGGGCCAGTCCCAGGACGGGCGGCTGATAGTGGACGCTGAGGACTGCAGCGTGCATATAATTTTTAACGGTCTGACCTTAGAATGCGCAACCAGCGCCCCGGTATATATAAAGCAGGCTGACAAAACCATTATAACCCTTAATGAAGGGACTAAGAATTATATAACCGACTGTGAAAGCTATATATATGACGACGCCCAGGAGGAAGAGCCCAACGCGGCGGTTTTCAGCAAGGATGATTTGACTATAAACGGCCTGGGGTATCTGGAGGTAACGGCGCGTTTCAATAACGGCATAGGCAGCAAGGATATTCTCAAAATTACCGGAGGAGTGATAAAAGTAGAGGCGGCGGACGACGGTATTGTGGGCCGGGACTGTCTCGCTATTGACGGCGGAGAAATTGAGGTTGCCGCTTCGGGGGACGGCCTTAAGAGCACTAACGACGAGGATTCTGAAAAAGGCAATATTATAATTACCAGCGGCAGCATTACAATAAACGCTGAAAAAGACGGAGTGCAGGCGGTCAATTCCTTGCTTGTTTCGGGAGGAAAGCATACTGTAACTTCGGGCGGAGGCAGCGGCAGCAGCTCTAATTATTCCAGTTCATGGGACAGTCAGGACAGTCAGAAAGGACTTAAAGCTCAAAATGACCTGAGTATTTCGGGCGGAATTTTTAATATAGATTCGGCGGATGATGCGCTTCACAGCAACGGTACCCTGACTGTTTCGGGCGGGGACATAACTGTCAGCACAGGAGACGACGGTGTGCATGCGGATGACGCCCTTACCATTTCAAACGGCAATATTAATGTGCTTGCTTCGTATGAAGGGCTGGAGGGCCTGAACGTATTTATAAACGGCGGCCATATAATAATTCATGCTGAGGATGACGGAATTAATTCGGCGGGCGGTTCAGATTCGGGCGGCATGAGGCCGGGAGACGGATTTTCCTTCCGCGGTGACAGTACTGCGTCTGATATCAGCATTACAAACGGATATATCTATGTAGAAGCCTCAGGAGACGGCCTGGACAGCAACGGCAGCATATACATGTCGGGCGGCACTTTGCTTGTAAGCGGGCCAACTGACGGTGGCAACGGTGCGATTGACTATGAGAGCGCGTTTGAATTAAACGGAGGCGTCCTGGCTGCTGCGGGCAGTTCGGCTATGGCAATGAATGTTTCAAAGGCGGCCGGGCAGGGTGCGGTTATGGTAATTTTTGATCAAACTTATTCGGCAGGCGAAACCATAGCGCTGACTGACCGGGACGGTAATCCCATAGTGGTGTTTAAGCCGGAAAAGAGCTTTAATTCAATAGTGGTTTCATCGCCTCAAATGCAGGAGGGAGAGACTTACCTGGTTTATGCCGGCGGCCAGGCAGATACCGATTCCTTCGGTTTTGCGTCGGATAATTATACTCCTGGGGAACTCGTGTATGAGATTACTCTCAGCCAGCTTGTTATGAATGCCGGGTCTGTTTCAAGCGGTATGCAGCCGGTCGGAGGAATGCCTGGCGGCGGAGATATGCGGCCCGGAGGCATGGGCCGGTAAGTTTAAGTTTTATAGAACTGCGGAATGGGGGAAGGATTTTGTATAAGCTGCTTATAGTGGACGATGAAGAGAGGATCCGGGCGCTTATAAAAAAATACGCTTTGCTGGAAGGGCACAGCGTATATGAGGCGCAGAACGGGCTGGAGGCGGTTGAGCTCTGCAAAAAAGAAAGCTTTGATATTATAATTATGGATATAATGATGCCTGAGCTGGACGGGTTCAGCGCTGTTAAAGCGCTGAGGGAGTTCTCTCAGGCTCCCGTTATCATGCTTTCAGCGCGGGGCGAGGAATATGATAAACTGCACGGCTTTGAATTGGGCGTGGATGATTATGTGGTTAAGCCCTTTTCTCCGCGCGAGCTTATGATGCGAATAGACGCGATAATGAAGCGCGCCGGAAAAAAGGAGAACGAGCATAAAATATATCAGAAGGACGGGCTTAAAATTGATTTTACAGCGCGAAAAGTGTATGTGGATGATAAAGATGTAAATCTGACCCCTAAAGAATACGATTTGCTTTTTTATATGGCGGAAAACAGGAACATTGCGCTGTCCAGGGAAAGGCTTATATCGGCAGTCTGGGGCTATGATTATTTTGGGGACGACAGGACTTTGGATACGCATATAAAAATGCTGCGCAAAAGCCTTGGCAGCGCAAGCGGTTTTATTGTCACCCTCAGGGGGGTAGGCTACAGGTTTGAGGGTTAATTTACAGGACGGCTGTTAAATACTGTAATTAATGCAGAAAAGGGGCAAATTACCTATGGAGGTTAATTTATAAAACGGCTGTTAGATACTGCAATCAGCAATTACAAACTGGCTTGACTCAAAGGATAGTATAAGCGGATAAGGCTTTAAAAGCGCTTTTGGGGTAAGATTTTAAATGGAAAAACAGAAAAAAACAAAAAGAGGCGTAAGCATAAAATGGAAGCTGATAATACTGCTCATGTGCTTCAGTGCGGCCCTGATTATTCTGCTCTGGCTGTTTCAGGTGGTATTTCTGGACAGCTTCTATAAGAGCATAAAGGTAAACAGCATACGCTCGTGCGTTAACCAAATTGAAAAAGCAGATTATTACGGTATGGACAGCGAGCTTATATGGACGCTGGCAGGGGAAAACGACAGCTGCATTATGCTGCTGGACCGGGATAACGGAGGCGAAATTTATTCGGCCGACCGGTTCATGGACTGCGTAATACACCGAATGTCCAGCCGTGACCGCTATCTGCTTATAGAACAGGCGGAAGAAACGGGCGAATGGCTGAGCTATGCTGAAATAAGGTATATAGGCGGCTGGCAGCCCAGTGAAGCGGGCGCTGAAAGCATAATATATGTTAAAATTCTGGATTCGCAGACAGCTGTTATAATAAATGCGCGTATTTCTCCTGTGGATTCAACCGTCCAGACCATTCGCGTGCAGTTATATTATATAACGGGCGCGCTGGTAGTGCTTTCTGTGGTGTTAGCCCTGGTCATTTCAAAATTGGTGGACAGGCCGATAAAGAACCTTAAGCGGTCGGTACAGCAGCTGGCGGAGGGCAATTATGACGTTACCTTTGAGGGAAACGGCTATAAGGAAATAAACGAGCTGACGGGCGCGCTGAATAATGCTGCGGGGGAAATTTCCCGCATGGAAAGCGAGCGCAGGCAGTTAATAGCCAATGTCTCTCACGATTTGCGCACCCCGCTCACTCTTATAAGCGGGTATGCCGAGGCCATGAGGGATCTGCCTGACGAAAATACGCCCGAAAACGCGCAGATTATCATAGATGAGGCGGGCCGGCTGAACGCGCTGGTACATGATATGCTGGATTTATCCAGGCTCCAGGCCGGAGAAAAAATGCTGAACCTTGAAAAGTTCAATTTAACCGGCGTTGTAAGCGAAGTTGCGGAGCGCATGAACCAGCTGATTCAAAAGGACGGCTATTCCATAAGCTTTGAATGTGACGGCGCCGTGAATGTTACCGCGGATAAGAGCCGGGTGGCCCAAGCGGTATATAATCTTATTCTGAATGCCGTAGATTTTACAGGGCCTGATAAAAAGATATATGTGGCAGTAAGGGTATCTGGCCATAGGGTGCGCATAGAGGTCAGGGATACAGGCAAGGGGATTTCCCCTGAAATTCTGCCTCATATCTGGGACAGGTATTACAGCGACAGTTCTTCGCGCAGAGAGGGCAGTACGGGCACAGGGCTTGGGCTGAGCATAGTTAAAACCGTGTGTGAGCTGCACGGGGGCTCCTGCGGCGTGCAAACCAGCCAAAACGGAAGCACCTTCTGGTTTGAGCTTCCTGTCTGAACGGCTCTTTATCGGGAAAGGAGCAGCGGAAGGCTGAATATCATATAAATAAATTTTAAAGCAAAACCGGCTTTTCAAGAGCCGGTTTTGTTTTTCAGCCATTTAGGGTATATTATGTTCTGAAAGGGGATGGTTCATATTATTTATGGATATGTCCGCGTATCCAGCGCGGATCAGAATGAAGAAAGGCAGCTCATTGCTTTGCGGGAGCAGGGAGTTCCGGAGGAAAACCTCTTTATAGACAGGCAGTCGGGGGAAAACTTTGAGCGGCCTAAATATAAACGGTTGGTAAGGCGGTTAAAAAAGGGAGACTTGCTTTATATACTCAGCATTGACCGTTTGGGGCGCAATTATAAGGAGATACAGGAGCAGTGGAGGATATTGACTAAGGAAAAGAACGTGGATATATGCGTCTTGGACATGCCTCTTTTGGATACGCGGAACGGCAAAGATTTAATGGGGACCTTTATCGCTGATTTGGTGCTGCAGATTTTATCCTTCGCCGCGCAGAACGAAAGGGATAACATACGCAGGCGGCAGGCGGAGGGAATAGCCGCGGCAAAGGCAAGAGGGGTTAAGTTCGGCCGGCCCGTCCGGCCCGTGCCTGAAAATTTTTACGAAATACATGCATTATGGCGAAATAAAAAAATAACGCTCCGGCAGGCGGCAAAAAACTGCGGAATGCCTGAAGGCACGTTTTATACCAAAGCGGTTAAATATGAAAAAAGCTGTGAAAATACGGGTATCCAGCCGTTTGAAATGGTGTACTTTTCCAAATTACATAATTGATTATAAAATTTATAATATTATATTCGAAAACCAACTTTTCTTCAAGCGCTTTTTTTGACGCAAATCTGCTGGAATACCTTAATCTGTCGATTTTTTAAAGTACACTTTTAAAAATTGAGAGAGAAGGTGCGTGTATGAAAAAAGCGGGTTTGAAAGGCTTGCTGGCGTGTGCTGCGGCAATAATAGCGCTGTTTGCCGTTATGCTGCCTGCCGGTGTTCTTGCGGCGGGAACAGACGGCGCTCGCTCTGGCGGTTTAATAACGGTAAAAGGAGCGGATGGGGCTGAAACTTACTGCCAAACGCTGTTTGAAGCTGCGGATGCGGCCGGGGACGGCGATACGCTGATTCTCAATGATAATATTGAAATGGCGTTTTTTACTTTAAACGGCAAACGGCAAAATCCCACTATGGTGGTAGAGGATAAAAGCTTGACGCTGGACGGCCAGGGACATACGGTGACGGCCAGGAACGAAGCGTTCAGCATGATAGAGGTAGGCGTGAATGGGAATTTGACGGTTAAAAATATTGTTATGGACGGCAGTGCCGCTGATAACAGGCGGTATTCCAGCATAATTAATATTGAAGGCGGCCAGGTTTTTATTGAAGAGGGGACAATCCTGAAAAACAACTGTACTGCCGCGGTAGATATCGGCGTTAATGTTCCGGGCGGAAAGTGCATAATGAACGGAGGAATGATTACTCAGAATGTGATGCCTGCCGGGAGCAATGATACCGGGGTGGCCGTAACTGTTCTGGAAGAGAGCACGTTTATTATGAACGGAGGTATTATATCGGATAACCGGACGGAAAAATACGGCAGTTCGGGCATAATGGTAAACCGAGGGGGCAGCGCAATATTAAACGGCGGCGTCATAGAAAACAATATTACGCAAGTCCGCGGGATGGCCTCTGCCCTCCATATAAAGGGAGGCCATGTACAGCTTAACGGCACCGAGATAAGAAATAATATATCCAGGGATGGCTACGGAGCGGTTTATGTGACCAATCATTCGTCTTTCGGCAATAAATGGGATGGGGTGCTTGATATAAACGGAGGCGTCATATCAGGTAATAAAGGAGAAAATGGGAACGCCAATGCTATATATCTGTACAGCCGGAGCAGCATAAAAGACACGGGGGCTTATATTTATTTCAGCGGTTCGCCTACGATTGATGGACCCAGCGTAATATACGCCAACAGCAGTTCGGATGTTAATTTTAAGCCGCTGGTGGTAGACGGTGAATTTAACCCGGTACTGCCGGTAGAAATTGATTTGCAGTTTTATTATATAATAGATCAGACCATTGTGGAATATTTAGACGGAATAAAGGCGGATTCTTCGCATTTTACTGCCATAAGGGAGGATTACGGCTTCCAGGAGGACAGCTTAAATAATCTGCTTTATACTCAAGCCAAGCGGGAAGTCATTTTTATGGACGGCGAAAAGGAGCTGGAGGGACTTTCTTATTGGGAATTTGTTGAAGATAAAATAGAAGAGCCTCAGAATGGAATGGCAGTTAAGCCTGGCTATGTGCTTAAAGGCTGGTATACTGAGGAAGGCCTTATTAATAAATGGGATTTTGATAAAGATGTTCTCTTAAGAGAAGAAGGAGAATTCAGGCTTTATGCTGAATGGGAAGCGCTTGAAGCAATACCTCCTGAACTGGCGCCCAAAATAGAGGTTAGTATTTCCTGCGGCGACGAGGACGGCGCGGTTCTTCATCCCGAATTTGATAAAGAAGGCGGATATGAATATACTTATACATGGCAAAACGCCGCTGGCGAAATAGTTGGAGAGACTTTGGATCTGACCGTATCTTCTCCGGAATTGGGCGGGCAGGAAAAGTATACTCTAATTGTTTCGGCATTAAGAACGGATAACGGCCAGACCGCGCAGGCCAGTGCGATTTATATAGTTTCGCGCGGTACGCATAATTTTGACGGCTGCATATATAATTCGGAAATTCATTGGCAGGAATGCCCGGTTTGTTCTCAAAAGCAGAATGAAGATAAGCATAGCTTTGAATGGGTAATTGATAAAGAAGCAACCGCCTCAGAAGCGGGCTTAAAGCATGAGGAATGCTCAGTCTGCGGCTATTCTAAAGAGAAAGTGCAAATTCCGGCGCTGTCTGATGATACGGACAATTCAGGCGACAGTACCGCTGTGGGCATTATGACTCTGTTTGCGCTTACGGGCCTGGCGGCAGCGGCCCTGCTTGCGGCTGCAAAGCGGCGCAATGTAAATGTTTTTTTGGGTAAAAGAAATTAAAGTAACAATAGAGACAGCGGAATAAAAAACGCTGCAAAAAAGCCGGTTTTTGACTGCGCTGGAATAAGGCGCGTAAAAAACCGGCTTTTTATATTTAGTATAGAGCTTGATTATTCTTTTATCTGCTGTTGGGTGTGCGGTTCGCGCATCAGTTTGCGGTGCTGTCCGGGCGTGCAGCCGTATGTTCGGCTGAAAAAACGGTTCAAATGGGAGGAATCGTAAAAACCGCAGGCAGCCGCTATATCAGCGACCGACATATCGCTTTGGCTGAGCATTTCCCGCGCTTTGGATAGCCTGAAGGCGTTAAGATAGTTTATGGGCGTTGCTCCGGTCAGCTTTAAAAAATATCTGAAAAGAGTGGCGCGGGATACGTTGGAAAGCTCGCTGAGCTTGTCCAGCGTTATATTTTCCCCGTAATGCTCCTGGATGTAGTTAATGCATTTTAATATATTTCGGGAGACTGAATTTTCCCAGACTTCGTTGCTGGTGCAGATATATTTTTCCTTATATATCCGGCATATATAGGAAAGGATGTATATGGAAAGGGAATGAGCCATAGGAGCGGTATCGTCTGCGGCTTCCGGATACAGGGCCGCAATAGCCTCCAGCTGCGGTATAAGCGTGTGCATCTGCTCATCGTTAAGCTTAAGATAATAGCGGCTGGCTTCCCTGCCGTAAGAGGGTTCCATAGTAAGGAGTATAGGGTAAGCGGGCAGCAGGCTCATCTCCTTGGCATATTGTATGAAAAAATTCTTATGCAGCATTATATGGTACAGCTTTATGGACTGTGTAGGATAGTATCCGTGCCAGTAGCCCGGAGGGATAATAAAAATATCATTTTTTCCTATTTCATAGCAGCCGTTGTTGAAGTAATGGTAGCCTTGCCCCCGGATTATGAAATTCAGTTCATAAAAATCGTGAATATGCATCCCCGCTTCGTAATTCTCCTGATAAAAAGCTCTGGCAAGAATGGGGGAGGATGGATTGAAAAAATAGTTGCTGTACCAATGTACAATGTTAGAATATGGCAGGGTTTTTGGAGGCATAGCTAACGCTCCCTTCTCTTAATGTGATATTATTGTACAATATTATGTTTATAATATGCAATATTTTTTTGCGTCCAATGTTTAAACTTTAATTAAATTTTATTATAGGAGGCTTATTTATGCCGGATAATATCAGAATTATAAACGATTCAGAAATGTCTCATTCGGACGGCTGGGAATACCGCCGGGTGCTGCCCAGGCATCTTATATATTTTGACCATACGTCCTCTGTTACCAATACGCAGGGCGCATGGGCGGAATACAGGCTTTCGGGCTGCGAGCGCATAAGGCTTTTCATGGGCATGGAGCCCAGCGACGGCGTTATAAGGGTATATCTTGACGGCGCCGCTGTTGCGGACGTGGATTTAACCAAGATTACCGATAATATTGCCTATGATTCGGGTAAGCTGGAATGGGGCGAGCATTTATTAAAGGTGGAAGTGCTTTCCCAGGATAAAAAGGTGGATATAGACTATATCGAATGTACAGGCAAGGAGCCTGAGGCTTATTACATAGATAACCGCAACAATGCCTTTGTACATTTTACCTATGAATTTAAAAATATCCCCTCTGATACGGCCAAAAGCGGAAGCGTGACTTTTACGAACGAGCCTGACGAATTTATTGAAGTATATTTTGCCGGTCCGTTTATACGCATGTACGCGCCCAAGGGCCCCAAAGGCGGTATTGCTAAAGTGTCCGTAAACGGGAAGGATTACGGCGAGATAGATTTTTATTCTGAAAAAGAAGAGCCTGCCGCGCTTGTGTTTGAGGCGGATAACCTCTGCCACAAGGATGAAATTGAGCATTTCAGCCGTTTGGCGGTAACTGTTACAGGCAAAAAGAACGCTAAGGCTGCCGATGCTCTTGTCAGCGCGGATTATTTTGAAATAGGCGAGCCCAGCTGCGTGCGGACGGTTATGAACAGGCGCTCGGACGAGGAAACCGACGCTATGGCTCGATATGAGACAACCTTTACCCCGCCTGAGGAATGGAAGCCTGTTACTCCCCGCGGTCAGGTGCCCGTAAACGGAGTAAAGATAGGAGAGGGCGTATTTAAGGACGCCATGTATAAGAATATCAGATATTTGAAGGATTCCTATAAGCTGCCTTTATGGGTAGACGGCAAGGATCCCGACCGCATATGGGTGGATATGCTGGTAGCCTCAAACGAAGGCCGTATGCTGGGCGGCATAGGGCATACTCTCCGCTTTATTGAGGATGAGGAATTAAGGAAGATAGCTAAGGAGATAATTGACGCCGCCGAGCGCCGTCAGTTTACCAATAATAACGGCTATTTAATGCCGTATGAGAGCAAGAATTACCGGCTCTGGGTACACCAGACCTGGCCTCTGGTCAGCCGCGGCGAAGAGAAGAATTATGACAGGGCCATGTTTACTAAAGGCATGCTGGCCTGCGGTCTTGCCGGTTTTGATGAAGTATATGATATGCTTCGCAAATTCTACGATTGGTTTAATTCAGCTGAAGAATATCTGCCCTATATGCTTATGGACAGCATGGCGATACAGGGAAGCGTAGCCGGCCCGATGGTATATAACAGTCCCGCCGGCGTTCCGGAAGATATTATCACCACCATGAAATACTATGACCTGGAATGGTGGATGGACTTCTTAAAGCAGCGCATCCCCGAATGCATATACCGCTTTACCCTCAACCGTCCTCACAACTATCTTATTACCAGCATAGTGGCTTTCTTTGAGGAATATAAGGCGACGGGCGAACAGAAATATCTTGATGCCTGCAAGGGCGGCTGGGATATATATCATAACTATTTCCAGAATATCGGCGGCGGCATAAGCATCTGCGAGCATTTTGAGGTTGCACCCAATTCTCAGCTTATTGCCAATCTGCCTACTAACATTTACGAGACCTGCGCTAACGTATTCTGGATAGACCTGAACCACAGACTGCTTCAGCTTGAGCCGGATAACGAACTTTATGCCTTCCATGTAGAGCAGAGCCTCTATAATATCGTTCTGGCCTGCCAGGGCGAGGACGGCAGAATAAGATATTTCAACCATATGAACGGCGTTAAATACGCTCCGGGCCGTTATAATACCTGCTGTGAGATTCAGGCGACGGCGGCTATAGGCATGATCCCGCAGTTTATCTATATGCCTGATGAAGAAGGGGTTTATGTCAATCTCTTTGCGGCTTCGTCAATGGATGTATCGGTGGACGGCAAAACATTTGAAATTAATATGGATACCCGTTTCCCGTATGAAGATACGGTTTATATGACGGTAAAGGCTCCGGAAAAAGGCCGCATGAAGCTGAGAGTGCGTATGCCGCGCTGGATGACGCAGACCACGGACATTTATTTTGACGGCGAAAAAGTGCAGACCGGCGAACCGGGCGGCTATGCAGTATTTGACCGCGAATGGGAAGGCAGCACGGTTATAAGCTTTAAGCTGCCTATGGCTATGAAGGCCACTCAGTATAAGGGCGCCAATACCGTAGAAGGCAAAAAGCGCTATGCGCTGGAATACGGCCCCCTGCTTATGGCTGTGCGCGGCCCGCTTACCAGCGAGGGCATAGGGGATAACGAGCCTACTCTCGTTCTGCCTCTGAGCATTGACGAATTGCTTGGACGCCTTGTAAGAAAGGGAGAAAAGCTGGAATTTGCCGTAAAAGGCTTGGACGAATACGACGTTATTCCTTATTTCGATTTAGAGCAGGAGGAATTCAGCTGTTTCCCTGTGTTTGAAAAATAATTTCATAAAAGGCGCTGAAATTGCGCAAGCTATTGATGCAGCTATAAAAACAAGGGAGGCGCCTTTATGGATGATAAATTTTATCAGGAGGATGAGCTGGATATAGATATGCCCAGGTCGGTGGCTTCGTCTACCGAATGCACGGGCCTGACAGCGACAGCTCCTCAAAATGCAGGAGAAGCTGAGGCGTACAATCAGATATACAACATACATCTGAAGCCTCAGTTTGATAAAAGGAAGAAGAAAAAATAAAGACGGCTGGAATGTATAAGCTTCAGACAAAACGGAGGGCGCTTAAAAAGCGTCCTCCGTTTTACTGTTTTATTAAGGGTAATTTGCAGGAGAATGATTTGAGTATCAAAAAGGACAATATAACCAAAGCATGCGCCCTTTTACCAAGAAGAGAGCGCACGGTTATTATATTCGGCTATATACTCAGGCATTCTGTATATCCGCGTGCTGATGGCCGGCCGCCTGGTACTTCGGGCAAAAGGCCTTAATGCAAGATGGCTTTTTTTCTTTAAACAGCCGGCCGTATGCAGAGATACCGAGGCGTCCTAAGGCTTATACGGCCACAAAAAATATTGCAGTTCTGCAATGCCTGGCCTACCCTAAATTGACAAGGGCATATACGGTCAGGACAGGGCTGTTTGAGTGTCCT
>OLIW01002004.1_pt1 | contig 16212 bp, 23 predicted proteins | sample 1601321 | NCBI WGS metagenome assembly OLIW01 (sample SAMEA2452114, study PRJEB22498) | human gut metagenome | reverse complement strand
GCCATATATAGTTGCCCGAGCCGTCCTTGAGTTTCCTAATTGCTTTAACTGTTGAGTCATTCATTATAAATGAGGCATTTTTGCGGTACGGAGATTTAAGTGAATAATATAAATCTATAATATCATCAAACGTAATTGAAGTAGAACTGGATGTGGTTTTTCCAAGTTGACCACCACCCATTGCCGCCAAAATTCCTGTAGGTTTACCCGTTCCATCACCAATGATAAACGCTTCTTCCTCTTTATTTCCGATACGTCTTCCGAATTCCGTGGCGATATAGCTCTCAAGATTAAATACGCTATCGTTTAAAAGTTCTTCAGAAACTTTAATCATAGTTGCAAGCTTGTATGCTCCAATAGAAACCTGGCTGAAACTATCGTCGCTTTCAGGTATTGTTCCTTCTTCATCTACCCATGAAGCTGTACCTTTTGTTGCGACTACTGGGATTTTTCTGTCTCCGATTGAAGTTTGAATCACATTTGCAAGTTTTCTAAAAATATTTTCTTCTTCAATAGCTTCAATTAAAGTTTTTTCAAATTCATCTGGTACTAAATACCCACCTTCTGAGTCTGTGCCTGCTTCAAGAGCGTTTTTAATTTCAAAACTGCTTTTATTTCTCATAGACTTCCAAAACGCATCTTTGTATTCATTGCTTGCTCGTCCGGTTTTAGATTTGATTTTTTCTAAAAAAGGATGTTCTTTTATTGGCATATTTATTGTTTTTGAAAGTTCAGCATCGAGAGCTTCTCGGCGTTCTAAGATATCTATTTCTTTGCCTAAATCCACTACTTCCTTTTCCATTTTTTCATAAGTCAAGTTATCTTCATCAGAGATAAATTTCCCTTCCTTACATGTGCTGTCTAAAAAGTTCTTTGCTTCGTCCCACGCTTTAGCGCGTTTCTCTCTAAGTTCTAAAATTTTATTCATTTTAAATTCCTCCTAGTTTTTAAGTAGAAAGAGCCGCTTTTGTAGCGACTCCACTGTAATTTTGTTTTGATTTTTGTTTTTTAATTTATCTATTAATTTGTTTGTAACTGCCATGCGGCTGAATATATAGCTGTTTGAAACTTTTTCAGAATTTTGATTTTTTTCTGTATACATAATTTCATCAGCAAATCCAAATTCTATGGCTTTTCGTGCGTTCATCCAGCATTCTGCATCCATCATCTTTGAGATTTCATCTCTCGGAAGATTAGTTTTTAGTTCATATGCGTTAATGATGGATTCTTTTATTTCCGAGAGCATTTCTATCGCTTTGCTCATTTCTTCGGTGTTTCCAATAGCAACTGTCATAGGATTATGAATCATAATTTGACTAACCGGCGAAATTAAAACTCGTGTTCCTGACATAGCAACAACTGAAGCCGCCGATGCTGCTAAACCATCAATTTTAACAGTTACATTGCCTTTGTAGTCCATTAGCATGTTGTAAATTTGAGCAGCTGCGAACACATCGCCGCCCGGGGAGTTAATTTGTACAGTTATATCTCCGGAATTTGACATAAGCTCAGATTTAAACTGTTTTGGTGTTATTTCATCATCAAGCCACGATTCTTCAGCTATGACTCCATCAATTTTTAAAATCCTTTCACTTTCATTATTTATCCAGTTCCACCAGCGTGACGCTGGACTCAATTTACAGAAACTATATTTTGAATTTTTATCATTGTTGTTTTGCGTTTTTAAATTCATAAAAATTCACTCTCCTTTGTTTCAGGTTTTGATTTATAGGCCGCACCCGCATCTGATAATTTTTGCATTGAACCGTTAACTAAATATAGATTTCCGCCAAGATCATCGGGAATTAAATCCATATTTTCAAGTGTTCTCACGTCATTTGGTGATAGGAACCCATTCTGTATTCCTGTTGCATATCCACTCATTCGGCTTTGATAATCCCCACGCAATAGCCCATCAACATTAAACTTAGCAAAATATTCTCTTTTTTCACTTTCAAGAAGAAGTGACCTGTGAATGGCTTGTTCCCAACGAGTAACCCACGGGTCAAGTGTGTATTTCACAAACTCAAGCGACTGCTGTTCGATATTTGAAAACGAAGATTTATCAAGGTCTCCGACCATATGAGGGGGTACTCTGAAAATTCTTGCAATTTCATCTATTTGGAATTTTCTTGTTTCCAAAAACTGAGCTTCGTTTGGAGAAATGCTTATACTTTTGAATTGCAATCCTTCTTCTAAAATTGCAATTTTATGGGAATTAGAACTGCCTTGGAAAAGTGAATTCCAGCTTTCTCTGAGTTTAGTAGGATCTTTAATATTTCCAGGATGTTCGAGTACTCCGCTTGGGCTTGCACCATTTGCAAAAAATTTAGCTCCGTATTCTTCAGTAGCTAAAGCCATTCCTATCGCATTTTTTGCCATTGCTATCGGGGAATATCCGACAAGTCCGTCAAACCCTAAAGCAGGAATATGAAAAATCTCATCTTTTTTTAAATATACTTGACTGAGTTTCTTAAGTTTTGGATTATCGCTTTCATTTGTAGAATATTTGTAATATATTTCGCCGGATAGAGTTCTATCAACTGTCATGCGGTTGGGCATAAGAGGATATAGAGCTACGACTTGACCTTTTCCGTTCCTGATTATTTGTGCATAAGCATTACCCCAAAGTAAAAGATGACTCATAAGCGTTTCTCTAAACACAAATGATGTCATCTCAGGGTTTGGTTCATCATGCAAAAGTTTATACAGCGGATGCTCGATAGCTTTTTCTTTTCCACCTTTATCTATTTGTTTGTATAAATGTAGTGGCAATCCTGCGATTGCTTCGGATAAGATTCTCACGCAAGAGTACACTGCCGTCACTCTCATTGCCGTTCTTTCATTTACATTTTTACCGCTTGAGGTACTTCCAAACAACACGTTATATGCTCCACTTGAAAGATAATTCTTCGGTTTATCTCTTGAGTGGAAAAGTCTTTTAAAAATGTTCATGTTTTATGCGTTCCTTTCAATGTTTGGATATATATCATCCTTTTTTAGCAAATCGTATATAAAGAGTCTTCCTTTCGGAGTCCAATAGGTATGAACTTTCATATGCTGACCATCACTATCGAGATAAGTGTGAGTTTTAGTGCTTGTATATCCTTTTTCCGCATACTTCTGATACAAAAGCCATATTTCTCCTTGCTTAAACTGAATCCCTTTTTCGTGCAAGGTTTTATTCATTTTCTTGGCACTCCATCCGTAGTCTTTGGCAATAGACCCTATGGATACTAAATCTTTACAATTCAAAACCACGTCATAATAGCTTGCTTTTGGTATCATTTCGGAGATTTGCTGAGACTGCACCATCGTTTTTTCTTCTAACTTTTTATTCTTTTCTCGCTCTTCTTTTAGTGCGTTAAGTGCAGCAATTCCTAAATCCGGGTTAGCTATTAAATCATCAATTGCATACATCCCATGTTTGCGAACAGCAGGAAGTACCTCACTTGTTACCCAATGCTTGAATTTTTTTGCATTTGGAAGTTTGCTGGATAAAATCAAACTGTAAAGTCCGCTTTCGTTAATTACTGTTAATTCTTGCATTCCTCCAAGGGTGTCACATTTCGTTACCCCCCTTATCTTCACTATCCACATGGTCTATTAATGCCTTTCTTGGATTGCTGTACCCCAATATTTTTGCTACATCTTTTCCCACGAAGTAAGGCTTATTGTCAATTAATACTGTCCTTACTTCTCCAAATTCCTCATTTTTAAACACTTCTAAGTTAGTCATTAAAAAAACCTCCACTAAATTTTTTATAAACAAAAAATGCCAACATCTCTGCTGACATTTCAATTTGAATAATAATTATTTGGTTTATCGCTTATAATCTTACGATTGATTTTTATCAGAACTTTCTTGCACGAAAAAACCACCTTATCAAAGGCGGCTTGCGTAATTCATAGAACCATAAAATACTCTGGATATTACAACTTTTTTCTTATCTTCTTCAACTCTATAAAACACAAGATAATTTTTTACGGGAATAAACCTGTACTCATTTTCAAGTATTTTGTTTGTAATATAAACCTGATGAGCGTACGGAAATTTTTCAAGTGCTTTTATCGATTTTTCTAAGGCTGATACCAAGTTAAGTGCAGCTTTTGGTGCTTTAAGCGTTTCAGATATGTAGGTTACGATTTCACCGATATCACTTTTGGCAAGTCTTGTGTAAACAATACTATATTGCATTTTAGCTACTCACCTTTTGCTCTAAATTTTTCCTTAAATCTCCAAAAACCTCATCATGACTATATTCCTTATCGGAATTTTTACTTTCAATTTCAGCTTCTCTGAGTTTAAAATATACTTCATTTTGAAATTTGATATTTTCATAAGCTTCTACACTCATGACAACCATATCGCCATATCCGTTTTTCGTTAAAAATATTGGACTATTGGTTTCATGGACTATACTCGATATCTCTGTGAAATTATTTCTTAAATCGGATACTGGTCTTATATTCGGCATATAAATCACTCCTTTATCACTATATTATCATTATTATGATAATTAGTCAAGTGAATATACAAAAATTTTCTAAATTATAATCAGACCCCTTTCATTATAAACTGATTCGGTATTCATGTTTTGATGCCTTATCGCTCTATCAAGTGCCATTATAGTAGCTATTGCACCATCAATTTTTTCAGTGGATTTTTCTTTATCTGCTTTAATATTTCCTGCCGGGTCGGTACGCACATAAATATTATCCATCATCCAATTAAGCACAGGATTCCCTCCATGAGCGAGTCTTCGTTCAAGAGTTAACTCCATAAGTTCTTTGGTTGGAGGGGACATATCTTTAAAACCTTGTCCGAATGGAACTACTGTGAATCCCATACCTTCTAAATTTTGCACCATTTGCACAGCTCCCCAACGGTCAAAAGCTATCTCTCGTATATTGTATTTATGACCTAACTTTTCTATAAATTTTTCAATAAAGCCGTAATGTACCACATTGCCTTCAGTAGTTTTGAGAAAGCCCTGTTTTTGCCAAATATCATACGGAATGCGATCTCGATTTACTCTATTTTTTATATTGTCTTCAGGTATCCAAAAATATGGAAGAATGTAATATCTATCGTTTTCATCTTCGGGAGGAAAGACAAGAACAAATGCTGTAATATCAATCGTATTTGAAAGATCAAGTCCTCCATAACACACTCTGCCTTCAAGAGATTTTTCGTCTATTTTAAAATCACAAGCATTCCATTTTTCCATTGGCATTCACCTTACCGATTGTTTTACCCATTGATTGAGTCTTAACTGACGAAACAAGTTCTCCTCGGCAGGATTTTGTTTTGCCGATTCACAGGCATTCCTTATTTTTTCTATGTCTACCGTTATTCCGATCGAGGGATTTGCCTCTCTCCACACGTTTTCATCTGTCCAATCGGCATCGGGAGAAGCTCCATAAATAACAGGATAAAATGTCGGGTCTCGCTTTCGCCCCTTTAAAATATCTTTAGCTTTTTGATGCACCTCAAAACACACAGAATTTCTGTCAGTTCCGGCAGTAGTTATGAGGAAAAAGAGTGGCTGTTTTCTTGCATCGCCCGAGCCGTGAAGCATTACATCATAAAGGTTTCTGTTAGGTTGTGCGTGGAATTTATCAAAAACCACCCCGTGAACATTCAGTCCATGCTTTGTGTAAGCCTCTGCAGAAAGAACTTGATAAAAACTGTTAAGTGGTTTATATATCAAACGTTTTTGAGATAAAACAGGTTTAATTCTTGATTTCAAAGATGGACATTGCTCCACCATATCTACCGCAACATCAAATACTATCGAGGCTTGTTGTCTGTCAGATGCACACCCATAAATTTCTCCGCCGTGTTCAAAATCTCCGCAAGTTAAATATAGCGCTACCGCCGCAGCAAGCTCTGATTTGCCTTGCTTTTTGGCTATTTCTATATATGCGGTATTGAATTGCCTATATCCATTAGGCTTGAGTATTCCAAAAACATCACGAATTATTTGTTCTTGCCAATCAATTAGTTTAAATGGCTGACCGTACCATTCACCTTTGGTGTGATTTAGGCAGTTTACAAAGCAAACAGCACTATCTGCGTGTAAGCGACTATATTTGCTTTTTGTGTCCATAAATTTGGTGGGTTTATATTTTTTAAGTTTTCTTACCTCTCCCAAAAGGCTCACCTCTTAATTGTATAGATTTACACATAAAAAACACCGATGCGAGCTTGCACCAGTGTTCTTCACTTTGGTTCTCATATTTTTTCGCTTAGTTTAATTTGAAAAGATATGCGGGGGTCTTTTTCATTTTTCCTGTTATAAAATCCTCATAACCTTCATTTATTTCGGTCAAACCTTCTAGGGTACATCCGTTTTGAGTGAAAAGCCATGCTGTTTTAACCGCACTTGTCCAAGTAGATGAAAATGTAAACTTCTCAATTCCGTTATCTCTCAAAGTTTTTATTATCGACTGGACTTCGTTGTCCCAAATAACTTCATTAAAATCAATGTACATGTTTTGATTTTCTCTAGCTTTTTCGTACATTGTCCAGATTTTTCTGAAACCATTTTCTTCGTTTTTTATTGTTTCTTTGAGTTCGTTACAGGATTGATGTGCTTTTTCTTTTTCTCCTTCATTGTAAAGCTTTCTTAGTTCTTGTACTTTGCAATAAAGTTCTTCAAATCTGTTTGTTTTCATCATTGTTACCTCACTCAAAGTTTTTATTTCCTCTTTCAAGGTTATACACATATTACCTCTAAAAATGCTATATATCCAGTAAATTCGGTACTTTCGTGTGTAGAATAAAGTCTTTGATCTGCCGCATTTATAACCATTGATACACAATTATTTTATTGTGATAAAGCCATATAAACACGCTTCGCTTCTATAGATTTCTTCGCCTTCTTCAGTTACTTTCCATAAAGTATAGGTGGCTGTATGGTTTGGTTTGTATCTGCTAACTTCCTTTTCTCCGTGAGTATTAATAACTTCAGTAATGTTTACTTTAATGCTTTTCTTGTTAACTTTTGTGATGGTACCGATGTAGTAACTTGAATCAATTATTACACCTATGCAACTTCCACTATAACCTGTTACTTTCATTCCTACAGTCGCTTTCATGCTAGTACCCTCCATTAAAGTTTGTTTTTTGTTCCTCTGGAACATCTATATATTCGCTCTTTTAGGAGGATATATCAATACGATTACTACACAACCTTTGATACAATTAAAACTATATTTATTGTGTAAACTATGGCTCCCATTCGCCCTTACATTACTGTCCCTTATTACCGAAATACGCTATCCCCGAAAGCACGAAATATACGCACGGAAGTGCGACTCCGTTGCCCCAAAGCGTATATTCTGCGGTATCTGAATGCGGATTTTTAAGCCATTTCATAATTTGTTTTTCGGTTTTGGACTTTGACTTGCCCATTATCTTACTGTGCGTATCAAAAACCCGTTTCCAAAATTCAATCTCGTCTTCGCTTGGATTTTCAGTTTCTAAGTCTTTACACCACCAAGACGGGAATCCTTGTAATTTGGCACATTCGGTCGGCATGAGCCTTCGAACAATGTAGTATGGTTCTTCGGAAATCGTGGGTGGATCTTTATAATCTGATGCTACAAGCGTATCCACCATGTTTTTTCCAACTCTCACATGGTATGATGCTTTGCTCGTAGTGTATATCGGGTGCGAAACCGCACCGGGGCCTTTTGCAACAACTGTCGGTGCAGATTCTTCTTTGACCGTGATCCCAAACTGAGCATTTTGTCCCATGTTAAAAGTCGCTCGGTCAATCCCATAAGCCACACCATGCATTTCTACAGTATTTAGTGTGTACATTGTATCCGTCTCTTTGTAACCGGTTCCGTGGTGCGAGGGACGTGTCCCGCTGCCTTCCAAAACTACCATTCCGCCTTGATTACACGCAGGATTACCGCCGTTTTCGTCAAGTGTTCGGGAAGTGTCCGCTTTATATATTCCGCTGTGAGGGTTAGATGACTTCATCGAATTGCTGTTTTTGGAGCATAACGCATAAACGGTAGGGACAAACAAAACTTGGTCATTACTTGTACCAAGTGTAGCTGATTTATTATTTTGAATAAGTGCACCCTTTCCACCACCCTCACATCCCGCCCGTATTTTAAGAGTTTTCGGTGTTTCTAAGACGAAAGGTTGATTGTTACCGCCGCCTCCAAACGTAGAAAGTACAGTTTGAGCAACATCTATCGCTCCTTTGTACCTTGTGCCTTGAGAATGATTTTCAAATACTAGTGGGGGATGATGGCTTTCCGTCCGGAGTGTACTCGTTTCATTTTCTGTGACATCCATTCTTTGACCGCCTTGGTCGTTCAAACAGACTGTGACTGCCTCCTTAGTGCCATCTCTAAAACTTTTGGTAACTCCTTGCCACGTTCTGAAGCTCTGCGCAGAATACCCCGACAAGCCTTCGGACTCAAATAAGAACCACCACCCATTACGAAAATCATAGATTTTCTATGGGTACCCGGGAACCTTGTTACTCACAAGTTCGTAATAGTATTTTTCCGGCACTTTCACCTCCAAAATCTGCGACAAGGTAGATTCGTTTTCTTCTTTGGGGAACTCCGAAATACCTAGCATCAAACACTCTCCATGCGAGTGAAAAGTTATCTCCCATGATTTTTCCTGCATTTGACCATTTTTTAGGTTTAGGAACAGAAACATTTTCTTTGATTTGGCAGATGCTTTCGAGTACGTTTTTAAAATCTTCTCCCTTGTTTGAGGAAAGTGCTCCCGGCACGTTCTCCCACAAGCAGTATCTTGGATATTTTCCATTTGTTTTTCGCCTCATTTCTTTGATAACTCTGATTGCCTCATAAAAAAGGCCAGAACGACTACCGCCCAAGCCCTCACGTTTTCCAGCAATACTGACATCTTGACATGGTGATCCAAAAGTTATGATATCAACAGGCTCTATTTTCGAACCATCTATTGTATTAATATCGCCTAAATGCTTCATGAAAGGGAGCCTTTTTGTTGTCACTCTTATCGCAAACGGCTCGATTTCACTTGCCCATATCGGCTTTATGCCACACATTAAACCGCCAAATGGAAATCCTCCCTAACCATCGAAAAGAGAACCTAGTGTAAGGCTAACTTTTGACATTTTGGATCACCTTCGAATATGGTATTTTTTCGTTTTCACGCACTAAAAACACATTTTCATCTCCATACGACTCTACAAATCTTCGAATTATGACCGATGCATATTTAGGGTCGAGTTCCATGCAATAGCAGATTCTGTCCATCTGCTGACACGCCATTAATGTACTTCCTGAACCTGCGAAAGTATCAAGAATGATACTGTTAACTGCAGATGAGTTCTTTATCGGGTAACAAAGTAGGGGAATAGGTTTCATGGTCGGGTGTTCACCGTTTTTCTTAGGTTTATCGTAGTGCCAAATTGTCGACTCGGCTCTGCCCGCATACCATTTGTGTTTGCCTGTTTTAAGCCATCCGTAAAGTATCGGCTCATGACCCCATTGATACGGAGACCGACCCATAACGAACGAGTTCTTTGCCCAAATGCACACGCCTGACAAATGAAATCCAGAATTAATAAATGCTTTTCGGAAATTTAAGCCCTCTGTATCTGCATGAAAAATGTATGCCGAACCGCCGTCAGCCAGATGGGATGCCATATTTTTAAAAGAGGATAACAAGAACTGATAAAATTTCTCGTTATCCTGCTTATCATTTTTGATTTTAAGACCGCTTGCACTCTCGAAATTCACATTATACGGAGGGTCTGTAACTATGAGGTTTGCCTTTTCACCACCCATAAGTTTGTTTAAATCTTTTGAGTTTGTCGCATCACCACACAGCATTCTGTGTTTTCCAATCTGCCACAAGTTGCCCTGTTTAACAAATGCTGATTCTTCTAAGGCTTTGTTAACGTCATAATCATCATCTTTACCTTCTTTTGCATCTGCATCGGAGAATAAATCTGAAATCTCGTTTTCATCGAATCCAGTAAGCGACACATCAAAATCATTCGCACTTAAATCTTTAAGTAAATCGTTAAGTAGAGGGATATCAAACTCGCCACTAATCTTATTTAAGGCCACATTTAAAGCTTTTTCTCGGTTATCATCTAAGTCAACAATTACACATTCAGCTTCTTTATATTTCATATCTTTGAGGATTTTGTACCTTTGATGACCTCCCACAATATTGCCTGTTCGTTTGTTCCAGATAATCGGCTCTACATAGCCAAACTCACTCATACTCCGCTTGAGTTTTTCGTACTCTGTATCTCCGGGCTTTAAATCTTTTCTCGGATTGTATTTTGCTGGATTCAGTTTTGACATCTTTATTCTTTCTACATTCATTTCCTCACTCCTCCAAGAGTTTTATCGTCTTTTTTCCAAGATAAAATTCCGCAAATCGCAAGAATAATCTGAATAAAATCGAGTAAACTTCTGCCGTACATTCCTTGCGTAAAATCGAACGTACACCAAAGAATATCTCCTATAAGCCATATGTAGAAGCACAGTATATTTTTTCGTATATTTAAAAGGGTTCCCGATAGCGAAATTGCCGTCAAAAACCACGTTACATCCATATTCACTTTCTTATTTCTTCCTCCTCGCCGTTAATAGTAATTCCATCACGTTATTTTGCGGAGTATCGTTAAATTCTGTGGTGCAATTTTGCTTCACTATGTCAAAAATCTCATACCACAGTAAATTTGCTTGCTTTCCGAAAGACACACTCATTTGCACAAATGGATTTGCTATTGCTGCACCTGTTGTCGGGTGCTTGCCTAAAAACCCAAATTTGCTGATTGCTTCCTCACATTGAACGTATCTCGCAAACGCCTACGAATATGCCTCGACCAACCTTGGATTCACAAAACTTTCACACTTTCGTTTTTTAAGCCATAGCCATGTTTCTTTAAAAATTTCATCTGCCTTTAGATGTGTGCCATCTTTCTGCTTGGCACTTAAATATTCGCTCGGTTTCGGGATATTCTCGCCTTGCAAGTCACACATATCCATTAAATCATCTGTTTCAAAACTGTCATCTATATCAAAATCAATCGGCTCTAAAACTTTCGTAGACCGTTCATCTGCTATTTTTTCCACTAAAGCATCAGGCTTTGTGCCTGCTCTGACTCTTCTTCTACCTCTATTCGTTCCGTCTTTTGCCATAATTTTTGCCTCCTTTTCTGCCATTTTGTTTAATAGGGCGTTTGAATTGAACTTTTTTTGTGTGTTGCCCCACGCTCGTTGCGGTTCGCTTCATCTGTGGGGATTCGAATTCCCTCCACAAGAGAAAAACTCCTAATTTTTCTTAGGAGTTAAAACTATTTATTTTTTTATTATTTCAAATTTGTCTACTTCGGGGATCAAAGCTAGCGAACTTCCGTTTTCCCAGTTTACGTGTATCTGCGGTGCATCATCTACGTAATCAATGATTCCTTCTAAGCCTTTAGGCATTTGTGATTCGCCCTCCATGTAAAGCAAGCGTACTTTGATTCCTGGTTTGTAAATGTTTCTTAGTCTTTCAATTTCCTCTGAATGTCGCAACAGTTTCACCCCTTAAAGTTTATCAGTTCTAATCAACGCTGTGTACCGTGCATAGTCGCAGCCTTCAGAGTTTACCGCTAATGCTTCATGGTTATTTGTCTTGTCATAGAATAAAAAGCATCTTGCTGTTCCATCTTCCTCTGTGCCGCATTTATTAGTAATTTTTTTATGAGTTCGCTATCTTCAAGCAAGTTTTGAATCAAGTGTTCGTATGACTCGTGGCTCAGAGTCTTCTTGCCAACCGCTTTAAATTTTATTTTAGTTCCGAAATTTCTTGTTTCGTTCTCCAGAAGTTCTGCTCTGTCCCTGGCTTTTATTGAAAAGAATCCCACCATATTAAAACTCCTTTATTTTAGTTTTATATCTTTTTCGGTAGTCATATATTAACTCTGACAAGGTACACTATCAAGTTGGTGCTGTGCTTTTCGAAGTAAAATAACCTCACATAATTACTGCACTTTACGGCATTAATACACAAACCTAATCAACTCCAACAACCGCTTTCAACTACGGTAAGTCTTTAGCAAAAACTTTTACAAGCACTCATGTCCGCACTTATCAAGCACACATTAGGTTGATATTACGCATATAATATGATATAATACTAACAAAGGGGGTGAGAGTATGCCTAAAGTAAGTACAAATATCAATTTAGACCCAAATTTAAAAAAATCTGCACAGGAACTTTTTTATGATTTAGGATTAGATTTGACAACAGCGGTAACTCTATTTCTTAAACAATCGGTTCGGCAGCAAAGAATTCCATTTGAAATAAAAAGAGATAAACCTAATGCCGAAACTATAGCTGCGATGAACGAGTTTCACGAAATGAAAAAACATCCTGAAAATTATAAAAAATATTCAAGTTTCAAAGAAGCTATGGACGAGGTATTGGGAGATGCTTGAGGTTGTATTATCCAACCAATTCAAAAAAGATTTAAAATTAGCGTCAAAACGAGGTTATAAACTGGAATTACTTGAGAAAACCGTAGATAAAATCGCCAATAATATAAAGCTAGAAGACAAATATAGAGATCACGCTTTAACGGGCAATTATATCGGATTTCGAGAGTGTCATATACAACCCGATTGGCTTCTTGTTTACCGAATAGAAAACGATGAATTAATACTTTTTCTTTCCAGAACAGGTTCACATTCGGATTTATTTAATTGATATTTGTTAATAATTTGAGGTTTGCATGGAAGTGCAAGCCTATTTTTTATCCCCAACGGCCGCCTTCGGTTGCAGTAATTTTTGAGTGACATCTCTTACATAAACTTATTAAATTTTCATCGTTATGTGTTCCGCCTTTTGATAAGGGAATTATGTGATGTACTTCCTCCACAGCTTTTAAAATATTCTTTCGCTCACAAAGTTCAAATTAAAGAAAAATTCGGCGAGTTTGAAAATGTGCTTTTGTCGGCTGATGAAAACTTGGAGCAGAAACAGAAAGCTACATTGAGAGGCTATCAAGCTATATTGCGTCAAGTGGGAAAAAGTACAAATCTCACTATGCAACAATTTTGAGTTGGACGCAAAAAGACACCAAAAGTTTCGGAGGTGTAGACCATGGAAGAAGTGGCAGAAAACTTTGCACCGAATATCCCGAATAGCGAAGAAGTATGCTCTGTTTGTGGTGCTAAAATTTTTAAAACCGCTGAATTTATGGGGATTAAACGAACATTCAAGGTTATGTGCAAATGTATGCAAAAACAGCAAGAAGAAGAAAAATTGAGCCGAGAAAAGCAAGAAAAAATGCTAAAAATCGAAAAGCTTAAATGTCTTTCTCTACTTGGCGAGCGATACAAAAATGTTACTTTTGAAAACTCAAAAACAGGGATTAATTCAAGTTTTGACAGAGCTTTTAAAAGGTGCCGCAAATACTGCGAGCTATACGAAGAAACAATCAAAAACGGATATGGCATTTATCTTTTTGGAGATAAAGGAGTTGGAAAAACGCATTTAACCGCTTGTATGGCGAATGAATTACTTTCAAAATGCGTGCCTGTTCTCTTTACCAACTTGTTTGAAATTTCAAAGGCGGTAAAATCCACGTTTAATCGTGAATCTAACCAAACAGAGCAAAATTTAATCGAAAGATTTGCGAATATTGAAGTCTTATTTTTTGATGACTTGGGAACAGAAATATTTAGCAAAAGCTCCGGTGATACCTGGTTGCAAAGTCTTTTATTCGATATTATCAATAAACGGTACAATAGCAAAAAAGCAACTATTTTTTCAAGCAATCACAGTTTGAATGAACTTATAAATGAGCGAGGAATAGCCGAAAAAACAGTTGACAGAATATTAGAAATGACAAGCGGAGCAGTTATGAAAATTGAAGGTGCAAGCCTGAGAAACACTAAAAAAGATTGCATATTTTGAGGTGATTTTGATTGACTAAAAAAGAGCTTTCACAGCTTTATTATTTGAGAAAAGAAATCAAGGAACAACAAAGGAGGCTCTCTGAACTTGAGGCATTGGCAACAAACTGTACCGCAAAAATAACGGGACTTCCGAATGGGAACGGTGTATCTGATAAAGTTGCAAATTATGCCGCACAGATAGCAGATTTAAAAGGACTACTTGATTTAAACTTAAAGAAATGTTTTTATGAATTAAATCGTCTTGACAGATTTATATCGAGCGTTAAAGACAGCGAGATGAGAATAATATTAACACTTAGGTACTCTCAGGGTTTAACTTGGCAACAAGTTGCTCAAAATATGGGTGTACTTGGAGATGGGAGCACAGAGCGAAAAAAACACAATCGTTTTTTAAAGCTTTCCCGAAATTCCCGATTGTAGTGTGGTAAAATTGTATTGTGAGATAATATCTCATAGCCTTTCTTGTACAGAGTGCCTGAACTTCCAGGTGCTCTATTTTTGCTCAAAAGGAGGATTAAAACTCACAAGTATTTTATGCGTTACATTAAAATTGTCAAAGTGTGTTGAATTCAATTAATCTTAATTAATGGACAAAATTGAAAATTTATGATATAATACCTTTGTTTTGATCATTGAAAGGAGGAAAAGTTGTATGTTAAAACACGGGCAAATCAAGTTTACCAAAAAAGCAGCCCAGTTTGCTGAAAAATATTTTAAAAAGAAAAAAATAGAAAGTTTTTTGCTTGCAATAAAAAGAGGCGAACAAAAGCCTTCGGGATATAAAGGGTTTTATAAGCAGTTGTTGGGTGAGAAACAAGATTCATCAAGTACATATAAGGTTTATACCAATAACATTCAAAAAGCGAAAAAGTTGTTTGAAAAGTTGTTAATAAAGGAAGGTAGACTTAGTTACATACTCAGCCCAAAATTTGATTGTTTGCTTTACTTATCTAAGGATCAACAAGATAAGTTTAAAAAAATCATATTGCCAGATACAAATTTTCCGGAAGGGCTTTTAAACGAAGCAGAAAGTGATTGTGTTTCTGAATTTGAAAGAAAAATGAATAAAACATCATCTGTTGATTTGGTTGATTTGATTTTAAAAGTAAAATCATCAGAAACAGTTGCTGTACAAGTAGAACAACCAACAAAATCAACTAATTTAAGCTCTGTTTTCAAATTTCTTGATGATGCCAAAGATGATTTAGTTAAATGGACAAAATATTTTAAAGAACTAAAAAATTGATTTAATATAAGGATGAAAATAAAAATGAATTTATTTAAATTATTTAATAAACAAATTGTGGTATCTACACTTTTAAGTTGTTTCTTTTCGTTTGTAAATTGTTCAGCGCTTGAAGTTACTGATTTGTTAGGATATCCTGTATACAAATGTGATAAAAAAGTAGTATATCGTTACAGTAAAAAAGACGTAGGAAGTTTCTCAGAAATATTACCACTATTCAATATTGATCAGATTGAAAGTGAAACCTTTCAGATAAAAGCATGTAATAGCGAAGATTTATTTGTTTTAAGGAAATCCTGTTGTGATGAATATGGAGATGAACTTTGGAAAATTAGTTCTCAAGATGGTTTTTTGTATGGTTTGTTAAATGTTAAGAAATATCTAAGCAAAACTTTTTTGATTAATATAGAATTACAAGTTAACGATAAAAAAGAAATTTTAGATTATAGTATAGATACTGGCAGGTTAAGATTGTTAGATAAACAAGGTAAACAAAAATTAGTTTTATGCTCAGAATTAAATTCAGATCCACTTTTATTTCATCTTGTAGCTATACTATTAGATCAAATTTTAGTATGAAAAGGCGGCGTTAAATAGTGCAATTTAGTTTACAGCAACAGACGAATAGATGTACTAATATTCTTTCTAACCCTCCGGATTATCCTTCTTCTCATATTAAAAATGAACACTATAATATGCCTGAGATCTGTAGATATGTGACAAGTCAGATGGCAACACTTACTGATACTACAATTGGAACTATAATTTCTGATTGTTTTCGTGTTTCAAGTCGGAGCCCTCGGCTTTTTGGTTCTGATGATGATCCCGCAAGAGCAGATATAGTTCATCAGGGAGGTAATCAGTACCAAATTCAAATACAGAGTAATAGAGGTTCTATACCCGCTGCTCAGTATACAAGTTTAACTTTTTCTAGCTTAATCTTAGATAGTTCTATATATGGGTACTTAATTAACCTAACAGGAGTACCTGAACCAATGAGATTATGGCCTGATGAA
>OLIW01002003.1_pt1 | contig 16212 bp, 15 predicted proteins | sample 1601321 | NCBI WGS metagenome assembly OLIW01 (sample SAMEA2452114, study PRJEB22498) | human gut metagenome | reverse complement strand
GTCAGCAAACTCGACAAGGACGGCAGGCACGAAACAGTGCCGGCGGACAGGAAGTACCGCAATTCCTTCCTCAAGATCGACCGCTACGCCAGCATGTTCGAGAATTTCCTGAAGAACTTCTGGAGTCAGTTCAAGGACCCGACACGTTTCGGCATCCTCTCCGTCAAGGAGAAAGCACTGGACGACCCGAAAGTGCGGCAGGCCATCGAAGACCTCGCTGCCGGAAAAAAGACAGACGCGGTGGAAGAATTCCTCAAGCAGTACGAGATTGTCCCCCGCGACAAGGAAAACCAAAGTATCAACCATCAAAATCAAGAAGAAATGGCAAAAGAAAATGAAACACAGCAGCAGGCCGCCCAAGGTGGAGGCACGCAGCAACAGCCCCAGTACCGCTACAACGAGTCCATGATCAACTGGGAACAGCTAAAGAACTTCGGGCTCTCCCGTGAGGAACTTCAGGAACGGGGGCTGCTCGACCAGATGCTCAGGGGCTACAAGACCAACCAGGTAGTGCCCATCAGCATGAACTTCGGCTCTGCCGTATTACGTACCGACGCGAGGCTCTCGTTCCAGCAGTCCCGGGCTGGAGACATCGTACTGGGCATCCACGGTATCCGGCAGAAACCCGACCTCGACCGTCCCTATTTCGGACACATCTTCTCTGACGAGGACAAGAAGAACCTGCTTGAGACGGGCAACATGGGGCGTGTCGTGGAGCTGAAGAACCGCAACGGCGAGTATGTCCCCTCTTTCGTCAGCATCGACAAGCTGACCAACGAGGTGGTGGCGATGAAAGCCGAGAATGTCTTCATTCCGCGTGAAATCAGCGGGGTGAAACTGACCGAACAGGAACAGAACGACCTGCGTGAAGGAAAGAAGATATTCATCGAAGGAATGACAGCCAGATCGGGCAATCCGTTCGACGCCCACATCCAGGTCAATGCCGAGCGCAGGGGCGTGGAGTTCATCTTCGAGAACGACAAACTCTTCAACCGGCAGTATCTGGGAGGCGTGGAACTGACCAAGAAACAGATCGATGATTTGAACGGGGGTAAGGCCATTTTCGTGGAGGGCATGAAGCGCAAGGATGGGGAACTGTTCTCCTCCTACGTGAAGCTTGACGAGGCGACAGGCCGCCCGTCCTACACCCGCTACAACCCCGACTCCCCTGAAGGCGCACGGGAAATCTACATCCCGAATGAAATCAACGGCGTGAAGGTCACTCCCGAGGAACAGCAGCAGCTCCGCGAGGGCAAGGTCATCTTCCTCAACAGCATGGTCAACCGCAGGGGTGAGGAGTTCTCCTCGTTCATCAAGGCAGACCTCGAAACGGGCCGTCTGAGCTACTCGCGCACCCCGGACGGTTTCGACCAGCGCGAGGAGTTCAAGATACCGGCCAAGGTATGGGACGTGGAGCTTACCCGCAAGCAGCGTGCCGACCTCCAAAGCGGCAAGGCGGTACTGGTCGAGGGCATCAAGGGGTATGACGGCAAGACCATCTCGCAGTACGTCAAGGCGAACTTCAACCAGGGACGGCTGGACTTCTACAACGAGAATCCCGACCGCAGACGCGACGCCTCGCAGCGCAACGTGGTGTCCGCCACACAAAGACAGGGAGAGGAAAACCGTCAATCCAGGGGCGCGGGCATAGCCTGAGGGTCAAAGCAAAACGAATGTTGAATCCAAAAAAATCAGAACATGGAAATGAACAAGGAAAACAACACGCCTTTCAAGGCGGAAGACGTGAACTGGGACGAGCTGGCCGCCATCGGCATCCTGAAGGACGAGCTGGAAATGGCCGGGGAGCTCGATACGCTGCTCAGCGGTAAGAAAACGAACGTGGTATCGCTCAGTCTGGTGCTGCTCGGCGTGGACGTGGTGATGGACGCCACGCTTCAGCTGGTACGCAAGGACGGTGACCCGCTGCTCGAAATCCTCGGCATCAAGCCCGTGGGAGAGTAACTCCACCTTTATAATTATGTAAACCGAATGTATAACCGCCGTTTCCCGTCCCTCCGCACGTCGGCAAGCGGGAAACGGCTTAATTCTTATCCGAATCATGATAGCAATCATAGCAGAAAAACCGAGTGTCGGTCAGGAGATAGCCCGCGTAGTCGGGGCTACAGAGAAAAAGGACGGCTACATAACAGGAAACGGCTACATGGTGACATGGGCGCTGGGACATCTGGTTTCGCTGGCATTGCCGGGGACATACGGCTACACGAGAACCACCGCCGAAGACCTTCCGATGATTCCCGAACCGTTCCGTCTTGTGGAACGGCAGATACGCACGGACAGGGGCATGGTGACGGACATCACCGCCGGCAGGCAGCTCAAGGTCATCGACGGGGTGTTCTCCGAATGTGACAGCATCATCGTGGCGACCGATGCCGGGCGCGAGGGGGAACTCATCTTCCGGTGGATATATTCCTACCTGGGCTGTACCAAACCTTTCAAACGCCTGTGGATCTCCTCGCTTACCGACGAGGCCATCCGAAAGGGGATGGCGGGCCTCAGGGAAGGATACGAATACGACAGCCTCTATGCGGCTGCGGACAGCAGGGCGAAGGCGGACTGGCTGGTGGGCATGAACGCCAGCCGCGCGTTGGCGGCAGCCTCCGGTTCGGCGAACAACTCCATCGGACGGGTACAGACCCCGACCCTCGCCATGATATGCGCGCGCTTCAAGGAGAACCGCAACTTCGTCTCCACACCATACTGGCAGCTTCATATCACGCTGAAGCAGGGAGAGGCGCACCGGCTGTTCATCCATCCGGAGCACTTCGGGGATAAGGAAGCGGCGGAAACGGCATACGGACGCCTCACTCCCGGCTCGGCGGTGACAATCACCAAAGCGGAACGCGATACGGTTTTCCAGCAGGCCCCGCTTCTGTACGACCTGACCTCCCTTCAGAAGGACTGCAACATCCACCACGACCTCCCGGCGGACAAGACACTTTCCATCGCCCAGTCCCTGTACGAGAAGAAACTGGTCTCGTACCCGAGAACGGGCAGCCGGTACATACCCGAAGATGTCATGGCGCATATACCCGCCTTGCTGGAAAAAATCATTGCCATGCCCCGGTTCAGGGAATACGGACGGACTTTCGACCTTTCCGGCCTGAACACCCGGAGCGTGGATGCCACGAAAGTGACCGACCACCATGCCCTGATCATCACGGGCATCGTTCCCGAAGGGCTGTCCGAGGCAGAAGCGGTTGTTTATGAGATGATAGCCGGAAGGATGTTGGAAGCTTTCTCGCCACGCTGTGAGAAAGAGTCACTGAAGATGGAGTGCGTGTGCGAGGGGATGGATTTCCGTTCACAATCCACCGTCATCGTCATTCCCGGCTGGCGTGCCGTGTTCTCCCGGAAGGAAGACCGGGAAAAGGACGAACCGGAAGCTGGCGGAGGGACGGCGGTGTTTGCCGAAGGTGAGGAAATCCCGGTCATGGGGCACGGACTGGCCCAAAAGAAAACCATGCCCAGACCTCTTTACACGGACGCCACGTTGCTCAGTGTCATGGAGAACTGCGGTAAGGAAATCGCTGACGAACAGGCACGGGAAGCGGTGAAGGAGCTGGGTATAGGCACGCCCGCTACCCGTGCAGCCATCATCACGACCCTTTTCAAGCGTGACTATATCGAACGTTCCGGCAAGAGCATCCGCCCGACGGAAAAGGGGCTTTACCTCTACGAGTCAGTAAAGGGCATGATGGTGGCCGACGCCGAACTGACCGGCACATGGGAGAAGGCACTGGCACAGATAGAGGGGCACACCCTCGATCCGGAAAGCTTCATGCTCTCCATCCGGGAATACACAGGAAAAGTAACCGGTGAGATATTGCGCCTCAAATTCCCGGAACCATCGTCACGCGCCTTTACCTGCCCCAAGTGCGGGACGGGTAACGTGGTGGTGAAATCCAAGGTGGCCAAATGCGACCGCGAAGGGTGCGGGTTGCTGGTATTCCGCCGTTTCCTGAACAAGGAACTGACCGACCAGCATCTGGAACAGCTCTTCTCTTCCGGCTCCACCAGGCTGATCAAGGGGCTCAAGGGCAAGAAAGGGGTCTCTTTCGACGCCACGGTAGCCTTTGACACGGACTTCAACCTAAAACTCTCGTTCCCCAAGCCCAAGGGCGGGAAAGGGAAATAGCACACTGCCATTCCAATTCAAGGGCAAAGGTAGCGGAACCGCCCGTTTCCACCCGCAAGGTCGGGCCTTGCAGGTTTCGGGGAAAATCATCCTCACTTACGTTCCGGTATTTTCCCCGAAAACCTTGCCGGTGGAGGCGGTCCGCTTTCCGGCCCCTGAAATTGGAAATGACATGTTTCACCCATTAATAATATACGGTCATGAAAACAAGGGAATGTATCGAAAAACTCAGGACAGCCAAATGGATAAGGATGATAGCCTTAGGTATTGTCGCCTTCATCGTGTTCAACTATCTCTACTCAAGAGGAATATCGCCCGTATGGGCGGCAGTCGCCATCGTGTGTTTCAAGGGATTCTTCAGGTTCCTCTACAAAGTCGCCTGCCTGCTGGTAGCGGCGGCGATACTTTTCTGCATTCTCAGCTATTTGGTTTTCTAAAGATATAGGCATATGAAGCGGATATACCATACTGGTTCAAATATCACCTTGCAGAACAGAGCTGTCCTATCGGGCGGCTCTTTTTGTATCCCATGCCTTATGGAAATGAGAATGACGAGGACACGAATGGAAAAAACAGGGAAGAACATACAGCCATTGACAGACCGAAGAACTACAGGGCAAAGTTGGCAAACGCTTCTTTTCGGACGGCAAGGCCGGGCCCTTCGGGTTTCGCGGAAAAATCATCCTCGCTGCGCTCCGGTATTTTTCCCGAAAGCCTTGCCTTTCCGGAAGCGTTTGCCGTAAAGCCCTTGTAGTTCAACGGGCTGCCAAAGCCCGAGTATTCACAATTAAAATTATAAAGTCATGAATCAAGCAATCATCTCAAGACCGCCGATGGCACCGGTGCAGATGCCAATGCCCCTAACAAGAAAAAAAAAGACAGTGGAGCCAAAGCCCGCAATCAAGTTCCCGTCAAGAGGGCCGGCCGGACCGGTACACATCTCCACACTGCTGAATCCTATCCTGGAAATATGCCACCATCCCGACAGGGACAGGCTACTGGCAGAGTTCTTCAACAGGTAGAAAGAGTACGATTATTCACACTTTAATTATTACAGTTATGTTTTTTACAGCAATCAACCAGATGATGACCGAGGGCGTGGACCTCACGATAGTCATCCGCAAAGCGAACGGACAATTGGCAGTATCCACACTGCCGAAGTCAAACGGGCTGAAGGACGAGGCCCAGAACCACATCGTGCCCCTGACAGTCAGCGGGATGCCGGAGGAACTGGACGTGGAATTCCTGCAAGTCGTCGCCCGGCCGATACAGAAGGCGGCGGGACTGATCACCAACATGGCGCAGTTCGAGGCGCAGACGGAGAAGGCCGCTGCCGACAGCAAGGCGGCAAAGGATAGCAAGGCCAAAGAAACGAAAGAGGAGAAGGAGAAACGCGAGAAGTACGAGAAGCATCTCAAGAAAGCAGAGGAACTGATCGCTGCGGGGAATCATAAGGATGCCGTGACGACTCTCGGCCAGGCACGCCTCTATGCAAAGCCGCAGGATCAGAAGAAGATTGACGGAATGGTGGAGGAGCAGAAGAAAGCGATGAACAAGGGCAGCCTGTTCGAGCTGATGGATGAACCGGCACCGCAACCGCAGCCACAGCAACCTATGGCGGCAACGGCACAACAGCCACAGCAATCGCAAGCACAGCCACAACCTATGGCAGCTCCCATGCAGCAACCACCCTATCCGTCGCAGCCTCAGGTCCCGAGACCCATGGCAGGACAACCGCAACGGCCCGTGGCGACACAGCCACCGCAACAGCCTTCGATGTGGGCACCGCAGCAACCGTCGCAAAGACCGGTTCCACCCCGGCCGCAATATGCCGGACAACAGCCGATGGCATCACAGGCTCCGCAGCCTTCATATGGGAGACAGCATGACGCATATTGGCAGGAGCAGGTGCAGCAGAGGGAGGACCTGAATCCGTATTACCTTACCGGACAGGAGGAACCGACCTACCGTCCGGAGGACTACGAGGAATATCCCGATTTCCCCCAATCCATGTTAGAACCCCATGTTTCACATTATCAAACAGTTTAAGACTATGGCACTCGAAATCACAGGAATGACACGTTCGTTCACGTTCAAGAAAGGCAGCGGGATGGTCACGCTCGATGATCCCAATCCGTCAGACAACCCCGAAATGGTCATGAGTTATTACTCCAACTTCTACCCGGAGCTGACCACGGCGACGGTACACGGACCGGTCATCAAGGATGACAAGGCGGTGTACGAGTTCAAGACCACCATCGGAACAAAAGGATAGGCAATTATGAACAAGGATAATAAAAAGAAGAAATCATGTGTACCATTGGACGAGCGTCAATTAGATCAACTGATAAGGCTCATTATCACCCAGACAGAGCGGAATGTACGGCATGGCGTGAACAGGGAAGAACGGATTGCGGCTCCAAGCGGGGCCGTAATTCTTTTCTGAACACATCATTTGTGTCGCTGGCTCCCAAAAGACTTGTCGTGGAATGCCATGACGGTTTCCAATGGAATAAAGTTAACGTAATCACGCGGGAAAACTACGAATTCCTGCGTGATTCGTATTTCAGGTATGCCCTGTTATTGGAGAAAGAGGCGGTACATACTCCGGGAAACAGTATTGGGGAAGGGATTGCTAACCTGTACGACGAGATAAACGAGCTTATCGGGGACGAGATGAATGTAAATATCGAACAAGAGAACGGCAGGCTTTTTTTCCGCTTGTGGAGATATCACCAGTGGGGAAGTTACACGCTGTATTATTTCCCGGTGAAATTCGTGGAGTCGCTCAATCCCACACTCAGGCGGATCTCCATTACATTTATCCATAACCTGATGCGGGCAAACGGCATCTGCTTGTTTTTGGATGACGATGAGACGGAGTTTATGTTTGACTTGCTCGCGGAAGAAGACGGAAGCGATCCTCAGGACCGGAAAGATCACATGAAATTGTTGGATTCCTATCAGGAGGGAAAAATCAACAGGCTGCTGAGACGGGTAGACTCCAAATCCTATTACAAGAACCTGCCAAGGGCAATCGAGAACTACACTCCGCAAAACGGGTTTGAACAGCTTTTGCTCGATGTGATGAAGGGAGGCCTTCCATTCCTGGCACCGGAACGCGGTATCATGCAATACGGATACGACGCTTACTATTCGGAAAGTCCGGATTTCCACCCGATGTATCTGGAACAGCAAATAAGGGTCGTATATGATCTCGGTGACATTGTAACCGATTATCTCACCGATTCTTACAATTCCAACAGCCGGGAGACCTACGACATCGTTCCCGCAACCTTCCGAGACTTGTCTCCTGACACGGATGAATTGTTCCGGATGGACAACTACCCGGAGGGGTTCTTCCGGTGGGCGGATAAATTTATAAACGTAATATGTTAGAATATGATAGAGACAAACGAACTTACAAGAAAGTTGAGAACGCTACTCCATCCCAGGGCGGCGTTGATAGCCTATACCCAAGAACAAGACATTCCCAGTGCAGGTGAAAACTGCTGTTTTCTTGAAGTAAGGGAGATTGATGATAGTGGAAAAATGGGCGAAGGCCATCCGGTAACGGTGGAATTCATGAACGAGCTGGTGCGGGGGTATTCCGAAAGACACAGCGCCACGCCATACGGGAAGATACCTTCCAACCTGCTGTGGTGCGACCCGCGAAAAGGTAGCGAGAGGTACATCTGGTACAACCCACCCCGGAAACGGATGATGTTCTTCATGCGGTCCCTCCAAATAGAGAACGCGGAATACAACCTGCCGGGAGTAATCTATGAGGCCGGAGAACTGGGAATGAGGATCTATGCCTACAAAGACAAGGAACTGAAAGCGGATTCGGCACTCTATGCGGCTCCGTTCTTCAATGTGACCGGGGCAAGCGTTTGCTTGGGGAATGCAAAAATAGACAGACCGAAAGACCTGACATACACGAATCTGCTGGAGTACTGGGAGAAAAAGTTCTGGCTGACCGAGTTCTCCCATCTGGGCGCAAACGGCAATCCGACTCGATCCAACTTGGTTCTGGTGACAAAGGCTGCACGCAATACCGCTTTCGAGATGGAGGAATTGAAACCTTTGAATAATCTGAAACTAAAAGATATACTGAAATGAAAAGAGTACATTATACCGACAACTACCTGATGAACCCGCAGCATCCGGTCACGATAAACCTGATTGGCGCAGGCGGGACAGGATCGCAGGTGCTTACCTGCCTGGCACGGATGGACGTCACGCTCCGCGCACTCGGGCATCCCGGACTGTTCGTGACACTCTACGACCCCGACATCGTGATGGATGCAAATATCGGGCGGCAGCTCTTCGGACCGTCGGACTTGGAACTGAACAAGGCGCAATGCCTCATAACAAGGATAAACCACTTCTTCGGCAATGACTGGAAAGCGGAAGCAAGAAACTACCCGCCGGCAATGAAAGAGCTAAGGAGGGATGATATGGCAAATATCACTATCACCTGCACGGACAATATCAAGTCCAGGCTGGATTTATGGGAGGTGCTGAAACATGTCCCTTCATCGGGTTACATGGACTATAGCACGCCGCTTTACTGGCTCGACTTCGGGAACACGCAGACCACCGGCCAGGCGGTGCTGGGTACAATCCCGAAAAAAATAAAACAGCCGGCATCACAGATTTATGAAACGGTAGCCTCCTTGAAGGTCATTACCCGTTTCGTGAAATACGCCCGGGTGAAGGAAACGGACTCCGGTCCGAGCTGCTCACTGGCGGAAGCATTGAGTAAACAAGACCTGTTCATTAACTCCACGCTGGCGCAACTCGGATGCGACATCCTTTGGAAAATGTTCCGTAACGGAATGATCGAGCACAACGGGCTATTCCTGAACCTGGAGACATTGAAGGTAAATCCGATAGGAGTATAAGGCTGGCAAGAGCTAATGACTGCTTTTATTTTTTCCTTTCCTGCAACGCTTTGCGGAGATTGTCCGAGGGTTGCAGGATCAGCTTTTTGCGGATATACGTCTGTGTGCTGGTGACAGCGCTCTCCTTCTCACTGAGCATCACACACGCCCCATTGAGCATCTTTTCTTGGAGAATCAGCAGGTATACTTCCTGTTCGGCGGCAGTCAGCTCCGGAAAAAACGTTTCCATTTCGAGCATACCGGCCTCTTGTAAAACAAGCTATTCCCTTACATTGGTGACGACATTCTGCTGCATATCTTCACCGACCATATTGAGCAGAGCTTTCGTCTTGTCAAAGCTCTGTCTCTCTGAGGATAGTTCGGTATACGCCCTGACCTGCTCCTTCTCTTGCCCTAACATATCAAAAAAACCTTCCTCGTCCTTTTTCAGAAACGTGTTCTCCTTGCCCAAGAAGTGCTTTATATACCAAGCAACTACCTAAAAACATACCATGATAAAAATGACCAGGCCTCCCGAGGAAGTTGCCGTTCGACTCGTTTCCCGTTATCTGCATACAAGCCATGTACATGCCAATCCACAAAGGATGTAAGGTATATATTCTTGATAGGATATTGACGGTAAACAGTACTGTGTTTCCCACAATAAGTATCAAGTGGTATTTGTCCGGAGAATATGCATAGTACGCATTTTATTTACAGCGAACTACCCGAAGATGGAAAGCTTCATCGTGCGCTGAATGCCATTACCCTGAACCTGCTGGTGACACGGGTAAATATCGGGTTCGGTATGAACATTCCCGCAAGTATCATTGTTTACAAGGCACCTGCACTATACTTCCACAAAATAGACCGCCTGATCAGAGCTACCCGATGTAACGAGGTGTATGTAGCATTGGGCTTTCAGGAACTGCCACAGCCCGAAGCAGATTACGAGAACGTTGGGGTGCAGAAAATCATCAGCACCGTAGGCAATGTGGAAAGCGGCTCTACCTGGACCAAGAAAATATTGGAATGGTTGTCGAATGGCATTTTCGGCAAGATGATACAACTGAAACAGGAGGTGGCCATCGACCGGAGCAAGCCCCCATCAACCTGAACGGGAACATGGCAACCACCTTGTGGCGGCATCGAAAATATCGAATTTACCTATCAACAGAATTTGCGGTCAGGTGGCACGGGACTTCATGAAAACAAAAACCGATATGGGCGACAGCATGAACAATCAAGAAGCAGAAGAGTTTTAAACATCGAAGTTCTACTGCAAAACGTTTCCCAACATGGAGGAAATTGAAAAGGAAAAATCGGAATATGTGCCTTTGCCGAAATTCTATACTTTCACCTCCAGGAAGAAACGTGAGTATCCTTTACCGAAAATTCGGGCAAGACATGAAAGAAATGATAAAGGATATAGTAAATAAAAAGAGTGCAAGACGAACATTATGAGCGGTTTTCGTTTTTTATTGAAGCCGTATTATAACTTTAAATGTATTTAATATGGCAACTGTAAAAATTAAATTCCGTCCTTCTTCCGTCAATGCGAAAGAAGGGATTCTGTTTTATCAAGTGATTCATAACCGGGTGGCAAGACAGATAAATACCGGGTGCAAAATCTATCCCGCGGAGTGGGACAACCTTTCCTCCCGTGTGGTCATACCGCCGGGAACCGAGGAGAGCCGGTGCCACTATCTGCATTCTCTGGAAAACCGCATCAAGGAAGATACCACACGGCTGAGATATATCCTGGCGAGACTTGACCGTACTGACAAGGACTATAGCGCGGATAAGGTCGTGGAACTTTTTTTTATTTCTCCCGAAGACGGAGGCTTCATATCGTTTTGCCAAAATCTTATCAACCAACTGAAACAAATCGGAAAGGTATGCACGGCAGAAACCTATGCAACCTCACTCAACAGTTTTATACGATTCCGGGGTGATCGAGGAGATATCCCACTTGGCGAGGTGGACACCGACCTGATGGCGGAATACGAAGTCTATTTGAAATCCAACGGTATATGCCCGAACAGTTCATCCTATTATATGAGAAATCTTCGGGCTATGTATAACCGTGCGGTGGAAAAGGAACTGGTCGTACAACGAAGCCCGTTCAAGTACGTATATACAGGGATAGACAAGACCGTGAAACGGGCCGTATCTGCAAAAGTCATCCGCCAGATACGAGACCTGGATCTGGTTTTGTACCCACTCATGGACTATGCAAGGGATATTTTCATGTTCAGCTTCTATACTCGCGGCATGTCGTTTATAGACATGGCTTACCTAAAAAAGGAAGACTTGAAAAACGGTATCCTGTCATATCGTCGGCAAAAGACCAAGCAACAACTGCTTATCAAATGGGAACAACCCATGCAGGATATTATTGACAAATATGATACTTCAGGTACTCCTTATCTGTTACCTATCATCAAAGACACCGGAAAAGATGAGAGGCGACAATATAAGAGTGCAGAACACCTGATAAACAGTAAATTGAAAAAAATAGGGATACAACTGGGATTGGAGATTCCATTGACAACATACGTCGCAAGACACGGATGGGCCAACATTGCCAAAAGCAAAAATGTTCCCATTTCCACTATCAGTGAAGCAATGGGACATGACTCGGAAAGTACCACTCGCATTTATCTGGCCTCGTTGGACACTTCCGTAATAGACAAAGCAAACAGCCTTGTAATCAAATCTTTATAGCATATAATCCACTTATGTCATAAACTGTAGAATAAGCCTTTATTCTACAGTTTATGACCTTTGTCTATATAATACCAAAGATATAATCTGCCCAAATATCTAAATCTGACCGATATACTTACCCAACGAAAAAAACAAGATGAATTATCAGAAAGAATATATGTTTTACATATTGGGCTAAGCCTTGTTTTGGAAAAAACAACAACAAAAAGATACTACAAATAACTATGGAAAGTTGAGGAAAAACTTCCTTTTCTTATAAAGAGAAGTATTGACAGGGCGCAAAGATACTTAAAATCCAAAAATATACAATAAAAAACAAACAGAAAGTTTAATTAGAATTTTTTTTCTTATGTATGTTTCTTAAGGATTATATAAACTTACTCAATAATTGTTGTCCAAATTGTCCGCACTTTCTGTCAATACCCTCTGTTCCTTAGCATATTGTGACGGATTTTGTTTCTGCTACTTCTCTTTATAAGAAAAGTATCGGAGGCAAGGAGATGAGATACCCCTCCGGGGTGCTTTGCCAATGGCAAAAAAACATCTGTTTTTTTATGAAGACAACAAGATGTGTTGAAACAGGGGATTTTCCCCGAACTTTTAAGCCGAATGTTGATAACTGCTTGATTCGTAATTCGATGCGCAATCTTGCAGGATTGATAAAATTACCCTAAAACGAAATGACGGCACTTCCGGGAAACGAGAAAAACACACGGTGGTACGTGATGCGCGACCTGAAAAGGGCAAACGCAAAAGAACCCGCCTACAAGCTACTCGAAGGAAAGAAGATGGAAGTCTTCGTTCCGATGAAGTGGCACTTGGTGACACGCGGCGGAGTGCGTATCCGCGAGGAGGTGCCGTTCATGCCAGATTTGCTTTTCGTGCATGAAACACGTATAACCCTTGACCCGGTCGTAGAGAAAATACGTACTCTCCAGTACCGTTGGTTGCGTAGGACTTGGCGTGAACCGATGACGGTTGCGGATGACGACATGGAGCGGTTTATCCATGCGGTCAATGCCGCCGAGAATCCGAAATACTATCAGCCTGATGAATTGACGCCGGATATGTACGGCCGCTCTGTCCGTATTGTGGGCGGGGCCATGGATGGCTATTCCGGCAAGCTGCTTTCAGCGCGTGGGTCGAAGTTCAAGCGCCTCATGGTGGAAATCCCGAACCTGCTGACTGCCGCCGTGGAGGTGAATCCCGAATTTATCATCTTCATATAATAATCCGATATATGATTTTTTGGATAGTTAATTGCTGTATGGCTTCCCTGCTCTGCATCTTTTTTGCAGGAATCGTCATTCCCCAGATTCTGCTGATCGCTTTTCGCAAGCAGTTGTTCGACCTTCCCGACGAGCGGAAGATACATCATTGTGCGGTGCCCCGATTGGGTGGTATCGCGTTCAAGCCGGTAGTGTTTTTCACCACAGCCTTGTTACTGGGAATCAATATGGCACTGGGACATTCGGAAATGCTGTCCGAAATCGGGAACGACGTGCGGCCTTTGGCTTTTGCTTTCTGCTCCATCATGGTACTGTATCTGGTTGGCATGGCCGATGACCTAATCGGCATCCGTTATCGTGCCAAGTTTGTCATCCAGATTCTGTGCGGCGTGATGCTTATCGCCGGTGGGGTATATATCAACAACCTATACGGTATCCTGGGCATCCATGCGGTACCGTTATGGTTAGGGTATCCCTTGACCATTTTAATCGTGGTCTTCATCATCAATGCCATCAACCTGATCGACGGCATTGACGGGTTGGCTTCAGGGCTATGCAGTGTCGCCTGCCTGTTTTACGGTCTGACTTTTTTCATGCTTCATCAGTATATATATGCCATGCTGGCGTTCGCCACATTGGGAGTGTTGGTACCGTTCTTCTATTATAATGTTTTCGGGAACGCCGAGCACGGAAGGAAGATTTTTATGGGTGATACGGGCAGTCTGACCATCGGTATGATGCTCTGTTTTCTTAGTCTCAAGCTGGCCATGTGCGGCCCGGACGATGATACTGGAAATGTACATCCGATGGTACTGGCCTTCTCGCCCCTGCTGGTTCCATGCTGCGACGTGGTCCGGGTTTACCTGCATCGGGTACGCAACGGGAAGAATCCGTTCCTGCCGGACAAGAACCACATCCACCATAAGCTGCTTGCTGTCGGAATGAAGCAGCGCAATGCCATGATTACCATTATCTCCGTGTCGGCTATATTCATACTGTTTAATATCCTTCTGTCCCTTTATCTAGATGTAAACTGGATCGTACTGGGCGATATCCTGATATGGACTCTCGCCAACATCAAGCTGACGAAATCTATCGGACAACTTCAGTCGGGACAGGAGACCAACAAATAAAAATCAATGAAATATGAAAATCAGATACATTTTATTCTTATTGACCGTGACCCTTCTGTTGGGATCATGTGCCACGCCGAAAGTCGCTTATTTCACAGACCTGAAACCGGGTACCGCAGAGCAAGTCTTGAACCCGCTGGAAATCCGGGTACGTCCCGAAGACAAGGTCTCGATATTGGTCAACAGCAAAGACCCCTTGTTGATGGATCTTTTCAATCTTCCAATCATATCCCGGCAGATTGGTACGAAATCGGGAACATCCAATAACCAAGGGATATCGGGATATACGATAAACAAGGACGGAGACATCGATTTTCCGGTGTTGGGGAACATCCATGTAGCAGGAATGACACGCGAGGAGATTGCCTCGTATATAAAAGAGGAACTGGTTTCAAAAAATCTCGTGAAAGACCCCGTTGTTACAGTGGAGTTCATGAACCTGACCGTTTCCATATTGGGTGAGGTTGCCAACCCCGGACGTTTCAATATCGACAAGGACAAGCTGACGCTCTTGGACGCTTTAAGCATGGCCGGGGATCTTACCGTCTATGGGAAACGGGAGAACGTGCTGGTACAACGGGAGGAAAACGGCAAAAAGACCTTATATCAGGTCAACTTGAATTCAGGATATGACCTTTATGCCTCTCCCGTGTATTATTTACAGCAGAACGATATCGTTTATGTGGAACCCAACTCGATGAAAGCACGGCAGGCGACTGTCAACGGCAATAACGTCCGTTCAGCTTCTTTCTGGATGTCATTGGCCTCGTTGCTGACTACCATTACCGTATTAATTGTGAAATAAATATAAAATCAGATATGGCCATAAATCAAAAGAATACAAAACCGGGACAGCCGGATGACTTCCTGCGGATACAGGATCTGTTGTACCTGTGCCTCGCGAGGTGGAAATGGTTCGTCTTGTCTTTAGTGGTAACGGTTGGTGCCGCTACCGTCCATCTGTTACGTACCCCTGCCGTATATACACGTACCGCTTCGGTATTGATCAAGGAGGATTCCAAAGGCAAGTCAGTTTCCTCGGATCTGGAATCCTTCTCGGAGTTCGGGTTGTTCCAATCTGGTACAAATGTTAATAACGAACTCATCACTTTTCAGTCGCCGGCTTTAATGACCGAGGTAGTTAAACGGTTGCGTTTGGATATGAATTACTTCGTTCCGGGGAAGTTCCACCGTCAGGTGGCCTATGGGCTGACATTACCAGTGGATGTAACGATAAGTGACTTGCCTGAAAACGAATCGGCCGGTTTTACGTTGGAAGTGCAGCCGGACGGCACGTTATTCCTATCTGACTTTATACGTAACGGGACGGAGTTCGACGGAGAGAGTATAAAGGGCCGCCTGCTCGACTCCATTCCTACACCATTGGGAAAAATCATTATCAATACAACACCCAATTACGTGAAAGGCAAGGCATATACATTATATGTAGGCAAATCCAATTTGTATAACGCTGTAAACTCCTGCTCATCCAATCTGTCCGTTTCATTGAATAACGAGAAAGCGTCGGTTATAGACTTGTCATTCAAGGATAACTCCACACAGCGGGCGGAAGATGTATTGAGCATGTTGATTTCCGTTTATAATGAGAACTGGGTAAAGGACAAGAACCAGATCGCTATCAGCACCTCAATGTTCATCAACGAGCGTTTGGGCGTAATCGAACAGGAGCTGGGCAACGTGGACGAGGACATTTCCTCTTACAAGTCAGAGCACCTGCTGCCCGATGTGCAGGCGGCATCGAGCATATACATGGCGCAGAGTAGTCAGACCAACGCACAGATCCTGGCCTTGAACAACCAGCTTTACATGACCCGTTACATCCGGAACTATTTAGCCAACGATGCCAACCGTACACAATTGCTTCCGGCCAACTCCGGCATTGAAAGCGCCAATATTGAATCGCAGATTGCCGAATACAACAAACAATTGTTGCAGCGTAACAGCCTGGTTGCGAACAGCAGCACGGAAAATCCGCTGGTCGTGGATATGGATCAGGCTCTAACATCCATGCGTGGGGCGATAATCAGGTCTATCGACAATCAGATAGTAACCTTGAA
>OLIW01001991.1_pt1 | contig 16301 bp, 17 predicted proteins | sample 1601321 | NCBI WGS metagenome assembly OLIW01 (sample SAMEA2452114, study PRJEB22498) | human gut metagenome | reverse complement strand
GTCTACTATCTCATATACCAGATGGTGAAGCCCTCTCTCAGATGTGCTTCCGATATACATGCCCGGACGTTTTCTGACTGCCTCCAGCCCCTCCAGTATCTGAATCTGACCTGCTCCGTATTCGTCGCTCATTGTGTCCTCCTCACTGATTAAAAAATCGTTTCACTATTCAGGGAATTTACCCTAGTCACTACGCCCCGCTCCACATGATAAATCTGATCCATGTGAAACCGGTGCCTTACAAACTCCTCTAGACCTGTACATGTAATAAAGGTCTGAATATCATGAATGCTGTCCAGCAAATAGTTTTGTCTGCTGCTGTCCAACTCGCTAAGTACATCGTCAAGCAAAAGAACCGGTGTATCATTTACCTTTCGCTTTACAATCTCAATCTCCGCAAGCTTTAATGCAAGCGCTGCACTTCTTTGCTGCCCCTGCGATCCAAATGTACGGATATCTGTCGTTTGTCCTGTTGCCATATTTTGTACACGAAATCGAATGTCATCACGATGTGGCCCCGTCAGTGTTGTCTTTTGCCGTATCTCCCTCTCTCGATTAATAAAAAGAATCTCATCAAACCTATCAGCAGATACATTTGGCTCATACGAAACTGCCAGCTGTTCCCTACCGCCTGTCAGGGAATGATAAATCTGTGCGATTACTGGTGCAATCTCACCAACAAATGCTTCCCTAAGCTGTACAATTTTTTTTCCATGCTGAATTAGCTGTGCATCCCAGACATCGAGCATTGCCTGTGCATCCTTCGACAGATCTATCTCTTTTAACAGTGCATTTCGTTGTGTAAGACATTTATTGTAATGCGTCAAAAAATGCAGATACACCTTGTCAAGCTCTCCAGGACCGTTTTTTATCACCTGAAGATCCTCTGGTGAAAAGAAAACGACATTTAAAAGGCCAATCAATTCACTTGAGCGGCGGATTGGCACGCCATTAATTGCAATTCCCTTTGTCTTTGATTTTTTTAAATGCATATCCACCCGGTATGGAATGCCTTTTTTTTCAGCCTCAAGACGAAGGTGCGCCTCCTCTTTTCCAAAGCGGATCATCTCTCGGTCATGACTGCCTCTGTATGATTTATTTGTCATACAAAGATAAATGCCCTCAAGGATATTTGTCTTTCCCTGCGCGTTATCCCCATAAAAAATGTTGATGCCATGATGAAAAGATAATTCCTGTAAATCGTAATTTCGAAAATCTGACAGCGCAAGTGATTTTACAATCATATGATTATTCCTTTACAATCTCAATTGTCTCTCCTGCAAAGCTTACCACATCCTTGTCATATAGCTTTTTGCCGCGCTGCAGCTCAACCTGACCATTCACCTTAACCTTTCCGTCAAGAATCACAATCTTTGCCTCCACACCGCTTCCAACAAGCTTTGCTGCCTTTAGTGCCTGACCAAGCTTAATGAAATCCTCTCTTAATACTATTTTTGCCATTTATTTATTCATCCTTTCATACTCATTATAATTTATTTTATCGATTTTAATAAACGTTAAAGTTTACCGGAAGAATCAGATAAATATAAGTGCCTTCATCATTGCGAATAAAGCAAGGTGCCTTTGGATTAATCATGTAGATGTTAATCATCTCATCATCAATTACTCGAAGCGCATCAATTAAAAATTTTGGATTAAATCCAATCATGATATCCTTGCCGCGCTTATCAATTGCAAGTTCTTCCTTCATGGAACCATATGCAGAGTTTAACTTTACCTCCATGCTGTGATCAGTGATGCCAATAATAATCGGTTTCTTGTCACTATCCTTAATCAGCATTGTGGTACGGTCGATACATGAAAGCATCTCCTTTTTATTCACTGTCAGCTTAGTATCATAATCACTGTTTAACATCTGGTCAATACGGAAATATTCTCCCTCAATCAAACGTGACACAACAATAGTATCATCGAACTCAAACATAACATGATTCTCAGTAAAGTACAAGCGAACTTCGTCATCTGTTCCGCCACTAATAATCTTGCTTACTTCGTTTAGTGTTTTTCCTGGAACAACAACTTTAATAGAATCATACGAATCCTTTAACACAATCTTGCGAATTGAAATACGATGACCATCCAAAGATACAATGCGCAGGTTATTGCCATTAATTTCCAACAGTTCACCTGCCATCATCTTGTTATTCTCATTGTCTGAAATGGAAAATATCGTTTGGCGGATAATTTCCTTCAGAGTAAACTGAGACAGTGTAACACAGTTTAAGCGTTCCACCTCTGGAAGAAATGTAAACTCATCTGCATTCTTTCCAGGAATTGTAAAATTAATCTTCTCACACTGAATTTTCACAGAGTCGGTTCCATCGGTTTCAATGGAGATATCATTGTCTGGAAGACGACGAACAATCTCAGAAAAAATCTTAGCATCAATTGCAATACGTCCATTGTCCTCAATGATGCCATGAATTTCTGTTTCAATCCCCAATTCCATATCATTTGCTGTCATAAGAATGCGTCCTTCTTTCGTCTGGATCAGAATGCACTCTAAGATCGGCATGGTTGTCTTATTTGAAACGGCTTTTGAAACAATTGAAACACCTTTTTGTAACTCTTCTCGTGGACAGATAATATGCATGGTGGCACTCTCCTTTTTGCTGATAGATAGATTTATAATATATATAGTAGTAGTAGTAGGGGTTGGGGATATTGGGGATAACTCTAAAAAACCTAGGATTTATGCGGCTTACAGAAGAAAAATTTTGGGGATAACTTGGGGATAACTATGTGGATAACTGGGCAAGTTATCCACAATATCCCCAATCGATCCCCAAAGCTCAGCCAAGAGCCGGGTTGATTTTTTTCTGTAAAACGTCGATGGTATCTTGTAAAAACTGGCTGTTTTTGAGATCCTCAGTAATCTTTTCAATTCCGTGCCGGACAGTCGTGTGATCACGATTTCCGAGTTCCTTTCCGATCTGCTGAAGAGACAAATCGGTCATTTGACGGCACAGATACATCGCAATTTGGCGGGAGTAGGCGATATCCTTATTACGCTTCTGTGAAAGAAGCTCATCTGCCTCAAAGCCAAAGTGTGATGCAATGACCTCAACAATCAGAGGAACAGTAATTGTAACCTCTTTGTGGTTGTTGATGATGTCGCGAAGTACATCTTCCGCCATATTAAGCGTGATTTCTTTATTAGAAAGACGTTTAAAAGCGGTAATTCGATTGAGCGCACCTTCAAGCTCACGAATATTAGTATTGATATTTTCAGCAATATAGTTGATAATATCGTCAGAGATCTTTGTGTTCTCTGTTTCTTCCTTTTTATGAAGGATTGCCACACGAGTCTCATAATCAGGAGCAGAGACATCGACTGGAAGACCAACAGAAAAGCGAGAGCGAAGACGTTCCTCAAGGTTTGTGAAATCCTTTGGAGGTTTATCAGAAGTAATGATAACCTGCTTGCCCGTTTCATATAAGTAGTTGAAGGTGTGGAAAAACTCCTCCTGTGTGCTTTCCTTTCCAATTAAAAACTGTATATCGTCAATCATAAGGACATCAATGCTGCGGTATTTCTCTTTAAACTCAGCATTCTTCTTGCCTTTAAGAGAGTCGATCAGGTCATTTGTGAATGTCTCACTAGTGACATATAAAACGCGTACACTTGGATCATTGCGCAGAATATAGTGGGCAATAGACTGCATCAGATGCGTCTTGCCAAGACCTGCGCCGCCATAGATAAATAGTGGGTTGTAGAGGGTTCCAGGAGATTCAGCAACAGCAAGTGAAGCAGCATGTGCGAATCGGTTATTGGAGCCAACAACAAAGGTATCAAATGTATAGCGTGGGTTTAAGTTGGCATTCATCACAGCAGCATAATAGGAGTTTAACTCGGGGGTTACAATGTTAGAAGCTTCTGCAGTGAGATTTGGACGCTTCTCAAGGTCCTCCGAAGTAACAAAGATCACATTGCAGTGCAGGCCGATCTTCTCCTCAATGACAATTTCAAGAATCTGCTTGTACTTCTTCTTGATATAGTCTAGTATATTGGGGATACCTTTTGTATCTGCCAAGATGTAGACCTGGTCATTGTCTACATTGTGGATTTCCATAGGGACAATCCAAGTATCGTAAGATACCTTTGAAATATCATAATTTTCCTTCAGGGTGTCTTTTATGGCATCCCAGTTTTCCTTTAATCTGTCAATCATTTGTTACTCCTGACGTCGGTATATGGTAATTTTCGAGAAAAGAGCCTATTAGCCCATATAATGATATTATACTAAAAATAATGAAGAATTTCAAGAGAGAAGAGGAGAGCAGTCTGTAAAAAATATCAACAACATTGGGGTAAAATGTGGATAATATTGTGGATAGGCTGTGGATAACATGTGGATAAGTGGAAAAAAGCTGTGGATAGAGTGTTGATAACTCAGAAGGGGGTATGGCATATAAAATTGTGGATAATGTGGATAAGATTGTTTATATGTAAAAACAGAACAAGTTATCCACAGAGTTATCCACCAAACACATGTACTTATCCACAATATCCACAAAAAAAAGTTTGTCGTAAAACCAAGGGTTTGAGAATGTTTTTTTGTATTATCCCCAAAGTTATCCACAATTTGGGGATAACTTTTATCCACAACATTTTTAAATGAAAAAGTTGTGGATAACTTTGGGGATAAGTTGTGGATAACTTTTTTGTAATAAAAAATAAAAAACACTAAAAAAAACCTTGACGAAATGCGAGTTTCTTAATATAATGCGTATGATGTCCAATTTTTGCAACGGCGTTAAAAAACGCCGAAAAATCGCACTTTTGGTGCAAGCTGTGGGACTGATACCCACAGTGTAAGAAACAGTATTATTTGAAAACTAACACAGAAAACAAGGAGGTGTTTTGTTATGAAGATGACATTTCAGCCAAAGAAGAGATCCCATGCAAAGGTTCATGGTTTCCGTGCAAGAATGAGCACAAAGGGAGGAAGAAAGGTTCTGGCAGCAAGAAGAGCAAAGGGAAGAAAGGTTCTCTCTGCTTAATTGAGCAGTATCAACTCTCTTAAAAAGAACAGAGACTTTCAGAGAGTCTACAGCAAACGGCAGTCTTTTGCAAATCGTTCGCTGGTCATGTACAAGATGTCAAACGACCGCGCTGATACCCGCATTGGCATATCTGTCAGTAAAAAGGTAGGAAACAGTGTGGTCAGGCATCGGGTTACAAGAGTGATCCGTGAATGCTGCCGCTTACACGAAAAAGAATTAATACAAGGATTGGACATAGTGATTGTTGCCAGACCGTTGGCGAAGGAACAAGGATTAATGGAAATTGAGGAAGCTTTTTTTCATGTAGGAAGAAAGCTGAATATTTTTTTAGAATCGAAGTAGGGTCGGGACTATGAAGAAGATTATGATTTATATGATAAGGTTTTACCAGAAGTATTTATCACCTCTCAAAGTCCGGACCCACTGTATATATACCCCAACCTGTTCGCAGTATGCAATAGAAGCGTTGGAAAAGTATGGAGCTTTGAAAGGCTCCTTACTTGCTATATGGAGGATATTGCGCTGCAATCCATTTTCAAAAGGGGGGTACGACCCTGTTCCGTAGGTAGCTTAAGGAGGAAAACAAGTGGATTTTTTATCATTAACACAAAGTAACTGGTTTCTTGTAGGGCCAGTTGCGAAGATGCTTGGTGTTGTCATGAATGGAATTTACGAGTTCCTGGATATGTTTGGCATTGCAAGCATTGGATTGGCGATCATTTTATTCACGATTATTATTAAAGCATTGATGCTTCCGCTTTCCATCAAGCAGCAGAAGTTTACAAAGCTTAATAGTATTATGGCGCCAGAACTTCAGCAGGTTCAGAAAAAGTATGCAAATCTGGACAAGTCAAGCCCGAAGTACAATGAAATGCTTTTGAAGCAGAATGAAGAGATGAAGGAAGTCTATGCAAAGTACGGAACGAGCCCGACAGGCGGTTGTGTTCAGATGCTGATTCAGATGCCGATTCTGTTCGCTTTGTATCAGGTTATTTACAAGATTCCGGGCTATATCACAAAGGTAAGAGCGTTCTATGAGCCGATTGTTGAGGCACTGCAGAACATTCCTACTTACATGGATAACGCAGATTTCGTGACATTGGCACAGCAAAACGGCATCAATGCAGCAGGATTGAGTGATTCTAACAAGCTGATAGATCTGCTTTACAACTTCGATAAGACTGAGTGGACTAAGTTTACCGAGATCTTCCCGAATTTGAATGAGTATGTAGCCAAGGCACTGCCAAGTATCGAGAAAGCAAATTATTTCCTGGGAATGGATTTGGCAACTGCACCTGCACAGCAGCTGTGGCCTGGTGTTTTAATTCCTATTCTTGCCGGTCTTACTCAGTGGCTTAGCTCTAAGATGATGCAGACAGATAATGGAAGCAAGAATTCAGATGACACAATGGGAAGCACAATGAAGACCATGAACATTATGATGCCTCTTATGTCAGTGTTCTTCTGTTTCACATTCTCTGCAGGTATCGGTGTATACTGGATTGCATCTTCTGTTGTTATGATTCTGATTCAGATGATCGTAAACAAGTATATGGAGCGCATTGATATTAATCAGATGGTTGAAAAGAACATTGAAAAGGCTAATGTAAAGCGTGTTAAGAAGGGTCAGAAGCCGCTTAAGGCAAAGGCTGTTATGAATGTTCGTACTATCGAAGAAGAAAGAGAACTCGAAGAAAAGAAAGAAGCTGAGCTGAAAGAGCGTGTGACAAAGCAGGTTGAGAAATCAACTGAGTACTATTCCACCACCCAGAAAAAGAAGGGTAAGCTGGCATCTAAGGCCGGAATGGTTCAGCAGTACAACGAAAAGAGTGAAAAGAAGAACAGAAAGTAATCAGTGATTGTAAGGCTGATTACTTGCTTGGGGAAGCTTGCAGATTCAGAAAGGTAAGGTTTGTATGACAGAGTTTGCTACGTTCACTGGAAAGAATGTAGATGAAGCCGTAAACAATGCACTGCTTCAGCTTCAGATCACCAGTGAAAAACTTGAGTATGAGGTTGTTGAAAAAGGTTCGAATGGTCTGCTTGGTTTTATCGGTTCTAAGCCGGCGGTGATCCGTGCACGTAAAAAGTCAGATTTTATCGATGAGGGAGAAGAATTTTTACAGAATATTTTCCACGAGATGAATATGGAAGTTGATATCGCAGTTGCCTACAATAAAGAAGAACAGGTTGTTGATATCGTTCTGACCGGAGAAGACATGGGCATCCTGATCGGAAAAAGAGGACAGACACTGGATTCACTGCAGCATCTGGTGAGCCTTGTTATAAACAAACACAGCGAAGAATATATTCGTGTCAAGCTGGATACTGAGAATTACCGTGAAAGAAGAAAGGAAACTCTCGAGCAGCTGGCAAAGAATATTGCCTACAAGGTAAAGAGAACAAGACGTCCGGCATCGCTTGAGCCGATGAATCCTTACGAGAGAAGGATCATCCACTCTGCACTTCAGGACGACAAGTTTGTATATACCAAGAGCGAGGGCGAGGATCCATTTCGTCATGTAGTGGTACTTCCTAAAAAAGAAGCAATTCCGCAGAGAAGATACTACAAAAGCTATGACAAAGGATACAAAACAAATTATGACAGAAGCGCAGCTGGTACAAGAGAAACAGCTGAAAAGCTGACTTCTGAGGAATAATAGAGAAAGTGCCATTCAAAGTTCATACGGACTATTGAGTGGCATTTTCTGTATCATTCTTGGAAACTTACGAAAATCGAAGTGAGGTAGAATATGAAAGAAAATAGTACAATTGCGGCGATTGCAACGGCACTTAGTCCAGCAGGAATTAGCATTATTCGAATAAGTGGACCTCAGGCGCTTGATGTGATTGATCGTATTTATAGAACAAAAAAAGAGGTAGAGTCGATTAAAAAAGGAGCATTTGCTGCGGCAGCGTCATCTTCAGCGAAAAAGCTCTCAAATGCACCTACACATACCATTCATTACGGCTATATTTGTGATGAAAATGAGGTAATTGATGAGGTTATGGTATCCATCATGAAAGGACCTCGTTCCTTTACTGCAGAGGATACAGTAGAGATTAACTGTCACGGAGGCATTCTTGTTACGAGACGTGTATTAGATTGTGTGTTTAAAAATGGGGCAGCACCGGCACAGCCTGGTGAGTTTACAAAGAGAGCCTTTTTAAACGGACGAATTGATCTGTCTCAGGCAGAGGCTGTTATGGAGCTTATATCTGCAAAGAATCGTTTTGCAATAGATGCATCACTAGAACAGCTATCTGGAAAAATTAAAAACCGCATACAAGACCTCAGAAGCACGCTTTTAGACGAGATTGCTTATATAGAGGCAGCACTTGACGATCCAGAGCATATTTCGCTTGAAGGCTATACAGATGGCCTCACAGAACGTGTTCAAAAAATTAGAGCAGCAGTAAAGAAGATGGCAGACTCCTTTGATAATGGAAAGGTTTTAACAGAGGGGATTCGCACTGTGATTGTAGGAAAGCCAAATGCCGGAAAGTCATCTTTGCTCAATGCGTTATCAGGAAGACAGAGGGCAATTGTCACAGAGATTGCCGGTACGACGAGAGATACTCTTGAGGAGCAGATTATGCTTGGCGATTTGAGTTTAATTTTGGTGGACACAGCTGGTATTCGTGACACATCTGATGTTGTTGAAAAAATCGGCGTAGAGAAGGCACGTGAGGCTGCTGCAAAGGCAGACCTATTGATTTACGTGGCAGATTCATCCCGAAATCTCGATGAAGATGATCATAAGATTATGGAGTTGCTAAAAAACAAAAAAAGTATTATTCTGTTAAATAAGTCCGATTTATCTTCTGTAATTCAGCCGAAGGATTTAAAGGCAGCTGGAGTGGATGCACCTGTTCTTTGGATATCAGCGGCAAATGAAGATGGATTAGATGCGCTTGAGCAGACAATACGTGACATGTTTGAACAGGGAATGATTGCAGGAAATGATGAGGTTGTTATCACGAATGCACGTCAAAAAACATGTCTGTTAAATGCCTGCGAAAGCCTGAGGCTTGCAGAGGAGGGCATTGAAAATGGGATGCCGGAGGATATGCTGACAATCGACATGATGGATGCTTATACCAGTTTGGGAGAAGTAATCGGCGAGGAGATTGAAGAAGATCTGGTAAACCGTATTTTTGCAAAGTTCTGTATGGGTAAGTAACTAGATAGTGGAGGCAAAATATGGCTGTTTTAGAAGAATATTATGATGCGGTGGTTATTGGAGCAGGACATGCCGGCTGTGAGGCGGCGTTAGCTTGTGCCAGACTGGGATTAGAGACGATTGTTTTTACTGTGAGTGTGGAAAGTATAGCAATGATGCCGTGCAATCCGAATATAGGAGGAAGCTCTAAGGGTCATCTTGTAAGAGAAGTGGATGCGCTTGGCGGAGAGATGGGCAAAAATATTGATAAGACGTTTATTCAGTCTAAGATGTTAAATACATCAAAAGGACCATCTGTGCATTCACTTCGTGCACAGGCGGATAAGCGTGCATACTCGCAGGAGATGCGCCATACCATGGAAAATACCGACAAGCTGACAATACGACAGGCGGAGGTATGTAAACTTCTTGTTGATGAAAATAATAATATAAATGGAGTTGTAACGTATTCTGGTGCAATTTACCATTGTAAATGTGTAGTGCTTGCAACTGGAACATATTTAAAGGCACGCTGCATTTATGGTGATATCAGCAATGAAACAGGTCCAAATGGATTGCAGTCAGCGACACATCTGACAGATTCATTAAAGGAACTCGGCATTGAGATGTTTAGATTTAAGACTGGAACACCAGCGAGAGTTGATAAAAGAAGTATTGATTTTTCAAAAATGCAGGAACAAAAAGGTGATGAGCGAGTTGTTCCATTCTCATTCACAACAGATCCTGAGAGCGTTCAAAAAGATCAGGTTTCCTGCTGGCTGACGTATACAAATGAGCAGACACATGAGATTATCAGAAGTAATCTGGATCGCTCACCGCTTTATTCGGGTGTGATTCATGGAACTGGACCTCGTTATTGTCCGTCTATTGAGGATAAGGTAGTGCGTTTTGCTGATAAGGATCATCATCAGGTGTTTATTGAGCCGGAAGGCTTGTATACAAATGAGATGTATCTGGGCGGTATGTCAAGTTCTATGCCAGAAGATGTGCAGTACGAAATGTATCATACAGTAGCAGGTCTGGAAAATGTAAAAATTGTACGAAACGCATATGCAATTGAATATGACTGTATTAATCCAAGACAGCTAAAGCCAACGCTTGAGTTTAAAAAAATAGGAGGATTATACAGCGCAGGACAGTTTAATGGAAGCTCTGGATATGAAGAGGCAGCGGCACAGGGAATTATAGCAGGAATCAATGCGGCGCTGCATGTGTTAAAACGTCAGGAATTAGTGTTAGACCGTTCACAGGCATATATTGGTGTTTTGATTGATGATCTTGTGACAAAGGAGAATCATGAGCCATATCGCATGATGACATCACGCGCAGAATATCGTTTGCTGCTTCGTCAGGATAATGCAGATCTTCGTTTAACTGCAATTGGTCATGAAATCGGATTAATATCTGATGAGCGTTATCAAAAACTAAATGATAAAAAAAGACAGATCGATGAAGAAATCAAGCGTCTTCAAACGGCAACTATCGGCACAACACCGCAGGTACAGGCATTTCTTGAACAGCATAACAGCACACTTTTAAAGAGTGGAATGACACTTGAGGAGCTGTTAAAACGTCCGGAAATCTGTTATAATGATTTGAAAGAAATAGATACAAAGCGACCGGAACTGGCAGAGGCAGTGACGCAGCAGGTAGAGATCAGTATAAAGTATGAAGGCTATATTAAGCGTCAGCTGCAGCAGGTAGAACAGTTTAAAAAGCTTGAAAAGAAAAAGCTTTCACTTGATTTTGACTACAGTCAGGTACCGAATCTGAGAAAAGAAGCTATTCAAAAGCTTAATGAATATCAGCCGGCATCAATCGGGCAGGCGTCAAGAATATCAGGTGTTTCACCAGCTGATGTATCAGTATTACTTGTCTATTTAAATAGATAAACAAGAACACTTTATTCGATGTTTTTGTGGAAAAGATAGTTGGTATCGAATAGTAAATATAGAATAGTGGAAATAAATGCATAAACAGGAGGAAATAAATGGCAGAAACGATACGACAGGGAGAATGCATTGAAAAAATTATGAATGCGTTTGCCAAGATTGGACACGAACTGACTAATAAACAGGCAGAGCAGTTTTTTCAATATTATGAAATGCTGGTTGAAACAAATAAGGTAATGAATTTAACCGCAATCACAGAGTTTGATGAAGTGCTGCAGAAGCATTTTGTGGACAGCGTGCTAAAATCAGAGATTTTTATTAAGGAAGATACGAAGACTCTGATTGATGTTGGAACTGGAGCAGGATTTCCAGGTGTTCCATTAAAGATTATGTATCCACAGTTAAAGGTAACATTGCTTGATTCTCTGAATAAGAGATTAAACTTTTTAAATCAGGTTATTGAAAAGCTTGGTCTTGAAAACATCGCCACTGTTCATTATCGTGCAGAGGATGGCGCCAGAAAGGCAGAACTAAGAGAACAATTTGATTGTGTTGTATCAAGAGCTGTTGCCAACATGTCTACATTGTGTGAATATTGCCTTCCATATGCAAAAGTAGGAGGATGCTTTGTAGCTTATAAATCAGGTAATGCAGAAGAGGAGATTGATAAGGCAAAGAAAGCAGTTCATCTGCTTGGTGGAGTAAAGGAAAATGCAATCTACTTTGATCTTCCGGATTCAGATATTGGACGCAGTCTTGTTATAGTGAAGAAAAAAGAGCCTACATCAAAAAAATATCCTAGAAAAGCTGGATTGCCGAGCAAGGAACCGCTGCAGTAGGGAAAATTATAGTTCACAGGACGCCAATTCGCAAAACGCGAACAATGTTCCACGTGGAACATGAACAATTAAAAATACAAAAGAAATGTTCCACGGGAGATAATGTTCCACGTGGAACATTTTTTTATGGCATTTTGAAGAAAGAAGTGCTATACTGTAGAAAAGATGCAAAAAACGTTACAGTTCACAGGACACCCATTCGCAAAAACGCACGTTCCGTGTGAATTGTAATAAAATCATGCTATTTAGCAGAAATGAGGATAAGGATATTATGGGAAGAATTATAGCTGTTGCAAATCAGAAGGGTGGAGTTGGCAAGACTACTACTGCAATCAATCTGGCAGCTTCATTAGCAGAATACCAGAAAAATGTACTTATCATTGATATGGATCCTCAGGGAAATACAACCAGTGGATTCGGCGTTGATAAAAATGAACTTGAGCATTCACTGTATGATCTGATTACAGATAACTGTACAATACAAGAATGCATTCTTGAAAATGTATTATTCGATACCCTTTCACTTATTGGGTCAAATGTGAACCTGTCAGGAGCGGAAATCGAATTGATTGATGTGGAACGTAAGGAATTTATTTTAAAGGATGCACTTGATGAGATTAAGGATCAGTATGATTTTATTGTAATTGATTGCCCGCCATCTTTAAGTATGCTCACTGTTAATGCGCTTAGTGCAGCTGACACAGTACTTGTTCCAATTCAGTGTGAATATTATGCACTTGAAGGTCTGACACAGCTGTTACACACAATTAATCTGGTAAAGAGCCGCTTGAATCCGGATCTGGAAATGGAAGGTGTTGTATTTACCATGTATGATGCGAGAACTAATCTGTCACTTCAGGTAGTGGAGAATGTAAAAGACAATTTGCAGGAGCGAGTTTATAAGACAATTATTCCAAGAAATGTGCGTCTTGCAGAGGCACCGAGCCATGGACTGCCAATCAATTTGTATGACGCAAGATCAACAGGAGCAGAAGCATATCACCAACTGGCAGAAGAGGTTATAAACAGAGAGTAGTTAAAAAATTATTCGCAAAATTGCAAATGGTACTGAATGATAGAAAGGATGAAAGAATGGCACTCAATAAAAAAGGTGGTCTTGGAAAAGGTCTCGGCAAAGGTATCGATTCCTTGATCAGCAATGCGTATGCAGTAGAAACAAAGAAAAAAGATTCAGCAGCTGATAAAAAAGAGCCAGAGACAACAGTAAAGTTGCGTCTTGTGGAGCCGGCATCTTCTCAACCAAGACTGAAATTTGATGAGGATACATTGACTGAACTTGCAGAATCTATCAAAAAATATGGCGTAATTCAACCGATTGTAGTAAAGAAGGTAGAGGATCATTATCAGATTATTGCTGGAGAACGCAGATGGAGAGCAGCAAAGCAGGCTGGATTGAAGGATATTCCAGTCATTATAAAAGATTATGATGAACAGCAGATCGCAGAAATTGCACTGATTGAGAATTTACAGAGAGAAGATTTAAACCCTATTGAAGAAGCAAAAGCATATCAGTCATTGATTGAAAAGTATCAGCTAAAACAGGAAGAGATTGCAGAGAAAGTATTTAAAAGCCGAAGTGTAATCACAAATGCACTTAGATTGCTTAAGCTAGATGAAGAGGTTCAGCTTATGCTAATGGAAGGTAAGATTACAAACGGACATGCGAAGGCAATTTTGGGACTGGAAGATAAAGAAGAACAGCGTGCTGTTGCACAGAAGGTTGTGAAAGAGCAACTAAGCGTGCGCGATACTGAAAAGTATATTAAGAGTTTGTTGGATAAGAAAATTGAGCCAGCTGTTAAAAAGCCAGTTTTAAAGAACCAGACATTATATGAGACACTGGAGAGTCGTATGAAGTCTCGCATGGGTACGAAGGTGCAGATTAAGAGAAAATCTGATGACAAGGGTAAGATTGAAATTGACTATTATTCAAATGACGATCTTGAGCGTATCATTGAATTGATGGGAATTACTGAGGATACAATCGAGTAAATTAGTTAAAACTTAGAAAAAGAAAAATTGAACAGAGGATAACTGTTCAACTAGAGGAAAGGAAAATAAAATATGGAAATTCTGAATCAGGCGATGGAATTTACACAGCAGTACAGCCTGTTTTTTCTGGCAGGAATGTTCGCTGTGATTTTGATTCTTGTGATCTGCATGACTGTTATGAACAGCAGAATGAAAGAATTGCAGGCAGCATATGATGATTTTATGCGCGGTAATGATGGAAAATCACTTGAGGGCATTTTAAAGACAGTAGTAGAAGATAATAAGCGTGTAAAGATCCAGTGCAAGCGTGATATTGATGAGATCATTAGCATGAAGAAAGGACTTAAGGCAACATACAAAAAGATTGGTATTATGAAATATGATACCTTTCGAGGAATGGCTGGAAAGCTGAGCTTTTCACTGGCACTTCTTGATGGTGATGACAGCGGTTTTGTATTAAGCAGTATGCATACGCAGGATGGCTGCTACAGCTATTTAAAAGAAATTATTCATGGACAATCACATGCAACACTCAGCAATGAGGAGCGAGATGCTTTGGAGATGGCATTAAATTATAATGTCGATGCAGCTAAATTAGAAGAGAAACAAGCGCAGCAGGCAACTCTAGTACAGCAGGATACAAATGAAACTAAAAATTAAATAGAGTAATTAAAAAACGGCTTTCAGAATAGAAACTACTGATCTGGAAAGCCGTTTTTTGTTAATATAGAGTTAAAGAATAGAAAGTAACTCACTCAGCTGTTTTATCTCATAAGTTGGTGCCTGTGACATTGTATTATCAGAGCCATTTGGGTTAAACCAGCAGGTATCAATGCCATATTGGATTCCACCGATGATATCGGAGGTTAAAGAGTCACCAATGACAAGTGCTTTAGAAACAGAAATTTGAAGCTTTGAAAATACAGCATCAAAAAATTCTTTTTTAGGCTTTTGACATCCGAGTTCTTCAGAAATGAATAGATCAGAAATCATTGGTGTCAATTCAGAGTGAGATAGGCGGCTGTGCTGAGTGGTGCTTCGTCCATTTGTAATGATGGAAAGCTTATATCCTCTTTCATACAGAATGCGGCATACACGAAGAGCATCGTGAATAGGCGTGCAGTCTTCACCAAGGCTGGTCTGATAAAGCTGACACATTAGCGCCGGATCACCGTCTTTGCCAACAGCAGCAAGAAAATCGCGAAATCTGGCAATCGCTAATGCAGCAGGAGTAATTTCACCGCGTTCATATGCTTTCCAATAGGAAAGATTTATGCGCTGATAGAGTGAAAGTACTTCATCAGAGTATTGAATATGAAAAGTATCGCAGACTTTATGAAAAGCATAAGTTTCTCCAGCATCGAAATTAAACAGGGTGCCGTCAAGATCAAATAATAAATGGGTATAAGTCATGTTAGTTTCCTTTCTAGTGGTGATATACGCTATCTTAACACGGAAGCAGATAATTGACAACAGGTGATGTTCCACGTGGAACATTCCCCACAACCTACTTTACAAAAGAGAATCCGTGGTATATAATAAATAATGTCTGTTTTCCTTATAAAACAAGGCATTTATTGAGTATGAGAGTAGAGACAGAAAGGTTTGGAAAACTATGTTAGATATCAAGTTTGTCCGTGAGAATCCGGACGTTGTCAGACAGAACATCCGTAATAAGTTTCAGGATGCAAAGCTTCCGCTGGTTGATGAGGTAATCGCTCTGGATCTTCGCAACCGTGAAATCAAAAAGGAAGTTGAGACACTTCGTGCAAATCATAAGAAGGCATCTAAGCAGTATGGTGCACTTCGTGCACAGGGAAAGTTAGAAGAGGCTGAGAAGCTGCGTGCAGAGGATGCTGCGTCAGAAGAGCGCATGGCAGCACTGAGTGCAGAGGAGAAGCAGGTTGAGGCAGATCTGAAGCAGAAGATGATGATTATCCCGAACATCATTGATCCATCTGTTCCGATTGGAAAAGATGACAGTGAGAATGTAGAGGTTGAGCGCTTTGGCGAACCAGTTGTTCCGGACTTTGAGGTTCCGTATCACACTGATATTATGGAGTCTTTCAACGGTATTGATCTGGACAGTGCAAGAAAAGTAGCTGGAAACGGATTCTATTATTTAATGGGTGATATCGCAAGACTGCATTCTGCAGTAATTTCCTACGCAAGAGATTTCATGATCAATCGTGGATTTACTTATTGCGTACCTCCTTTCATGATCAGAAGTGATGTTGTTACAGGTGTTATGAGCTTTGCAGAGATGGATGCAATGATGTATAAGATCGAGGGTGAGGATCTTTACCTGATCGGAACAAGTGAGCATTCCATGATCGGTAAATTCA
>OLIW01001990.1_pt1 | contig 16312 bp, 19 predicted proteins | sample 1601321 | NCBI WGS metagenome assembly OLIW01 (sample SAMEA2452114, study PRJEB22498) | human gut metagenome | reverse complement strand
ACCACCGACCTCACCCTTATCAGGGGTGCGCTCTAACCACCTGAGCTAGCAGCCCATATACCTATTAAATTTTTTTTGAACACTTGACCCTTATCAGGCCTCTCACAAATTGATACTTAATCAATTTGTCGGTAGAGTACTCTTACTACCTGAGTAGCAGACCTTGTATGGTCAAGTTTTCTCTCGCATGAACAAATGTACTATAAACATTTTTTAAAATCAAGACTTATTTTCTATTTATTTATTAAAAACTGTTACAAATTCCTTTTTTCTTTTAAATTTTATCGGCTTTGTTGCCGTTATTTATTATGGTTTACTTACGGTTTGTTAAGGACTCTTTAATGATTGTAATCGATACACAGATAGAAACTCTTCTAAAGCAGCTCGGTATCAGCCAAACGAAAATGGTTGAGCAGTACCCGATGATGTCTGTCGAAGAAATCGTTGAAGCCGAGGCTGCCTCTGGTAATCAGCAAGCCGTTCAATTTGCTGCTGATTTGTTTACCAACGTCGAAAAGCTAGTCGAAATCTTTAAACTCGCTGATCCTAACAACAAGTTTATTATTCTTTCCACTATGACCGCTGATAAGTTACAGGCTTTTATTCCGCTTTTGGAAGACCAGGATCTTTTGCAAGGCTTTTATTTTTTTACTGAAGACAAGTTGATGAAAATGCTTGAAGATTTACCGCCTGAACAGCTCGTAAATACCGTTTTTCAAATGTTTTCTGAAAAAGAAGTTATACAGCTTATGCCCGACGATGAATTGAATAAATTCCTGACAAGCACTGAGGTTGACAAGGATAACACTCTTAAACACCTTAAATCTATTCCTAACGAATATCTTATGCAAATGATTGAAAGCGTTACGGGAGAGGCGGTTGAGGGGGCTGATAACATTGATATGGTTAACAAAATTGCTCAATTTAATCCGCTTCAATATAAACAGGCGCTTACAACCATGGACCCAACTCAAAAACAAATTCTTACTTTGAATTTGGCTCACGAACACAAAGACCTGTATCAACTTTTTTCAGCAGATGCTTACACAGGCATTGTGCAAACCCAAAAGCAAAAGCCCGAAGTTGTAAAGGCAATGACAGTTATTGAGCGGGACGAAAAAGAAAAAATGCTTAAAGAATTACCTAACGACTTACTTTCAATTGTTTTGACACAAGTTGACGCAAGGGATTTTGCAGATATGCTGATAAATCGTTTTCCTGAAGTTCTGGCAGAGATTATAGCCTCTTAATAACCCCCCACATAGGTTAATCAGACTGGATATTGACAAATATTTCGTTATAATGTATGATGACACTACATCATTAGGGATTGATGGAATTAAGAATAAGGAAATAGATGGAAAAGAACATTAACTTACCGAAAGTGCTCACCAGCCGTGAGCTTTTGACCATTTATCTTGTTGCTAAAGGCTATGCAGACAATGAGATTGCTGTAATGATGAAAATCAGCGTACATACAGTCAGAGCATTTATGCACAGCGTCTTGAAAAAGCTGGACGCCAAAAATAGACCAAATGCTGTCTACAAAGCTATGATTGCAGGCATGATTACAGACAAGGCATTAATTGCTAAATACTATGAATAATGGCTTAATAGAACCTCATAAACTAGCGAAAGTGCTTTTTCGGTAAATAAAAACTTCATATTTTTCCGCTTGTGGAAGGACGAAAGCCTAAATTCACGGACAGTTATTGAGTTTAAGAAATTCACGGAAATATAAATCAGGCCTGCTGGTTTTTCTGTGCTTTCCGCGCCGGGGCCGGCAATTCCTGTCGTGCACACGCAGACATCGGCGTTGGTAAGTTTTTTCAAACCTTCTGCCATTTCAAAAGCGCATTGGGAACTTACGGCACCAAAATTTTTCAGAGTTTCTTCTTTAACTCCAAGATAGCGTTGTTTTGCGGTGTTTGCGTAGACTACATGGCTTTCGTTAAGATACTGAGAGCTTCCGGGTATATCGGTCAGCCTTGAAGCAAGTAACCCTCCTGTGCAGCTTTCGGCTGTAGATATAGTAAGCTTTTTATCTTTCAAAATTTCTGCAACTTTTTTTAACTTATTATCGAACATTACGGATTAATTTAAACACAATAAAATATTTTTATCAATTATAATATTTACCTAAAACGTTAAACTTTTTTTACAAGTATTTTAATTTTGCAGGCGTTTGTAATATCATGGTGTAAAACTCAGGAGAAGTCATGGCATTTACGAAAGACAAAAAAGAAAACCCCAATAAAGAAAAAGATTTACACCTTATACCACAGAACACAGAAGCGGAAGAAGCTGTTCTTGGCGCGATTTTGGTTAATCCGGTTGTGATTACAAAGGTTGTTGAGGGATTAAAGCCGGAAAGCTTTTACAAACCCGCTCACAGATACGTTTACGAAGCCATGCTGCAACTTTTCAACTCCAATGAAAAAATTGATATTGTATCGGTTTCTAACGTCCTTGACTACAGCTCCAAGCTTGAAACAGTAGGCGGAAGACCTTTTATCAATGACCTTGCTCTGAATGCCATTACAACTTCAAATATCGAATATTATTCAAAAATCATTCAGGAAAAAGCGATTAAAAGAGCCTTAATCAACGCTGGAAGCGAAATAGTATCTTTTGGATACGATGTGAACCCTATTGATCAATCGCTCGATCAGGCTGAAAAACTTATCTTTGACATTGCCTCCAAAAAAGCAACAACCGACCTTGTTCACGTCAAAGATCTGGTTTTGAACACTTATGAAAAAATCGAATACAGATACGAGCATAAAGATGAATTGCTGGGGGTTCCGACGAATTTTTACGAGCTTGACACGATGACAAGCGGTTTGCAAAAATCTGATTTAATTATTCTTGCAGCGCGGCCTTCAATGGGTAAAACCGCATTCGCACTGAACATCGCCCAGAATGTCGCGATTAAAGCACAAGTGCCGGTCGCAATATTTTCTCTTGAAATGTCAAAGGAACAGTTGGTTCAACGTATGCTCTGTTCAGAAGCCGAAGTCGATACCCAGCGCTTGAAAACCGGACATATGCAAAGCAAAGATTGGGAAAAACTTGCCGATGCAATGAATTCATTTGCACAAGCGCCGATTTATATTGACGACACCTCAGGATGTACTTTAACCGACATCCGCGCAAAGTGCCGCCGCTTGAAAATGGAAGAAAAAAATCTCGGCCTTGTCGTAATCGACTACCTTCAATTGATGGAAAGCTCAGGCAGAGAAGACCGTATGCAGCAGATTTCCGCCATATCAAGAGGCTTGAAAACATTAGCACGTGAGCTTGATGTGCCTGTAATTGCGCTTTCTCAGCTTTCCCGCGCCGTCGAAAGCCGTACTGATAAACGCCCGATGCTTTCAGACTTGAGAGAATCCGGCGCAATCGAACAAGATGCCGATATTGTTATGTTTATCTACCGCGACGAGTACTACCGCAAAGCCGATGGCGAAGAAGAAGAAGCTATGAAAGCCCAAAATAAAGGCGAATCAGAAATTATTATAGCAAAACACCGTAACGGCCCGGTTGGAACTGTTAAATTACTCTTCCAAGGCAACATTACAAAATTCAAAAATCCGATTAAAACCGACGCATTTTAGTTTTTATGCTATAATTTTTCTATGGAGTAAGATAAGGAGTAAGGGATGAAATTTTTTGTAAAAAAGGAAGATTTATATAACGGTATTAAACTAGTCGAGCGCGCAACAAGCATGAAAGCTTTACAGCCGGTGCTTTTGAACATCTACATCGAAACAATCGACAAAGGCACTATCAAACTTGTTGCAACAGACCTTGATTTGACAGTAATAGCGCTTGTCGACGCTCAGGTTGAAGAAGAAGGTAAAATCACGCTTCCTTCAAAAACTCTTAACGAAATTGTTTCAAAACTCGGCGATAAACTTATTACTTTTGAGATGAAACCAGACGAAACCTCTGTAAATATCACTTGTCAAAATTCAAAATTCGATATAATCGGAATTTCAGCAAACGAATTTCCGCCGGAAGTTCACAACGTTGAGCTTAACGCGGAAAACAGCTTTGAAATTGCTGTTAAACCTTTGACAAAGGCCGTACGTCAAGCAGGTTTTGCCGCAGCGAATTACGAGGCATCAAATCTTCTTTCAGGTATAGTCTGCGACATTTCCGGAAGCCAGCTTGAAATCGCGTCAACTGACGGAAACAGGCTTGCGCGTGTAAGAGAAAAAATTGATAACAAAGACAATGTTACGAACCAATTGATTATCCCTTCACGCACGCTGAATGAATTCATTAAGATGAGCGCGCTTATCGAAGACGAAAACGTAAAAATTTACACCGAAAGAACAAAGTTAATCATCAAAAGCGAAAGAACAACCACAATTTCAAGACTTTTGGAAGGCCAATTCCCGAAATACAACCAGCTTATACCGGCAGAAAGTCCGAAAGAAGCACTTGTATCAGTCCCGGAATTAATCGGAGCGTTAGAGCGTGTATCAATCATGGTTAACGACAAAACAAGTATTGTAAAACTATATTTTTCACAAGGCAAGTTGAAACTCACAGCAGACACGCCGGATTCAGGTAAATCAGAAGACGAACTTGATATTGTTTATAATGCGGAAGATTTGGAAATAGCATTCAATTACAAATTCGTGCTGGAAGCTTTGAAAAACATGGATTGCGACAATGTAAAAATCGGCTTAAACACAGGATTATCAGCGACAGTTTTCCGTCCGGACTGCGAAGACGACTTTGTATGCTTGATTATGCCGGTGCAAATAAAACAATAACCCCAAAACAAATATTAATAATAAATCCTGTAAACACATGGTGCTGTTGCAGGATTTATTGCTATGATAAGAAAGAGGGTAAGCCCTGTATCATTAACTTATCTTAGCGGCACGAACTGTAAATTTGCTAACCGTTAAGAAAGGGGGTGATAATGTGGTTATAAATCAAATAGAACTAGCAATCATTTTTCTAATGATGCTAGCTCTAAAAAACAAATAACTTAGGGCTTTTAAAGAGAGGAGTGCAATCCTCTCGCCCTTTCTTTTATTATAAACTATTTTTCAAAAATTTCAACCCCTTTTGCAGAATTGTGGTACAATATTAAAAAAAGGGAAAATTATGAAAGAAAAAGCTTTATTTTATTTCAATAACGGTTACTCATGCTCTGAAAGTATTATAAAAGCGGCGATTGATGAAGGTTTATGCGATCCGATACTTTTGTCATGCGCAACTTCTTTTTCCGGTGGAATGAGCTTGGGGTGCGTTTGCGGAACCGTTGCTGCAGCACAAATCATATCAGGATTTCACTTTGGACGCGCTAATATAAACGGTAATGAAGTTTCAGCGCGCGAAAAGGCCGCTTTCATTGTCGAGGAATTTAAAAAGCGTAACAAAGTTACCTGCTGTAAAGTTTTATCCGGCGGGTTAAGCGGCGCTGACAGAAAACAACGATGCTCTAAATACGTTGCTGATGTGTGCGAAATCTTAGATGAAGTCCTTAAAGTAAAGGTTTAGAAAAGTGCAAAATATTATTGCAATATTCATTGGCGGCGGATGCGGAGCGGTTTGCCGTTTTATAACCGGAATTCTGGCTGTGAGATATTTGAGCGTTAATCTTCCTGTGGCAACTTTTGCCGTAAACTTTGTTGGAAGTTTTCTTCTTGGATTTCTCTATGCCTTTTTTATGGAAAGGCCTGAAATCAGTCCGGCTGTGAAATTCGCTCTTACAGCGGGTTTTTGTGGAGGTTTGACGACTTTCAGCACTTTCTCTTTGGAAGTTTTTGAAATGATTAAGAATGTACAAATTTTTCAAGCGTTTGCGTATGTTGTTTTAAGCCTGGCAATTTGCTTGAGTGCAGTATGGATAGGAGTGAATTGTGCCAAAATCTTTTAAATTTGATAAACTGAATTTTTTAACTGCCGGAATGCCGCTAACAACAGGAAAAGGCAGTTACACGCGGGCGCTGGAGATATTGAACGAAATGGACCTTGACGGAATGGAATTGGAATTCGTTCACGGCGTCAGGATGAGCGATGAGACAAGAAAACTTGTTAATGAGCAGGCTAAAACCCGTAACCTTGTGCTGTCAGCCCACGCGCCGTTTTACGTAAATCTCAATGCGCGCGAGAAAGAAAAAGTTGAAGCGAGCGCACTAAGAATAATTGAAACAGCCGCGGCTGCACGTGATACCGGGGCGTTCAGCATAACTTTTCACGCTGCGTATTACCTCGGAAACGACAAGGAAGCCGTTTATAATCAGGTTAAATCACAAATTCAATTTATTGTTGAAGCCCTTGAGCAGGATTTAAACGTCTGGATTAGGCCCGAAACTACCGGAAAAGGTACCCAGTGGGGCGATTTGGAGGAAGTTATCCGTCTTTCAAATGATTTTGAAAAGGTTTTGCCTTGTATAGATTTTTCGCATCTTCACGCGCGCTCTGTGGGCGAATACAACACTTATGATGAATTTTCATATATTTTGGAAAAGCTGGAAAAAGAAATCGGCCGGTATGCTTTAGATAATTTCCACGGGCACTTGGCCGGGATTGACTACGGCCCCAAAGGCGAAAGAAGCCATCTTGAACTTGAAAAGTCCGATATGAATTACAAAGATTTGCTGAAAGCACTTAAAAATTTTGAGGTAAAAGGCGCACTTGTGTGCGAAAGCCCAAACATTGAAGAAGATGCTAAGCTTTTAAAAGAATACTATCTTACGCTATAAGTTATCTATGGCTGAAAGGTAGGATTTTCATATTTAATTTTTGGACATCGTGCTGCTTGTCAGGAAGCTCATAGCATTTAATACAGCGTGCTTCATAGGTTTCGTCGCCGCCTATCATAATCAGCGGTGAATTCTTGTCTGCGGGTTTTCCGTCAATAAGCCTTTGGGTACGTGTAGCGTGCTCACAGCCGCACTTCATGCAAACAGCGTGAAGCTTATCCACAGTTGTTGCAAGGCACAAAAGCTGCGGCATTGAGCCGAAAGGTTCTGCCTTAAAATCAAGTTCCAAACCGGTTCCAATAACTTTTTTACCTTCGTCCATAAGTTTTGCAATAACTTTTGTAATATTGTTGTCAAAAAATTGTAATTCATCAATCGCAACGACTTCGTCGTCGGGCTTTACCAGGCTAAGGATTTGAATTGAGTGTTTAACTTTAATTGCATCGAGCCAGAGGCCGTTGCGGGATTCTATGTAATCGCCTTTTGCACGGGTATCGACGTCCGGTGAAATTACTTTTACTTTTTTCTTTGCGATAATGCAGCGTCTGATACGGCGCAATAATTCTTCCGTTTTTCCGCAGCTCATCGGACCCGTTATTAATTCAAAACTGTAGCCTTCCATTATTAAACTTTCCCCTGTTCAAAAAATATAATCTTCAACTGTTTTTATTATAATCCCCTGACAAATATTTTGAAAGTTAATATTTGTTAAATTTTAGTGAATTTTATAAATCGAAGATGAACTGAGTACTTTATCTTTTAACTTTTTCCAGCCTTTGCCGTAGAAGTATTTCAACTGTTCTGGGAATTGTTCTTCAATATCAATGAGGTACATGTCATGTACAATAAATTCCTTCATCAAAAAAACAATGTCTTTATTTTTTGTCCAAATTGAGGTTACGTATTCGTGTTTGACTGAATCTATTTTTCCAAAGAGGCCTTCGGCGTTGTCGGATGTGATGAAAACCATTCTTCCGCCTATACTGTGTTCGATTTCACGCGCGCCGGAGTGGTGGAAAAGTGTTGAAAAAATACAGTCAAATTCATCATATCCCACAATTTTTATGTCAACCCCGCGATGGTATGCTTCTAATAAATGGCTTTCAACATATTTGAAATCGGCAGACCAAATTTCAAGATAGATTTCTTTTCTGGCATTTTTAATTATTTCAATAAGCTTTTCACGGATAGCGCCTGTGCCGTTGACGGTGAAAATCGGCTCGGTGTAGTCGTCCTTTACGGAAGGAAGCTTTTTTTCTAAAAAATCGAGGGTGGATGTAATTTTTCTTTTGTATCGCTTTGTAAGCTCTTTTGGCTTGATGGGGGTGTAAGTTACGGGTTTTGTATTTGAACTCATTACGACAGAGGCGTTTTCAAGGGCTTTTAAGGTATCATAAGCACGCGACTGCGGAATGTCTGCAAGCTTGCTTATTTCATAACCCGTTGCAGGATATTTTTTCAAAAGCGCAAGGTAAACCTTTGCCTCATAACTGTTAAGGCCGATTTCTTTCAAACGTTCTATAATTTCATCCATAAATGAATTTTAGCAAATTGCGCAGGGTTGTGCAAGTTATTTTTTAAATATATTTTTAACCTTGCACCTGTTGCAGTCTTTTTGGTGAATTTCTTCGCTGTAAGCAGGCTGGCTTATTTTGCACCCAAAAGGTCTTAAATCACCTTGTTTTCTTCCGTACTTTTGTACTTTTTGATACTTTTTCAAATCATGCCGGCGAAGTGTTATAACCATATCATACTTTGTTTTTTGGTCGTGGTTAAGGATTTGTTCAAACTTTTTATCACACTTGTTGGCAATTTTTTTAATTTCTTTTTTTGTTTTTTCAACCTGGCGCTGTTTTAGCAGAATATCTTTTTTAGAACACTTGCCGTCTATCAATTCCTGTAGTTCTTTTTTTTGAATGCAGAGAGTGCCAATTAGAGGCTCTATCTGTTCGTAACGTTCTTTTTCCATTTCTTCAGCGCACTTGAGCTGTTTTGGGGTTAAATTCAGGGAATTATAAATAGTAATCCTGTCTTTTCTAATTTTGTCCATTAATATATATGCGTAGCTTTCTTTTTCTATTTTTATAACATCTCCCTCTTGCGTCTGCTCAACGCGGCAGGCTGCAAAGGTGCATTGTGCGCATAAAATTATACACAAGATTAAAAGAAATTTAGTCTTCATCTTCTCTCCCTCGTATCTGATAGAATTATTTTTACATATAAATTTTTAAAATACAAGAAATTTATATTTGTTGTAGACTGATTTTATGGACGAAATGAATTTGAGAAATTACGCATACTTAGGCGACGCTGTGTGGGAGCTGTTTATAAGAGAAATTACGGTAAACCTCACGGGCAATGCCAAAAAACTTCATGCAATTACCACAGCAAAGGTTAAGGGGGCATTTCAGGCGGAACTTTTGAAATCAATAGAGGATGAACTGACACCGGATGAAATAGAAATCGCACGCCGCGGCCGCAACCTTCCGATACCAATAGGCCGCAAATCCTGTCAAAATGAATATCGTCAGGCAACAGCTTTTGAAACCTTAATCGGTCTTTGGTACCTCAAAGACAAAAAACGCCTTGAGTATTTTTTGGATAGATTTAAACAAAATTTTGTATTTTAAATATAAAATCTTTTTTCATCCAAAGATGATTTTTCAAAATCTTTAACATTTTCATTTACAACAAACTGCAAAATAGGAATTTCCTTTCCGGATTTAGGCGGCTCAGGTTTTTTAAAATTCCTGATTTCTTCCAATTTTTTGTTCTGTTCTTCGATAATAATTTCGAGTTTTGTGTCATTTTCAAACTTTTCACTGAAGTGCTTGTTGTAAAAATTTTCCAAATCAGCGGAATAGCTTTTTAAAGTTTTGTTGTAATCCTGTTTGAATTTTTTGTAATTTTTATCTAAGTCTTCAATTTCGTAATCCGGAACGACAAAATCTTTAATAGCCTGGCGGATTTTGGCCTTGTGTTTATGATAAAAGTAAATGCTTTCTTCAAGCTTTTGCAGCTCTTTGGGGTTTACTGAACTTTGCTCTCCGCAAAGATACCTGTCGATATCTCCCGAAAGTTTTTCCGCTTCAACGTGCGGTATCAAATCATAAAGCTGTTTAGACTGGTTTATCATAAAAGAAGTATTTTCAAGCGGCGTGCCTTTAGTTACATCAATATGCGTAAATCTCATTCTCAGAAGGCTTTTTGTATTATGAGCGTAGTTGTCCAGCAGTTCCAGCCTTTTGATTTCCGGTGTCGGCTCGAAAACTTTGGACATTTCTTTGTATTCTTTTTCAAAGTTAAGTTTTTTAGACTTGCCGGCCAATGAGTTATACTCGCTTCTGTTTTTCTTAAATTGATTGTATAATTCAAGCCTTTTGTTTACTGTTTGGAAAATTTTGCCGTTTTCAGCGTTTTGTGGTGAATTTACAATGTTTTGAATTTTTGTATGATAATGTTCTCTAATCGCATTAATATCCATCATCATTTGATAGTTGAATTCTGCGTCCACAAAATCATCGTAACTTTCTTCCAAAAACGGATTAATAAGATACTCCTGCTTACCGCGCATAATGCCTTTTTCCGTATTACTGGCAAATGACGGGAAAAAACCGTCAGAAGAATTTTCTAAATTTGTTTTCTTTTGAATAGGGGTTGAATTGTATTTTGTATAAAAATTAATTGGCTGTATCGTTATTCTCATAAATTTTTTCAGAAGTATTCATGTTGTGTAACTCAATAAGGTTTTTGTCTTTGTCGAAAGTCATGCGTAAATCACCGTAATCGCTGTTTGAATTATCAGTGAATTTTAAAACTTGTTTTCCGTCAAATGAATAATCAACGGTTTTTGAAACTTCGTTTTTATCATTGAATTCGCAAATATACTCCAAAGACCCGTTGGCTCTGTAAGATGTTGTTTTTGTTTGTTTTTCTTGCTCAAAATCTCTTACAAAAACAGAGCCGTCTTCATCAAATGAAACTGATTGTAAAAGTTTTTCGCCGTTGAAAGTATTAATTTCTTCAACATTTTTGCCTGACAAGTCAATTTCATAAACTACTTTTTTATCGCCGTCTTTTACGGTAATGCTTTCTAAAGAGTTGTCAGAGCGGAATTTCTTTTCACCGTCGAGCTTGGAAACATCAGGTTTTTCAACTTTATTGGACGGTTTAAGAGAAATATTATCAGGAGTAATATTGTAAGGATTTTTCAAAGATTTGTTCTCAAGCAGAATGGTTTTTTGCGCCTTACCGTCTTTGAATGAAGTTCTTTTAAACGGCGGCAGATTTTCGTCTGTAAATTCAGCAATTTCTTCGACTTTTCCGTTTTCGTCCAGATAATATCTTTTCATTTCGCCGGAGTTGGTATCCTGAACGCTGACTTGCATAAGCTGGTCTTTTAAAAAGAAGTAATCATTAGAAATAATTTTGTTATCTTGAATCAATTTTGCGTCAGAAATTTTTCCGTCAAGAAAAGAGAATTTTCTATGAGGAGAACCGTTTTTGTCAAATTCAATAACGTAAGAATTCTGATTATTATTAAAGAAGCTGTCTTTGCGCAAAGGAAGCCCTGTGTTGTTGTCGCGTGTAATTATGGAAGCCGGCTTGCCTTTATAAAAATAATATTCTTTAGAGGTATCTTCGCCTTTAACGCGGATGGCTTGGAGTTTTCCTTCACTGTTTAGAATTCTGTCGCCGGAAAGGGTTTCAATCTCATCGCCTTTGAGCGTTGCAGGAGAAGGAATATCCTTGATTACAAACTCATCAACGGATGAATCGAGCGGCTTTGGCGCCTCCTTAACCATAGGAGCATTGTAAGCCGCAAGAGCTTCATTCCCGCTCATGTTAACGTTAGTGGTAAGATAAGGAGTATTCTGTTTAAATTTTTCTAAAAGATTGTCAGATGTAAAGTTAATGCTGTTTGTACTGTTAGAGCCGGAAAATCCAATTTTATTAATCATAAATTTCTCCTAAGATATAAATATTAAACCATCTAAATTAAGAAATTGACAAAAAAAAGCAAAAATGTAACGAAATATGAAAATAAAAAATAAAAAAAGGTCTTTACAAAAAAAAATCAGCATGTAAAATAAATATTGTGGCTAATAAAAGTCATTGGGAAACCTCAATTGCTCCAGCGAAGCCGGGAGGCAGAGCGAAGTAGAATTTAGACTCTACCAATTGAGATGACAACAAAATATTAACAAATCCGTGGGGGATTAGCTCAATTGGTAGAGCACCTGCTTTGCACGCAGGGGGTTAGGAGTTCGAGTCTCCTATTCTCCACCATTAAAAAAAGACACCTTGTATGGTGTCTTTTTTAATGTCTACATTTGATTGAAATTTATGGTCAAATTTCTCATACCAGAGCATTTCCTGTCAATTTCTTTTTTTTATACAGCTCTGTAATATCCTTTTACTTCTGTTCCGTCGCTTCGGGTGTAGGGGTTTACATAAATTGTTCCGCCTCTCTGGCTTGCTGTGTAAAGTGCGCTTTCGCTCGGAACGCCAATTGTTTGAAGCTGAGCCATTATTTCGGCTTCTTTTTCTGAATATTCTTCTCCACTCATTTGTGAGATGGCTTCTCTGGAAAATATTTTGCCGTTGCCGCTTACCGGGTTCAGGTAGCCGGAGTAATCCACTTCGGGTGCTTGGGGTTTTATCAGCCCGTCTTTTAATTGCTGTTCAATTATCGGGAGGTTCTTTTCAAACTCCTCGCTGCTCATTTCGCCGATTTCCTCTGGTGTGAAGATTGGATTACCTTGTTTGTCCACACGTAGTTCTACTCCCATTTTAAAAAGTTGATTTGTAGATTTATTGTCTGACCAATCAGGGAAGTTGCTTTCAGCAAAATTCTTAACTGCTGTAACTCTGTTATTCCAGCCTTGCAAATATCTTTGCTGACTTGGATTTAATTTGGCAAATTCGTCATATTTAGCACGTCTTAATTGTTCAAAAGTTTCAGGATTACCTTTACTTTGATCTAAAAAGGATTTTGCTCTTGATACTCCCATATTAACAGCCGTATCAAAAACATAAGAAGCAAGCTGTGGATTTTCAATCTTATCTGCACCGGATGCTTTAAAATAATTATTGTAGTAAATATCTCTGACCTCATCATCTGTAATATACTTTACACTCCGGGTTGGTAATCCTTTACTTCTTCTGTAACTATTATAAGTATTGTGAGTAATTCCTTTGTTAGTTTCACCGCCTAAGTCGTGCGGGTCATTTACATAACCGCCTTCACGTTGTAATACAAACTTCAACATTTTTTCAAAATCTTCATTGTTCATATAATATTCTCCTTGTTTAAATAAAATAAATTTGCAAACTAAAAGCCTGCAACAACAAGGCAAAATGAATTTAGGTTAGTCTTCTTTTAAAGTATTCAGGTATTCTCTTAAGTTTAAAGCTCTTTGTTTAACAATTTCTGTTCTCCAGCCTTCACGAATATTCAAATACATTGTTCCCTGTTTGTATGAAACCACAGAGTTTATTAGTTCATAATCTTTATTTTTGTAGTTATCCCAAGAGGTTTGAGAGAATTGTAATTTTTTATAATCTTCAGAACTTAAAAATTTTTTTAATTCGGCTAAGTTGTTTTGTATATCTTTTTCCCAAGACCGTTGAGCAATTTGGCTGCACCTGTTCATTTCATATGTGTCAGCAGTTTTTGAAATACAATCTCTTTCTGCTTCATCTATAGGGTCTAAAATTTCGGCTGTGTTTTCCTGATTATTTTGGATTAAAGATGGTTTGACAGTTTCTGTTGCAGTACATACGCTTATCACCATTATCGAAAGTAAAATTATAAAAAGACCTGTAAATAAATTTTTCATAAATTCATTTTACCTTAAAAAATAAGGAATATCCTGCTGTGCCCCAGTAAAACGTTGAATACACAAGTCCAATAATTTCTTTTGTTCCGTCGTCATTTAAGTCAACTGCTATCGCCCTTGCTGATTCCGGTTCTATTCCGGCTATTTCCTTTATTTCTGATGGCGTCTTGTTTTCTTTTTTTAATACATATTCATATAGGATTTTGCTTGACCGGGGGTCTGTTTTGTCTTCGTTAAAATTAAACTTTTTATATGTACAAAATGCATTGCATGACTGAACAAGAAGTAATGTTATCATGGATGTCAGAAATACTTTTTTTAACAATCTTTTTGACCTTATTTATTCTACTCATTTATTATAACATTTGGCTCATGGTTCTGTCAAATCGTTCTGATCGTTTGGGTATTTATGCGAAAAAGTTCGAGTTTCGTCCGCTTTGCCATGCGTAAGCGGACAAAATGGCACAGAAATGGCTAAAAACTAATTATAATCTTTAAGTTCCGAGTTCGAGCAGACCTGTTTTGAGAGTTTACTCTTTTTTTAGGCGAAACCTTGTAATACAGTTGCAGTGCACATTTACAGAGTTCGAGCAAATTTTCAACATATTCTGTACTTTTGTGTTACAATCGTCTTATGAATAGAAAACCTATTGTTGCTATAGTCGGACGACCTAATGTCGGCAAGTCTACTTTCGTTAACCGCCTCATCGGGGCGAGAAATTCCATTGTACACGATTTGCCGGGCGTTACCCGCGACAGAATTTATTTTGACGTTGAATGGCAGAACAAATCTTTCACCGTTATTGACACCGGCGGGATTATTCCCGGGGATGAAGATGAAATTATGCTTTCAATCTTTGATCAGGCGCGAATTGCCACTGAAGAAGCCGACAAAATAATCTTCCTCGTTGACGGCAAAGAAGGCATTAATCCTGTCGATGAGGATATTGCAAATATTTTAAGAAAATCAAAAAAACCGGTTATTCTTGCTGTTAACAAGCTCGATAATCCTTCGTCTTTTTTGATGGTAAACGATTTTTACTCACTCGCACTCGGCGAACCCATGGGGATTTCGGCGCTTCATGGAAGCGGCGGCGTGGGTGATCTTTTGGATGTTTTAACTGAAGACTTCCCGCAAGATATTGAAAATGTTGAGGATAACTCAATTAAAATCGCGATTGTAGGGCGCCCTAATGCCGGAAAATCTTCTATTGTAAACGCGCTTTTGAACGAAAACCGCGTAATTGTTTCTGACGTTTCCGGCACAACCCGCGACAGCATTGACAGTTATATCAAATATAAAGACCGTGATTTCGTAATCGTTGACACCGCCGGAATCAGAAAAAAAGCCCGCGTTGATTACGGAGTTGAAAAGTTCGCTGTTGACCGCGCTATCCGCTCGATTAGAGACTGCGACGTTGCTTTGCTCGTAATCGATGCCGCTGAAGGGATTTCTGATCAGGACAAAAAGATTGCCTCTATTATTCTCGATGCCGGTAAAGGCCTTGTTATCGCTGTTAACAAGTGGGATTTGATTGAAAATAAGCAGGCTAATACTTTGAGCAAATTTGACAAAAATCTTTCTAATGAAATTCCGTTTTTGGAATTCGCGCCAAAAATCTACATAAGCGCGCTTACAAAACAACGCCTGCCGCAGATTTTTGAAAAAGCCCAAGAGGTTTACGAACAATGGACAAAACGCGTTTCTACGGGGCTTTTGAATAAAGTTATAAAAGAAGCTTACTCACTTAATCCGCCAACATCGGTTAAAGGTAAAAGGTTAAAAATTCTTTATACAACACAATCCAACGCAAAACCACCTACATTTGTTTTGTTTGCAAACAACGCGGATTTGATGAAAGACCATTACAAACGCTATATTGAAAACAAGCTTCGTGAAGCTTTCGGATTTTTCGGCACGCCGATAAGGATTGCTGTGAGAGAGCGGTCAGAGAAAGATAAAAAATAAAACTCCGGAAATTAAATCCGGAGTTTTAAATTTAATTATTCATCTTCTTGTTTACGGATAAGCCCTGATGTGGCAGCGTACATTGCCGCCGTAACCTCTGATGTCGATGTGAAAGGCCCGTACATTTTGATGAATTTCGATGCGTCAAAAGTTCTCAAATACTCTTGTAATGCAGCTTTTGATTCTTCTGTGAGATTTCCTACAAACTGCAAGTTTTGAATGTAATTTGCGGCTTTTTCTTCAACATCGTCCTCGTCGTAATCCGATGTAGTTGAAATGTCGACTGTGTCTTTTTCTTCACGTTTTTTGGCTTTAACACTCTCTTCTTTTGATTTTTCTTCTTGTGCTTTTTTGGTTTCTTTTTGCTCGTCAGTTTCTTCGACTCCTGCGGCCGAAGCAAACGCGCTTGAGATTGAATTGATTTCCATATATCCGTCCTTTCTAAAAAATTTACACTAACTTTGACGGATATTTACTTTTCAAACTTTAGAAATTGTTAAAACATGTTAAAATCGTTTTTTACCGGAAATTACGCGCTCAATTCCGGCCAAATCCTTTATGATTTCAATTTCTTCAAAATCTTTTTGCATTAACTCTTTAACCTCTTGAGCCTGGCCGATACCAAGTTCAAACAAAAGAAAGCCTCCGTCATTTAAGATAGCAGGCGCGCCTTGCGTTATCTTTTCATAAAACTCAAGGCCTTTTTCGTCATTTGTGAAAAGCGCGATTTGCGGGTCAAACTCAACTTCCCTTTGAATACCTGTCCTTTGGCT
>OLIW01001980.1_pt1 | contig 16382 bp, 16 predicted proteins | sample 1601321 | NCBI WGS metagenome assembly OLIW01 (sample SAMEA2452114, study PRJEB22498) | human gut metagenome | reverse complement strand
ACGTGTACTGGACGTACACGGAGCGAAAAGCAACACAGCAGGACACTCAAACAGCTCTGTCCTGACCGTATATGCCCTTGTCAATTTAGGGTATATATCTTTAATATTAATACGCGCTGCCAGCCGTAAAAATTACAGCCGCAGCCCCTTAATATCTTTAATGCGGGAAAATATTACATTGCTGCTGCATTCCTTAACGCCCTCCAAACGGTCTATGACCTGCGAAATAAATTCCTCCATTTCTTCATTAGAAGAAGCAACCGCGTGCACATGCAGCTTGCTTTTGCCGCTGACACGGTATATCTGAGTTACCGTATCATTCATGCGCAATTTTTCAGCGACTTCATTTAAGGCCTTGGGCAGCGTCTCAATCTCAAAATAACAGGAGACTGCGCCGCCTAATTTCTGCGGGTTAATAACAGCGGTATATTCCTCAATTATACCCCGCTTTTCCAAGGCCTGCACCCGCATTTTAACAGCCACGCGCGAAATTCCCGTCTTTTGCCCTATCTCTGAATAGGACATCCTGGCGTTTTTTATAAGCAGTTCGACTATCTTCTTATCTAAATCATCCAGCCCGTCCAAAAACATATTTTTCTTCCTCCGCTACTTTACATTATATATGTTCAATAAATAAAAAGCAAGTTCGAAGGTAACGATTTTATTGACATATTAAAAGTATCTATATATAATATATTACGTTTGTTAATTTATTAATTTCGAAAAGAAAGCAACGCGGATATGGAAAAAGAACTGACTAAAAGCCCTGTAATAAAAACCATGCTGCGCTTTGCCCTGCCCATGATTGCAGGGAACTTGCTTCAGCAATGCTATAATGTTGCCGATACATTGATAGTAGGCAGATATCTGGGAACCGACGCGCTGGCCGCAGTAGGCTCAGCCTTCACGCTTATGACCTTTTTAACCTCCATTTTGCTGGGACTGTCTATGGGAAGCGGCACAGTCTTTTCCATTAAGTTCGGCAGCAGGGATTTTGTGGGACTGAAAGAAAGCATTCTGGCTTCCTTCGTGTTGCTTGGAGCAATAACCGCCTTAATTAATATATTAGTTTTTGCGGGCATTGACTGGATTTTGGATTTTCTGCGCGCTGCGGGAAATATCCGCACTCTTATGCGCTCATATCTGATAATTATCTTTGCCGGCATCCCCGCCGTATTTCTGTATAATTATTTCGCCTCCATGCTTCGCGCCCTGGGCAATTCAGTTGTGCCCCTGGTTTTTCTGGCTGTCTCTGCGGTTATGAACATAGGCCTGGATCTATGGTTCGTAATAGGTCTGAACAGAGGAGTGGCCGGCGCGGCTGAGGCCACCGTTATATCTCAGTATGTTTCGGGAGCAGGCCTGAGTATATACACGCTTATGAAATTCCCCCGGCTGAAAATAAAAAAAGCCCGGCTGCGTCTCAGCCGGTTTAAAGAAATTGCCGGGTTTTCAGCCTTAACCTGTATCCAGCAATCCATAATGAATTTTGGAATTCTGGCAGTTCAGGGACTGGTAAACAGCTTCGGCGGCACCACAATGGCCGCCTTTGCCGCCGCAGTAAAAATAGACGCCTTCGCCTATCTGCCCGTCCAGGATTTCGGCAACGCCTTTTCTGTTTTTACAGCGCAGAACTACGGAGCAAAAGAATACCAGCGGATAAAAACAGGCATAAAGGCCGCGGCCGTTATGTCGGTTCTGTTCGGTCTGATTATTTCGGCCATCGTATGTATTTTCGCCCGCCCCTTAATGAGCCTTTTTATAGATTCCTCCGAAACGGCAGTTATAAACCAGGGCGCAGATTATCTGCGCATAGAAGGCGCGTTTTACTGGGCTATAGGCCTGCTTTTCCTGCTTTACGGCCTGTTCCGCGCGCTGAAAAAGCCTGGGATGTCAGTAGTGCTGACCATCATTTCTCTGGGCACCCGCGTTGCTCTGGCCTATGCGCTTGCCCCCGTTTTTGGCGCCTTTGGCATATGGTGGTCGGTTCCCATCGGCTGGCTGCTTGCCGATGGCATAGGTCTGCTATGCTTTGCAGTAAAAAGAAAAAGTCTGCTTAATTCTCAGGAATAGAATTAAAAAGGCGGCAGGAACCACAAGGCCAATGCTTTTCACATAAAACGCAGCAATAACGCCCCTATTCATCAATTCATTCCCTTTTTCTACAGCTCTTGCCCTTAAAACACATAAATAATATAAATCCGGCGCCTCGTAAAAAAACTGCGCGCCGGCAGACCTTCTGCAAATCCGCCCATCTATAGAACCAGCCCCCTGAATCCGCAAAAGCGCTCTATAAATACCATCTAAGCAAAAAAGCGCGCATTCGCCTCAAAAATGCAGGCAGAATACGCGCTTATTAATTATATTTATCTTACCTTCTGCTGTAGTTAGGCGATTCCTTTGTAATATCTATATCGTGAGGATGACTTTCTACCAGTCCTGCATTTGTTATACGCACAAACTGCGCATTCTGCCTTAATTCCTCCAAATTGGCCGCGCCGCAGTACCCCATGCCTGAACGTAACCCCCCAATCATCTGATATATCGTATCGGCAAGAGGCCCCTTATAAGGCACGCGCCCTTCCACCCCTTCGGGTACGAATTTCTTGGAACCGCTCTGGAAATAACGGTCGGCGCTGCCTGCATTCATGGCGCCCAAGGAACCCATGCCCCTATACACCTTAAAGCTGCGGCCCTGATATATTTCAGTCTCCCCTGGGCTCTCCTGCGTACCGGCCAGCAGGCTTCCAATCATAACCGCACTTGCTCCGGCCGCCAGAGCTTTGGTTATATCTCCCGAATACTTAATGCCGCCGTCAGCTATTATCTTAACGCCGTATTTATCCGCGCATTCAGCGCAGTCCATAACCGCCGTAATCTGGGGCACGCCTATTCCGGCTACAACACGGGTGGTGCATATTGAGCCCGGTCCGATTCCCACCTTAACACAGTCCGCCCCCGCCTTTATAAGCGCTTCGGTCGCCTCGGCTGTAGCCACGTTGCCGGCTATCAAAGCTAAATCCGGGAAAGCGTTTTTAATCTTCTCCACCATTTTAAGCACAAATTCCGAATGCCCGTGAGCAGTGTCTACGGCTATAACGTCCACCTTGGCGCCATAGAGCGCCTTAACCCTGTCAAGGGTATCCTTAGCCGTACCCACGGCGGCGCCCACCAGCAGCCTGCCGTTAGCATCCTTGGCGCTGTTGGGATACTGTATGGATTTTTCTATATCCTTAATGGTTATCAGGCCCTTAAGATTGAAATCCTTGTCCACTATGGGCAGCTTTTCAATCTTATGCCGGCGGAGCAGCTCCTTGGCCTCGTCCATTGTCGTGCCTTCGGGAGCGGTAATAAGGTTGTCCTTAGTCATAAGCTCGGAAACAGGCTTAGAGAAATCCGTCTCAAATTTCATGTCCCGATTTGTAAGTATGCCGATAAGCTTGCCGTTTTCGGTTATTGGAACGCCCGAAATACGGTATCTCTCCATCAAGGCCAGCGCATCGCTCAATTTATTATTGGCCGAAAGGTAAAAGGGGTCGGTAATAACGCCGTGTTCCGAACGCTTAACCTTGTCCACCTGAGACGCCTGCTCGTCAATGGGCATGTTTTTATGTAAAATACCTATGCCCCCCTCGCGCGCCATAGCTATGGCCAGCCTGTGCTCGGTAACGGTATCCATAGCCGCGCTCATAAGAGGTATATTTAATTTTATCCCCTTTATCAATTCGCAGTCCAGCCTGACCATATCAGGCGTTACCTGGCTGTGCGCGGGAACAAGCAGTACATCATCAAATGTAAGACCTTCCTTAATTTTTTTCATAACAATCCTTCACCTTCCATTTTTTCTATATAGCCAACCGTCCTTCGCGGGCGGCATAAAACATATATTGCTGGGCCATGCCTGCATACTTGCCAAAACGCTCAGACGCATATTTAATTATCTCCGGGCTGCGCGCATCCGGAGTCATGTATAAGGAGCACATAGCCTTTTTTATCCAGGTATCCACAGGAAACGCCTGCAAATGATGCAGTCCGAAAAGCAGTATGCAGTCGGCCACCTTCGGCCCTATTCCTTTTTGGGCAAGCAAAATCTCCCTGGCCGAGGAATAATCCATGCGCTTAAGCGCATCTAAATCCAATCTGCCGCTGTCCACGCTGCGCGCCGCCTGCATAATATAATCCGCACGGTACCCCGCGCCGCATTGCACCAGCTCGGCTTCCTCCGCCTGCGCTAAGGCTCCAGGCGTGGGAAAGGCATACCCTTCGCCTATATATTCCCCCCATTTCCCGCATATATTGTTCACAATCTTTTTTATGCGGGAAATATTATTATTCTGGGAAATTATAAAGGAAATGAGCACTTCCCACAGCTCCTGCCTGAGAATGCGCATCCCGTGGCCGGCGTCTACGGCGGTTTCCATGATGGCATCCGTCCTGAGACTGTTTTCTACAGCCTCGTAGTCAGTATCAAGGTCAAAATAGTTTTTCCAGATATTCTCATAATCTGCTTGGGAGGAATTGAGCAGGCGAACGCCGTTATCCTCCTGTATAATTTTAAGGAAGCGGCCGCAGGCCACTCCCCCATAAGAATGCTCGTCCAGGCGTTCCCAGCGGAAGCACTGTCCGTTATTAAAGGTATTATTCAGATTAAAACAGCCGCTGCTTATAACAATGCCGTCCTTCATAATTTCACGCCTGTATTTCTATAATTTACCATATAAAAAAGCCCGAAGCGCACTTCGGACATTTTTATTTTAAACTATTTCGCGCGGATACACGCTTACCTGCTTCTTCAGCTTTCCCTTATGCTCGAAACGAACTATGCCGTCCGAAAGCGCAAACAGCGTATCGTCGCTACCAATGCCTACGTTATTGCCCGGATGGATTTTTGTTCCTCTCTGCCTTACCAGAATATTTCCCGCAAGGACAAATTGTCCGTCCGCGCGCTTAACTCCCAGCCGCTTGGATTCGCTGTCCCGGCCGTTTTTGGTGGAGCCTACGCCCTTTTTATGAGCGAATAACTGAATATTCATACGGAGCATTTAACGCACCTCCTCATTAATCTTAAGATAACCCTTGTTTTCTTCATCAAAAGCCTTAAGGCCCAAAAGCATGGTCTGGGTTATAGCCGAAGCCTTTATATCGCCCGCCGCCCCTTTAGGCAGCTCGCAGTATAAATAACCCTCTTTGCACTCTAACGCAATCTTTATCTCCGCGCATTCAGTAAGGCCTATAACGGCAGTCTGAATTATCGCAGAAATTGCGGCGCAGTAAATATCCCTTCCCGCGCCCAGGCCGCTTGCGTGCCCTTTGGCTTCAAAGGAGATTATATCTCCCCGCTCATTTTTAGTAATAGCTATTTTAGTCATTCTTACATTGAGATTTTGGTAATCTCAACCTTGGTAAAGGGCTGACGATGTCCGTTGAGCCGGCGGTAATTCTTCTTGGCCTTGAATTTGAATACCATAACCTTGGCCTTTTTGCCGCTTCCCTTTACGCAGCCTTCTACAGTTACATCGCTGAGCAGCGGGGTCCCAACCTTTACATTTTCACCGTCAACAGCCATAAGCACGTCAAATTTAACAACGTCGTCAGTAGCTGCATTGAGCTTTTCAACATAAATGGTATCGCCCTCGGATACGCGGTACTGCTTTCCGCCTGTCTGTATTACTGCAACCATGTGTAGCACCTCCTCTACATCAACTCGCTAAGAATGGGTATCCTTAATGGGAATTTAAAACCGTACTTATGCGGTATCATAGATGATACCATATCCCGCCCTTAATGTCAACAAAATCTGACCGCTTCCTTGTATTTTTCAGATATTTCCTTTCTTGTAGCCGCCTGTATGCTAATATCCTCTATGTGCCGCGAGGGGTCGCTTAAAATATATATCTGCCTGTCCTCATATAAAAAACTGTCTGAGGGAAATTCCCCGCCCAGCAGCTCGTTTTCTATGTCGGGGTGCACCGTTAAAAGCACGCAGTTTACATCAGTGTTTTCAAACAGCCTGCCCAATTCCCCCCTGAGTTTGTCCACTACCGCAATATTGTTCAGAACTGAACCTGAACCGGCGCAGTACGGGCAGTTTGTCTGCATAATGCTTTTAAGGTTATTGCGCACCTTTTTCCTGGTCATTTCCATCAGGCCCAGATTGGTAAAGCCCAGAACATTTGTCTTAACCTTATCCTCCCTAACCGCCTCGGTCAGCGCATGCCTGACCATTTCCCGCTGCTCCTGAGTATCCATATCTATAAAATCAATGACGATTATGCCTCCGATGCTCCTGAGCCTTATCTGCTTGGCTATCTCTACAGCCGCCTCCAGATTGGTTTCAAGTATGGTATCCTGCCGCCTGTTATCCCCGGTAAATTTACCCGTATTAACGTCTATAACAGTTAACGCTTCGGTCTGGTCTATTACCAGATATGCCCCGCTGTCCAGCCATACCCTGCGTTCAAGCAGCCTGTTCAGCTTTGCGTTCAGATTATAATAGGAGAATATATCCGAGCTCTTGTCAAAATATTCTATCCGGCCCGCTAATTCAGGACTGGAAAAATTGGCCGTGTCCACCGCCTGCTCATAGCTCGCCCTGTCGTTTATAATAAACCTGTCCACATCCGCGCTGAAATAATCGCGCAGCGTAGTCATTATAAGGCTGCCCTCCCTGTGCAGCGCCGAAGGAGCCTTCTGCTGCCGCGCCCGCATTTTTATGTTCTCCCATTTGCGCTCCAGATAATCCATCTCCGCCCTGAATTTTTCAGCGTCCTGATAAGCCGCAGCCGTGCGCACAATATATCCGTGCTCAGGCGTTCTCATATTGTCTATAAGCTCCTTTAGCCTGGAACGCTCAATCTCATCCGAAATGCGCCTGGAAACCCCCACATAGCTTACGGTAGGCATTAAAACCAGATTTTTGCCCGGCAGAGAGATATTAGTTGTAACACGCGCGCCCTTAGTGCCCGAAGCCTCTTTAAGCACCTGCACTATTATCTCCTGCCCCTGGCGCACCATTCCCTTTGCAGAGGATTTTTTCAGGCTGTCCGAAACCTGCTCGGACTGCCCGGCAAATTCAAAATCCCCTTTATCAGGCAATATATCACCTACCGAAAGAAAGGCGTTTCTCCCCTGACCTATATCCACAAAGGCCGCCTGCATGCCCTTAACTATATTCTCTACCTTGCCCTTATAGATATTGCCTACGATAGGCTCGGCGCCCTTGCGCGAAACAAAATATTCCTTCAGCTCTCCGTCTTTAAGCAATACTACTCTGGACTGAAAGGGCGAGATATCCGCTATTATTTCGGTCATATCCGCGCCTCCGATTTCTCCGGACGTATTTTTTCCCCATTTTCGTCAATATAAAGCGTTGTCCGGGTTATAGTTTCCGCCCTTACGCCGGTTTTATCAAATATAAGCTCATCCAGCGCGTCAGGCCGCAGATTCAGCTTTCCTCCCGAAGCCAGAGAGCAGTCCAGGCAGTCCTCCTTAAGCTCCGCCCAATGTATCATAGGCTTTATATCCGCAGGCTTAGGGCCTTTTTTGCTCTTTTTCATTATTATTATCTCCGGCTGATTCATAAGCTCATCTAAGCATCCGGAAATGGCAGGCATATCCTCCCGCTTATAATCAAACCGGTAATCGGCCGCCGAAACTACCGACATAAGCGCCGGATACTTTTCGCCCAGCTCAAAAACCTCCAGCACCTCGCAATTCCCCGGAAGCGCCAGGCGCTGAGCAATCTCTTCGCAGAACATCGAATGCTCAAAATAGACCTCTGCATATTCGCAGCATGAAACTACCCCCACCGGCGCGGCCAGTGCGAAGCTCAGAAGCATATGCGGGTGATAGCCGCCTGAATAGGACACCTTAAGGCCGGAGCGCGCCAAAGCGCGCTGAAACATCCTGAGCACATCCAGATGAGAAATATATTTGACGTTTTCGCTCTTGGAAAATTTTATTACCGCTCGCATGGACATTTGCCTCCCGCTAAAACATTCATACCGCAGCCCGTGCAGCCCTGCCTGCAATCGCGCGTAGTTTCACTTTTCCGGGCCTTAAAATATTCATTCTCCAGATATTTCCGCCTTACGCCGCAGTCCACGGTCTCCCAGGGCAGTATTTCTTCCATATCCCTGGCCCGCAGCGCATAGAATTCCAGTTCCAGCCCGCATTCATTAAAGGCCTCCATCCAGCGCGAATAGCTGAAATTTTCACTCCAGCCCTCCAGGCGCGCTCCCTTCTCCCAGACTTTTTTAAGCACTTCTCCCATGCGCCTGTCTCCCCGCGCCAGAGCCGCCTCAATAACAGAACCCTTAGTTTCGTGCCAGCGGTATTCCACTCCCTTAATACGCTTCAGCAGCCCGGAAAGGTATTCCCGCTTGCGGTTCTGTTCTGCCAGGCTGTCCATAGCGCACCATTGAAAAGGCGTAAAAGGCTTGGGCACGAAAAAGGAAGTGCTGACCACTATCTTAAGGCCCCGTCTCGTTCCTCTTATTTCATAATAAATATCCGCGCATACTTGAGCAAGCTGGGCTATGCCGGCTATATCCTCGTCTGTTTCGGTAGGCAGGCCCAGCATAAAATACAGCTTTACCGCATTATAGCCCGCCTCAAACACCGTACGCATGGTGCGCCTGAAATCCTCCTGCGTAACATTCTTATTTATAACGTCCCGCAGTCTCTGGCTGCCCGCTTCGGGCGCAAAGGTAAGACTGGTGCGTCGCATCTCATCGCTCACCGTTTCAACGCTGAAGGAATCCAGTCTCAACGAGGGCAGGCTGCAAGTTACCATTTCCCCCTTAAAGCTCTCCTGCATTTCTTTAAGCAGTTCGGGCAGCCGGCTGTAATCCCCAGAGGAAAGGGAGGTAAGGGAGATTTCATCGTAGCCGGTATTAGCAACTGTCTCTTTAGCTAAAGCGCAAAGCTTACTGACGCTCCGTTCCCGCACAGGACGGTACACATACCCCGCCTGACAGAAACGGCAGCCGCGTGTACAGCCGCGCAGTATTTCCAGCATTACTCTGTCATGCACAGCCTCAATATAGGGCACAACCGGCTTAGTCGGATAAAAAGCATTCTCAAAATCATCCACTATCCGCCGCAATGCAGCTGGCGGGGCGCTCTCGTCATTAGGAGTTATCCTTTTAATTCTGCCGTCCTCAAAATATTCTATATCGTAAAAAGAGGGCACATAAAACCCCTGGGTACGGGCCAAAGCACGCAAAAATTCTTTGCGCTCTTTCCCGCTTTTCTTCCACTCCTTATATATTTCTATCAAATCGTGCAGCTCCTCTTCCCCGTCTCCCAAAGCATAGAAATCCATAAAAGGAGCAAGCGGCTCTGCGTGATATGTGCACGGCCCTCCGGCAAATATAAAAGGGCCATCTGTTCTGTCTGCGGCCAATAGCGGCAGCCCCGCAAGGTCTATCATATTAAGCACGGTAGTATAGCATAATTCATACTGCAAGGTAAACCCAAACAAATCCGCATCCTTGACCGGCCTCTTTGTCTCCAGGCTGAAAAGGGGAATATTGTTTTGGCGCATCAGCCCTTCCATATCCTTCCAGGGAGAATATACTCTCTCGCAGTAAGTGTCCTCCCTCTCATTCATAGTGGAATAAATAATTTTGCCGCCAAGATGGCTCATGCCTATTTCATAGAGGTCGGGAAAGGCAAATACAAAGCGGACCTCTTCATTCCGCTTGACTGCCATATTCAGTTCCCCGCCGGTATATCGCGCCGGCTTTTCCACCAGCGGCAGTATTTTAGATAAATCCATACGTTCCTCCTAAAGGGCTGTAATACATATTGAATATTGTACCCTTTTATGCAGGTTTGGTCAAATATTTAGTCGGTTGAACGCCGGAAATCCCGCTTGCTTTTTTATAAGCCGGCATACCGCCGTAATTATGGCATCATCTATTAGCTAGTTAAAATAAAACGCTCCCGGCACAGAGCGTATTATTTTAAATTATGTGATTTTCCAAAGTTAAATCAACAATATCCGCCAGTGGTATGACCGTGTATGATATATATACACTTACCCTAAATTGACAAGGGCGTATACGGTCAGGACAGGGCTGTTTGAGTGTCCTGCTGTGTTGCTTTTCGCTCCGTGTACGTCCAGTACACGTCGTTCAAGCGCCTTGCAGGGCACCCAAACGGCCGCTGCCTGACTCTTCGGCCTCCGGCAGGTTTGATTTCGGCATTTTCAAGGAAGCGGAATGAGGCGTACTGAACCGTACACCCATTGACGACGACGCAGAAAAGGCCGAAATCAGACTGCTGGAAGCGTGTATCCCCTTGTCAATTTAGGGCAGACAAAAGCCATATTAACTTCATTCCTATAAAATGTTTTCATTATTCCATCCATATATCCAATATCTATTCCCAGTATGGCTGCTCTGGCAATGGTATTATTGCACCAAGCGCAGTCCCATACTGCTTAATATTCTTCGTCCGGCGCTATCCGCCCTGTAATTTGCCCGGCAAACTGCGTATAATGCCTTAAATTGCATTGAACAGCATCCCCTGCACGGTTAATAAGCACCGCATCAATATAAAAATATTTAACAGTTCGTGAGGCTTTATGCACAAAAGCAAGCTATAAATCCGCACCATTATATGTATTGGATTGGCCGGAACCACAATACTTAATTTGAAGCAAACTTCTAATATAATCCTTATATTGATATGTGCGCCGCTCCGTCAGTATTATTTGGCGCTGATTCTTTTGCGGCTCCGGGCGCATGGGGATTTGAAACAGCAGGAAAACAGGGATGTGATTGCGTGGCATAGACCCGCAAGTGCAGGACTGGTCTCATCAGCAGAAAGAGTGTATATGAAAGCCCCGGTCCCCGTCCCATGCCGGACTTCGGGTCAAAGTGTCCCGAACTTATAGTCACACTCCCGAAAAAGAGTACGGCTTTTTCTCTCAAAATTGAAATGAGAGGGCCAGTCAACGGCGGCGCATTTATGCGCCGCCGTTGACTGGCCCGGCTGGCTTTGCTATCTCCCCCTGACAAATGGGAGGTTATTATTCTGTTTTTATCTGAATTGTATCATTCAAGAATATCAGTTCTCCTGATTCAACGAGTTCATCTTGCATATAAACACGCTTTTCAACAATAAGAGTATCCTCCTGCATATTGAGAGCATAGTCAAAATTACCTCGATCTGAAAGTTCATAACTTACACCGCCAGCATAGTCGTAAATGATGATTCGGTCATCTACTATTCCTGAACCAAAGCTTAGCGTTGAACAAAGTTCCGGTTTACCATCGCCAGTCAAATCATAGAAATAAACGCTCCAAATTGGCATTCCATTATAGAGCGGAACAATTCCTTTATCTGTTACGGCCTCTAATTGTTCCGGCTTCCAACGAAAAGTAACTCCTGAAAATTCTTCTAAATTATACTCTTTAACACCATCCCAAACCATTTCATCCCCGTTAAGGCAATCAAACCATTTGATTGCACTGTTAGGCTTTGCTGTCTCACTACTCTCAGATACAGATATTTCTCCACAACTTGTCAACAGAATTGAAAAAGCAAAGCAAAGTGCTATTACAATTATCTTTTTAATTTTCGGTCTCCAAGCAAATTTATATTTGTCGCTGACTTCATTATAGCATAGTGGTGATATAAAGTCCATGAAAAGGTATGTGACTGTGGGTAATTAGGAGTACTAAACGCCTTATATTTCAAATGATTACAAGCATAGAACAGGGCAGAAAATAGAATGTATCGTCTGCCTTTCAAAATACACTTCTAATTACCCGCGTCGCCCTCGCCATAATTGCGCAGACGATATATAATTATGATGATAGGTAAAAACCTGTCAGACCGTTACCTGTGTAGTCCCTGGCAAACGGTACTTGGCTATTAATAAAACAACAGTCAGGATAGTAAAAAACAACAAGCATCTTTTTAGGCAGCGTCCCATAATGAAGTTGTTGTAAATGGACGGTTCTGTATCCACATCGGTACAGAACCGTCCATTATCTAACGACAAATATCGCTTTGTTGGAAACTGTCCATACATTTCCCTGCTTGCTGATACCAAAGACAAATCGGAATCTATTCTCTGATATAAGACATATCGCTCAACCTTGATATAATATGGTGTCCGTCGGCATCTTCACGCAAAAACGAAACACCGCCAGATTTACCCCAAAATGTGCATTTGTTAAGCGTCTCTAAATCCATACCCAACCAAATCGAAAATAATACGCTTAATGTTCCGCTATGAGAAACTAAAATCAAATTATCACAAGACCGAGCAATCACTGTATTGACAAAACAATAAACTCTGCACCAAACTTCTTGTCTTGATTCCGCACCGCAAAATACTCGACCGTCCGCAGTATCCGCCCAATCAATCGTATTTGTCCACACGGGGCAACATAAATTCTTTTTTGCCCATTCCTTCGAATGTCCGACTGCATTTCCTAAATCGAACTCTCTTAGTCGATTATCATAAATCGGCTCTGTATTCAGATATCCTGAAATGATTTCAGCCGTATGCTTTGCTCTCAGTAAATCCGAGGAATATATAGAATATTTATCAGCACCGATTTCTGTGAAAAGACGTTTTCCTATATTATGAGCCTGCGCAACACCATTTTCAGTCAAATCCCAATTTCCCCATGATCCAATCATACGATTAACATGCTGTTCAGATTGTGGGTGCTGAATTGTTATAATCCTTTTCATCAAAACTCTCCACTAAATCCCAATTAATTGTACAGCAGCAAATCATCCGAAAACAAATCGTCGGCTTGTCTTACTCTGTTATAAATACGTCCTTATCAGACCGTCTCATTATTGTCTGCTGCTTTATATTCTGCTCCCTTAATTCCATGAGTATATCATGCAAATAGTCCTGCATGGGCGTATTGCTAACACTTTTAGCATCTAAATCCGTCGCTCGCCTGAATTATTGCTTTTTATGCTAGGAGAAATTATTATTTCGCTTTGACTCTCCGTTTCAGATTCGGCCTGACTAATATCTGAAATAACGCGCTTTTTAAAACCCATTTTTATATTATCCCCTATATAATATTATATCATGTTCAATTTAGTAATTCAATATAAAATCACCGCAGATACATGCAGATATTTTTCCGGAGGTTTGAAAAAGGATACTGTGAATTTTAATAAAATATAGAACAGGCCCCGCACAAAATACACAGAGCCTGCTGTTTCAAAGCTTTTAAAAATTTAATTCAGCATTTAGTTGGCTCTAAATCTGCCCGGCCTATCTACGCCCCTTCCCGCTCGTATAATATGCCGTCCGCCGCCTCTCCCGGCGGCCTGTATTTTTGGGAATATGCATCCGCAGAACGCTCCTTTTTAATAAGGCTGCCTATAGGCGCAAGCATATCCTTAAGCATGGCGTTTTGTATCTGAGTTTCATCCAGCGTGCCCAAAAGCTTCATATCATCGTTAATCACTCGGATAACATAGTAATTTTTATCCTTAAAAAGCCTTACCGCCTTATATATCTGCATTTCCTGCTTAACTGCCAGCACCTTGACCCCCATATACTGACTTCCCTCCTGACAGTGCCGCCTGTTTATCATGGCCTTAGCCAATTCAAACCGGCTCTGCTTTAATTCGCCTATGGCCGAAATAATTAAAAATATTCCCAGCATGGGCAGCATTGCGTCCGCTCTGTCCGAAACAAAAGTATATACGCCCCATCCGGTCATGCCCAGACCCAGCAATATGCCCAAAGCAGAGGTTATTTTAGTAGCGCGGCCGTAATCATTGGTACGCGCCAGGCATGCACGCATTATCCGGCCTCCGTCCAGGGGCAGTACAGGCAGAAGATTAAAGCCGGCAATCAAAAAGGAATAAGTAATAAACTGCTCAAGCACATCGGGTGCAAAAAGAGGGAAATAGCTTCTGACGGTTGTAGCAAGGGCAGCAGTTATAACGCTGGCGGCAGGCCCGGCAGCCGCAATTAAGCTTTCCTCCAGCGGCATCTGCTCAAACACATCATCCATCATTGCTGAAGAGCCAAAGGGAAGCAGTTCAAGCTGATATACTTTTACCTTGAATCCCCGCGCCGCTAAAATATGCGCGCTTTCATGCAGAATCAGCGCAAGGTAAACTATAAGCGCCGTCCAGATATATCCCGTTATAATCCAGAGCAGGGTAATAAACAATAATAGTATATTTATTTTAATCTTTATGCCGCCTATACTGAACAGGGTCACGTTCTCATCATCCTTTCCAACCGGCGTATTTTTATATCCGTCCGTCATTTACGGAAATTCCCGCAAACATAATTGGCAAATAACTCTTAAAAGCTTTAATAACAAAATTGCCTTCCCGGCTCACCAGCCCGTAAAGTCAATATACTGTGCCGGATCCTCATACTTCCCATCCTTTTTCAAGCCGAAGTCCAGCACAGGCGTTTCCACGCTTAACAAGCCTATCATCTCTCCCGCTTTTACTTCATCCCCGGCTTTTATATATTTTGAAGCACAGCCGCCGTAGCTGCTTATCAGGCCGTCCTCATGCTCTATTTCAATGAGATTGTTTTCTGCTTTTACCACTCTTCCGGCGGAAACGGCATAAACAGATAAAAGCTGTCCGGCCTGAAGCTGCACTGTACTACCCGTATCCTCAAAGCTTTTAAGCACGGTTGGGTTTTTAAGCGGCTTTTTAAGAGAGGTTAAGACGTTTGCTCCCCCTGAAACCGACTGGCCTTTTTCTCCAGAAAACAGCTCCTGCGCTTTTTGTCCTGCTTCCGGAATCTCCATATCGTAGCTGAACGCTCCAAGCATACCCTCTTTTATGCTTCTGGTCAGAGAAGTATCTATAAAGAACACTCCCGCTACTATCAACAGGAATACAACGGCTATGCACAGCCGCGCTATCCTTCCCTCATTTTTAAAATTGGCATACGCGCCGCCGCGCTTTTTCATAACTGACATAAAAAATTCCTCCTCATAAATAAATATGAGAAGGAAAGTGCTATATATTCCTGTTGGATTTATAACTTTTGAATACTTCGGTTTAATAATCTCTTTGCAGGAGATATGTTATATTTCCAGCTCCTCAGGATTATTAACAACGCTTTCAGGACGGTAAAAGCAAACGCTCATAACAAGACCGATACCTATCATATTGGTAACAAAATTAGTGCCGCCGTAGCTTATAAAGGGCAAAGGTATGCCCGTTATAGGCATTACGCCTATAGTCATGCCTATATTCTCAAAAATGTGGAACATATACATGAACATTATGCCGGCTATTATTAATTTGCCGTATTTATCCTTGCAGCCGCGCATAAGCTGCCAGAGGCGGAATATCAGAGCCATATAAAGCAAAATTACGACCAGGCAGCCCAAAAAGCCCAGGGACTCGCCTATTACCGCAAAAATAAAGTCGGTCTCTATCGCCGGAATATAGCTTAACTGGCTCATATTGCCCACGCTGAAAAGCCCTTTGCCAAAAGCGCCGCCTGAACCTATGGCTATCTTAGAATATCTTAGCTGATCCACATCCTCAGTATTGCCGAAATTTAATATACGGCTCTTCTGCTGGTCGCCCATGGCAAAAAACCAAAGGAGCAGAAAGGCTGCTATGGCCGCCAATGCCAATATCCCGATATGCCGCAGCTTCGCTCCCGAAACAAAGAGCATGCCCGCAAATATCACAACGTAAACAAGGGTTGTGCCTATATCCATCTGATAGAGCAGTACCGCGACTATAACGCAGAAAACCCCAATAGCCGGCAGCAAATCCACAAAGGTTTTTAAGGGCCGCCTGCTCAAAAAATGCGCTGACAATATCACAACCGCCAGCTTAACTATTTCCGAAGGCTGAAAGGTAATGTTTTGAGATTCGGATATCACAAGCCAGCCCTTAGTGCCGCCGCGCACCGAGCCGAATACTATTACCAAAACCAGCAGAGCTAAAGAAACGCCCAGCACCGCATACCAGATTTTCGCGTAAAGCCTGTAGCTTACCAGCATAACCACTATCATGCAGACAAAACCTATAGCCAGCCAAATTAACTGCATTTTAACTTTAGAAAGGTTCAGATTAGCCAATATTTCGTCAAAGGTAAGCTCTTCGCCCGTAAAAGGGCTGGCCGTGGCCATAAGTATGCAGAATACTCCAAATAGAGATATTACCAGCACTATAACAGGCAGGATATATTCTATATTTTTAAGCCTCTTTTTATTTATAAAGGACATTGATAACCTCGATATATTTCTTATATTTTGATTTTACCACACTGCCGCAAAAAAATCCATACTTTTTTATTTGGGTTAATTGTATAAGGGTATCATTTCAAGCCAGCCAGGGAACAAAGGGGCATAGGGGGGCGGCGTTTGCGGCGCTGCCGCGCCGCCGCGCCG